>LAZR01000717.1_pt1 | contig 23508 bp, 23 predicted proteins | sample 329461 | NCBI WGS metagenome assembly LAZR01 (sample SAMN03002196, study PRJNA259156) | marine sediment metagenome | biome: sea floor; feature: Hydrothermal impacted sediments; material: marine sediment; isolation source: Loki non-amplified sample from Loki's castle hydrothermal vent sediment ...
AAACAGCGCCGATGATAGTGTAGCATTTGCTATGTGAAAGTAGGACATTACCAGGCTTCAAATTGTAGAAAGCCCGACTAGAAATAGTCGGGCTTTTTTACGTCTGCAGAAAAGTAAAATGCGCGCAATTAATAGACACTCACATTAACATCCATCGCGTAGGGCGGCGAGCGTAGTGACTGCTGACGCTAGAATCAGATCAATTAGTCGAGAGATATGGTTTATCTATTATCAATTTTTTTTATAAAGTCTTTTAACTTTATTACTAATTATCAAATGCTCTTTAAGTAATTAAACTAGCTCCATCTTGTATTTACATACTTACATCACGACGGAGAAGAGCATGTCTCATCAAATCATTAAAGACTTACATAATCGTTATACTGCTAAGAAATATAATTCTGCTAAACGTATTTCAGCAGAAGATCTGAAAGTAATTAAAGAAGCTATTCGTCTGTCTGCTTCTTCAATTAACTCTCAACCTTGGAAATTTATCTTAGTAGAAAGTGAAGAAGGTAAGCAACGTTTACACGATACATTCGCTAATAAGCACCAGTTTAATCAACACCATGCTAAAGAGGCATCTCACACGCTTTTACTCGCTTACGACCCTAAATTCACTAAAGAGAAGTTTTCGAAGCGTGTTGACATAGAGGTAAGCTCAGGCCACCTTCCAGCAGATATGCGTGATAACTTTATGGGTGCATATGCATTTGCTGAAATGAACACAGATGAAAATGGTTACAACGGTAGCTGGACTAAAGCGCAGGTTTATTTAGCACTAGGCAATATAATGCATACTCTAGCGCGCTTAAATATTGCCTCTACACCTATGGAAGGTGTTGACCCAGACTTAATTGGGGAGAAATTTAGCTCTGAGCTTGACGGGCACATTTGTGAAGTTGCACTTGCCATGGGTTACCCGATTGAAGAAGAAGATTGGAACCACGGCTTACCTAAGGCTCGTTTAGCTGTAGAAGATATTATTGCCACTGTATAACGTATTATAATTAGCCGAGAATATTCTCGGCTTTTTTGTTTTCAAAATAAGCCATATGCTTCGCTTTCTTGAATATCTTCTTGCGCTATGTGTACTGGGCTAAAAATGGCACTAGGATCAATTAAAACACTGTGTTTTTCGGCTAGTTTTATTAATCCGCGCATCATATTTTTAGTTTGCGGGTCTATATCAAAGCCAACTTCTGTTAGCTTATCCAAAGGCTTAATATCTTCTTTTTTGTAATCTACGTTATCTTCCACTTTATCTACTAATAGGCCTACATGCGGTGTTGTGGCATCTTTAGTGGTAAACACTATGATAGGTTTATAGTCGATTATAATTTGCTCTTTTGCAGATTAAAATAATCTATTTAGCTGCATTAAGCTATTTTGCTTAATATGGATTGTATAGTTATAGAGCTGTTTTTATTGTCGTCGGTACTCGCTTTAACAGCTTTATCTAGGGTTTGCAGTAATGATTTAAACGGGTGATCAAACTTTTCCATTATTGCCTGATAGGCTTTTTTCTAAATGAGTAAACCCAAACTTCTAATGACTCTTGCCATTTGCGTAGCTGCTCTAAGGCGTGCTTATTACTTTGTTCTGTAGAATTAGCGTTTAGAATAATCCCTAGATCAAATACCGATGTAGGCGTTTCCATATAATCTTTAACACCAATAAAGCTTTTATTATTGTTTGGTAAAGTTGTTAGATTATTGTCAAAGCGTTCAGTTAATAAAATATCGAGTATTTTAAGTGAAATTGTTTTACAGCCCACTTTAAAGTTTATTAATTTCATGCCTTTATCTTAATTTACCTATTAATGCTTTAAGGATAGAACAAATTAAGTAAATAGCTTAAAGAAGGGTAAGATTTAATAGAGATAGGTAACTAGGAGTTATTAGATGGCACTAGTGAGGTTTTTTATGGCATGTTTAAATTGATTCTCAAGCTGCTTTTTTCCTAATAAACCTAAGTGTTGAATCACTTTTTCATTACATTCATTTTGAAGCACTAACTTTATTAAAAGTTGTTTATCTGACTCTGTTAATTGAGACATACAAGAAGGAGACTGATTCACTACCTGCCAAAGAGTCGCAGAGATATTAAATTGAGTGAAGCTATTGTTTACGAGCAAGGCTAATCGTTCGCGAGTCTCGGGGCTTACTAACTCATCGCTAAATCCCGCAATTAAAATACTTACAAGTTGCCAGTCCAGTGTTTTAAAGTGTGTTAAAAGGCCATAAAAAAAATCGTTTTTAAACTGCTTTTTCAAAGGTTGAATAATCGCACTTTTGTTATTTAAGCATTTAACCACAAGCGCCGAATGTTCAGCCGTGCTTTTATCGCGTTGATAACCTAGTTTTACGGTATCAAATCCTTGGTTTTGCCAAAAATTTAGTAACTGCGCTGTTGCGCCAAAGCTTGCACCAAACCAACTACATTGGCTTTTTACTTGCGACTCGCAATAGCTAAGTAGCTTTTTACCAAAGCCCATATTGTGAGAGCTCGGATCAATCGCTATTCGTACAACGCGAGCGCTCAACTGTGTGAAGTAGTCATCATTAAAACTAAGTTGTGAGAGTGTTTGAGCCATTAAGTGACCCTGTGGGCGACGCTCTCCGCTTATAACCTGTAGGGCAAGGTCTTCACTTAAACCACCTTCTATTGCGATTAAACATACGCCAACTAATTGATTGTTAATTTTGCTGATGAATATTCGTTGCGATGGTGTGTCTAGTAGTTGGCGTAAATCGTTTACACTACTTTGATAGTGAGCCAATGCTAGCAGGGCAATAACTTGTTGCAGTAAAGCCTCATTGTTTACAAGGTACTGCTGAGTTATTTCGCTATGAACTGGCTGTCCTAATTGATCACTACTTAACTCTTTATATTGTGCGTCGAGTGCAAGCAAGGTGCGAATATGCTTCTCGAGGGGATCGTGTTTAGCAAAACGCAGTGGCTCATCAAGCGTTACAACTTTAGAGGCTTTATAGTGCGCCTTTATATAGTTACTAAAGCGAATGGTATAACCCCTACCATTGCCCTCATACCCAACCAGTGTACTTGCAAATACTATACGAGGGTAATGCGCTAGTATTTTTAATAATAACGGAACGGGGATTGCTGCAGCTTCATCAACGAGTAATAAATCACACTCAGGTAGCGCATTTAATAGTGCATCAGGTGCAACGTAGTGCAAATTGGCTAGCTGTTTATGTTCAGTGTTGTATTGAAGGTTCAACTCGTTGGCTAAATGTTTAAAGCTGCTATGGGTCGCTTTAAACTGAGTGCTGCAAATAATGATTTTTTTACCAGCTAATTTTGCGGCTGCTAAGCCAAGTGCTGCCGACTTGCCTCTACCTCTATCAGCATTAATGAGTAAAGGCCTGTTGGCACGACCATTAGCTACTTTTACTATTTGTTCAACGCAGTTTTGCTGTGGCTCATAATCAATTTTATTATGCATTACATAGCTAGTGTTATTACTAATATAGCCATTTTTTTCACTAAAATGAAAAGTGGGTAATGGTTTTATAATAGCCGCGAAACGTTGATTAAATAAACTGTAGTCAATACTCTGACCGTGTGATTGCATTGTGCTTAAAGCAGGGTCTTGCCAAGAGGCTAAATCATCTAATTCGGGCAGTAATAAAAACAGTATACCGCCTGCTTTAACAGTGCCGGCAAGTGCTGCAAGTTTATCAGGGTGCAAACCACTAAAACCATCGTAAACAGCATGAGTAAATTCTTGACCTAAAATTTGATGAGTGCGAGTAGGCCAGTACGAATTTTTAATCGCGCACTGCTTTGATAAAACAAGTGCATTGTTTTCATCTATTAATGAGTTAAGTAATTCATAACACCAAGCAGGGCTGCCCGTAATCAACACTAGCTGACGATGATACGCGCCAGCTAGTTGTTGTTCTAACTCACTTAGGTGAGCTTTATACAGCTTGTAATCGTGCATAGGCCGTTACTAACCATTTACTGCCAAGGTCGTCAAAGTTAACTTGTACCCGAGATTGCGCGCCACTGCCTTCGTAATTAAGTACGGTACCTACACCAAACTTAGCATGCAAAACTCGTTGCCCTAAGTTAAAGCCACTGTCTTCAAATGCGGCATGGCTAACTGATGCGCTAAAGCGCCCCGCAGCAGGCGGGCGAGAAACCTGTGTTTTAATACGGATTTCTTCTACGCAGTCCTCAGGTATTTCGCGTAAAAAGCGTGATGGGCTATGGTATTTTTCTTGCCCGTATAAGCGGCGACTCTCAGCATGGCTAATGTATAACTTATCCATTGCTCGTGTCATGCCTACATAACAAAGGCGGCGCTCTTCTTCTAAGCGCCCAGACTCTTCGTTGCTTTGCTGAGAAGGGAACATGCCTTCTTCTACGCCCACCATAAACACTAATGGAAACTCTAAACCTTTAGCTGAGTGAAGCGTCATCATTTGTACGGCGTCTTCGTGTTCTTCTGCTTGCCCTTCACCTGACTCAAGTGATGTATGTGCTAAAAAGCCTTGTAAAGGTGAGCTGTATTCTTCGTCTTCAGGAAGTTCATACTGATCACAAGCGCTAATTAGTTCTTCTAAGTTTTCTACGCGAGCACGGCCTTTTTCACCTTTTTCGGCTTGGTACATTGCCATTAAGCCTGAGGTTTGAATTGTGTACTTAGCTTGCTCATGCAAAGTTAGATCGCTAATTTTATCTTCTATTTGTTCAACGAGTTCTACAAACTTACTTACTGCACCAGAAGCACGACCAGATAAATGCTGTTGTTCTACAATTGCTTTTGCGGCATACCAAAGCGGTAACGATTCTGCTCGTGCACAGTCGCGTATATGGCTCAATGTTTTGTCGCCAATACCGCGTGCTGGCGTATTAATTACACGCTCAAATGCGGCATCGTCTTGACGATTACCCACTAGGCGTAAGTACGACAACGCATCTTTAATTTCTTGTCGTTCGAAAAATCGCATACCACCATAAATACGGTATTTTAAGCCTTCTTGTAGCATGGCTTCCTCGAGTACACGAGATTGCGCGTTACTACGGTATAAAATTGCGGCATCTTGCAGAGCATTCCCTGCATTTAACCAGCTTCGTAGTTTGCTACTTACAAAGCGTGCTTCGTCTAACTCATTAAATGCTGCATAAATAGAGATTGGCTCGCCATCGTTACCATCGGTCCACAAGCTTTTACCCATACGTTCTGAGTTATTTTGAATTAATGCATTGGACGCTTTCAAAATAGTCGCGGTTGAACGGTAGTTTTGTTCAAGACGAATGGTTTCTGCGCTAAAGTCAGTTAAGAAACGTTTAATGTTTTCGATTTTAGCACCACGCCAACCATAAATGCTTTGGTCATCGTCGCCTACAATCATGATGCTGTTAGTATCGCCAGCAAGTAACTTTAACCAAGCATATTGAATGGTATTTGTATCTTGGAACTCGTCTACGAGCATATGTGCAAAGCGCTGCTGATAATGACGCAGTAACGTAGGGTTGTTTTTTAACACTTCGTAGCTGCGTAGTAATATTTCAGCAAAATCAACTAGGCCCGCTCTATCACAGGCCTCTTGATAGGCGGCATAAACTCGCAGCATCGTTTGCTCATTAATATCGTATGCTTGAATATCTTTAGGGCGAAGTGCTTCATCTTTTTTGGCGCTTATGTACCAGCCAAACTGCTTAGCGGGCCATTTTTTATCATCAATATTCATCGATTTTAATAAGCGCTTGATCATTCTAAGCTGATCATCAGAGTCTAAAATTTGAAAGGCTTCAGGTAAATTAGCTTCACGGTGATGAGCACGTAAAATACGATGCGATAAACCATGGAATGTACCAATCCACATGCCACCTACTGGGGCTTTTAGTGTTTCTTCAACGCGGCCACGCATTTCTTTAGCTGCTTTATTAGTAAAGGTAACTGCAAAAATACTGTAAGCGGAGGCTTGCTCAACTTGCATAAGCCACGCAATACGATGAACTAACACTCGTGTTTTACCAGACCCAGCACCTGCTAATACCAGCATGTTTTGTAGTGGGGCTGCAACGGCGTCGCGTTGTTTGTCATTTAAGCCATCGAGTAATTGTGAAACGTCCATCGTTATGCCTTTTTAATCAATATTGTGGCCAGTATAACAGGTGTTTTTGTTAGGCTAAATAAAATACTGTTTTTATAAACAGCTATTTATAAAATAGTGTTCAAAACGAGTAACTTGCTAATTAACTAAGCGAATAAAAAGGGTAAACGCATAACAAAAATTGCTAATTTGACCTAAAGTTAGCAAAATTTACTAACTCTCTAAATCTAGGCTAATTTAACTATTTGATTTGTAAGCTTTAATAAATTGGCATAAAGTGTGTAAGTAAATAATTATAAAATCAAATAAATACAGAGGTTAGTATGGCAGATCAAGGTTCTGGCGGTAACGTAATCGCAGCATTATGTAATATATTTTTTCCTGGTTTAGGGCAGTTAGTGCAAGGGCGTATTTTAGCGGCTATATTTTTTGCACTCGCTATTATAATAAGTTATGCACTAATTTATGTGCTTGTAGGTTTTGTACTTGTGCCTATTATTTACTTATGGTCGATCATTGACGCAGCGCGTTATAGATCGCGAAGTTAACGGCTTTAAAGTTGAATAAAATAGCGCCCTTGTGGCGCTATTTTGCTTTATATGTCCTGTGGTTTACGGGCGTTTACGTATATAATTACGCAATTAAAGATTTACAGGCAAACCCTATGGAATATCAATTTATTCGCGACCCTATTAGTGGGCTACGTATTAAAATAAGCAGTGAACACGCTATTATTGGTCGCTGGCTAAACGAAGAAATAGGCAAAGACAAAGTGGCCATGGTGCAAGCGCTTATTGCATCGGTAAGTTCAAGCTATGAGCCGCTAACGCTGAAGGGTCAAGAAATAGATTTAATCTTAACGAAAGACGAAGCATTATTTGAAGCCCATGCGCTTCATCAAGATAGCGAAGATCTAATAGCGTATCAAGATGACGATTTAGCGCTTGAAGAAAATGGTTTAAGTAGTGGTTGTGGCTTTGAAGATTTCATTGATTTAATTGATTCATGGCATGAGTTTACGACGTCACGATAAACATAATTAGCACACTAATAAAAATATACAGCAATGCACAATCAGCATTTTATCTGTATTATTACACCAACGAAAATTACGCCAACCAAAACGACAGGAATTGATATGTCTGCCAATTTAAACAAGCTAGTAGTGATGCTAGAAATGCAAAACGCCATGAATACTAAAGTACATGAGCAATGGTTTACTCAAGGGTTTGAATGGTACCGCGCTATTTGGGTTGAGTGTGCTGAAATGCTAGATCATCATGGTTGGAAATGGTGGAAAAAACAAACACCAGATACTGAACAAGTTATTTTAGAGTTGGTTGATATTTTTCATTTTGGTCTATCGCTTAGAATTGACGGCGAAACTAGCTACGAAGACTTAGCAAAGCAACTTGAAACTGAGCTTAGTAATGCTCAACAAGCTGATGATTTTAAGCAAACACTAGAGATATTAGCGGCGTCTGCTGTTGCTGATAAAACGTTTAATGCAGGTGCCTTTGCCGGCTGTATGGCGCAAATGGGTATGGATATTGATGATTTATATCGCGGCTACGTAGGTAAAAATACGTTAAACTTTTTCCGCCAAGATCACGGTTACAAAGATGGTAGCTATATTAAAGAATGGAACGGGCAAGAAGATAACGAGCATTTAGTTGAAGTAGTTAAAAGCCTTGATACAGAACATGCAGATTTTGCAAAGTTAGTATATCAAGGGCTAGAAGCGCGTTACCCAAAAATCTAGCCCACGTAAACTGAGTTAGATAATCTTACGATAGTCGGTAACACTTAGGTAATCGGCTATTTCGTTATGTGGTTGTTGGCTATCCGGGTTAGCAACTGCAAGTAAGTGCTCAATGCCGTATTCTCGTGCGGCATTCAAAACCGCAATGCTATCGTCAACAAATAAAGTACGACTTTTATTAAAGCCTAAGTCTTTTTGTACTTGGTGCCATAAACTTTGTTGCTCTTTACTTACTCCATATTCATGAGTAGACACTACGCCATCTAGGTAGTTATCAATCGCTGTATGCTCAAATTTAAGCATGACACTCTCAGGGTGGGCGTTGGTAAGTAAAATTAACTCTTTGCCTGCTTTTTTAAGCTCAGTTAAAAAATGAGGTACGTCTTCACGCATTTTAATTAAATGCTGAGATTCTCGTTTAAGCTCCATTATAGGCAAGCTTAATTGCTGCTCCCAATAATCTAAACAATACCACTGTATTTGACCGCTCACAGCTTGATAGCGTTTTAAAATATCTGCTTTAGCTGCATCTAGGCTAATGCCCCTTGCTAATGCGTGTTGCGCAGGAATAACGTTAAGCCAAAAATGACTGTCGTAATGTAAATCGAGTAATGTTCCATCCATGTCGAGCAAAACGGTATCGATTTTTGACCAATTTAACATAGGAATTTCAACTTATAAGGTTTATTATTGAACTAACTGCCATGATAGCAAATTAACGCCAATGACACAGAAAAAGCACCCAACACCACCACAAATCCTCAGTAACAATGTTGTCGCTAAAAGCCGCCTGTTTACTGTGGAGTCTTTAGAGCTAAAGTTTTCTAATAACGAAGAGCGCCAGTATGAGCGAATTCGCGGCGGTGGCCGGGGAGCGGTGATGATTGTTCCGTTAAGTGCAGACAACGAATTACTACTTGTACGTGAATACTGTGCGGGAACAAACGATTACCAGTTAGGTTTTCCTAAAGGCTTAATTGATCCGGGCGAAACGCCAGAGCAAGCTGCTAACAGAGAGCTTAAAGAAGAAATTGGCTTTGGTGCTGAGTATTTTAAACCATTAAGAACAGTAACAATGGCGCCGAGTTACTTTAATGCCACTATGCATATTTTATTTGCTAAACAATTATACCCACAAACCCTTATTGGCGACGAACCAGAGCCGCTTGTTGTTGTTAAGTGGCCATTAACTCAGTGGCAGTCATTATTAGAGCAAGAAGATTTTACCGAAGCACGCAGTGTTGCAGCTTTGCTATTATTAGATAAGTATTTAGCGTCTGGAGCTGCCGATGAATAAACTAATTGAACCGTGCATTGAATTAGCTGAGCGTGCTGGTGATGCAATTATGGCCATTTATAAAAAAGGCGATATTGGCCAACAAGAGAAATCAGATAATACGCCTGTTACCAAAGCTGATTTAGCAGCAAATGACGTATTGGTTGCTGGATTAAAAGTCTTAGCGCCCGATATTCCAATTATGTCGGAAGAAACACCTATACCAGCACTAGCCGACAGACAGGATTGGCAGCGTTATTGGTTACTCGATCCGATGGATGGCACAGGCGAGTTTATTTTAGAAAGTGGCGATTTTGCAGTAAATATTGCATTGATTGAAAATAATCACCCAGTGCTTGGTGTTATTCATTGGCCTGCAAAAGGTGTGACTTATTTTGCTACAGCTAAAAATGGTGCCTTTAAACGTGAAAACTCAATTGATACGCAAATATCTGTAGCGCCGCCAGAGAACTTGACGCTTGCTGTGAGCCGCCGCCAAAAAATAGAAGCGGTGAGTCAGTATTTAAATAGTCAGTTTACAACTATTGCTATTGGTTCGTGCTCATTAAAAGCTTGTACTGTTGCAGAAGGCAAAGCAGATTGTTTTTTAAGAATTGGTCCAACGGGAGAGTGGGATACAGGTGCTTCACAAGTTATTGTTGAAGAAGCCGGTGGTTGTATTACCGATGCAGAATTTAATCCGCTAACGTACAACCAACGTGAGAGTACTGAGAACCCTGACTTTATAGTGATGGGACATCCAGACTGGGAATGGCAAAAAATGATTAATCCGCATCAAAGGTTGAGCGCAGAATAGTAATTTGATTGCTTTTTGTTCGGTTGAGCAACTTTAATTAGTTTAGGCCTTGCATTAAATGTTTATTCCTATATAGTAGCGCTCTCTTCAAGGCAGGCTCGTAAATATTACGAAAATGTTTTAAAGAAATTACAGGCGCGGGATGGAGCAGTCTGGTAGCTCGTCGGGCTCATAACCCGAAGGTCGTCGGTTCAAATCCGGCTCCCGCAACCACTGAAATAAATAAGAATGAAACGGCACGCTTAAAGCGTGTTTTTTTATGTCTAAAATTTGGTGTGTATATTGTGGCTCATAACCCGAAGGTCGCCGGTTCACCTTTTATAAGTTCAGGCTCCCGCAACCACTGAAATAAATAAGAATGAAACGACACGCTTAAAGCGTGTTTTTTTATGTCTAAAATTTGGTGTGTATATTGTGGCTCATAACCCGAAGGTCGTCGGTTCGCTTTTTACAAACTCAGGCTCCCGCAACCATTGAAATAAATAAGAATGGAACAACATACTTAAAGCGTGTTTTTTATACCTGAAATTTGATGAGTGTGGTGATTTAGCTTATAGGTTAAAGATCGTCTTCACAGCATGAGGCATTCACTACTCATAAGCACAAGCTCCCGCCTCCCTGAGATACACTTAACAAAAGTTATAAACGACTTAAAATAAATCGTTATTACTTAAAACTTTGTTTAGTTTGTGTTAAAACGGCACAAATATTTTTGGGTTGTTACAAATATGACTGAACTTTACCACTGGTTTGATTTAATAGGTATTGCGGTGTTTGCTGTATCGGGCACTTTACTAGCGTACGAAAAAAAAATGGATGGCTTTGGGGTCGTAGTTTTAGCGACGGTAACTGCTATTGGTGGTGGTACAGTGCGAGATCTAATTTTAGATGTTCCTGTCTTTTGGTTACACGATCAAAGTTACTTTTTTGCCATACTAGCTTCAGTATTTGTTACAACGCGCCTTATAAATAAGCAAAAGCCGATACCTCATTATATTTTACAAACAGCGGATGCGTTTGGTTTAGCTTTTTTTGCAGTAATGGGGGCACAAAAAGCGCAGCTTGTTGGTATGCCCGATATGACTGCGGTAATTATGGCTGTAATTACAGGCTGCTTTGGTGGATTAATTCGAGATGTGCTTGCACGCGAAATCCCTATGCTATTAAAAGGTGAGCTTTACGCTATTACCTGTATAGCGGGTGGCACTGTTTATACGCTTGGCATTAGTTTTTCGTTAGCAACCGAAATGGCGATGGTATTAGGTATGTTAATGACCTTATTACTTCGTTTGGCTGCTATAAAATGGCAAATCACATTACACGTTTTTAAATATCCTGACTAAACTGGTGTAATCACACCATTTACTAGGATAAGGAATGTCGTTAGCTCGTATATTTTCTCGTGCTCAAGTGGGTATAAATGCCCCTGAAGTTATTGTAGAAGTTCACCTAGGCAATGGGTTACCCGCTTTTCATATTGTAGGCCTGCCCGAAGCGTCCGTTAAAGAATCAAAAGACAGAGTGCGTAGCGCACTCGAAAACTCTCAATTTGGTTTTCCCGACCAACGAATAACCGTAAATTTAGCCCCAGCTGACTTGCCAAAAGATGGTGGCCGGTTTGATCTTGCTATTGCGGTGGGTATTTTAGTCGCCTCTGGGCAAATAGTGTGCCCTGATATTCATAAGTACGAGTTTTATGGTGAGCTTGCTCTTAATGGTGAGGTGCGTGGTGTAAACGCTATTTTACCTTCGGTACTTGCTGCAAAAGAGCAAGATCGTTGCTGCTTTTTACCTCTTGCAAACGACAGCCTAGCAAGCCTAGTTAATGGCGTTAAACGCAAAGCCGTAAGCTCTATTCAAGAAGTGTGGGGGGATTTACTTAATCAACAACCCTTACCATTAAATATAGAGTATCCCGACTGCACACAAGCCCCTGACTTTTTACTCGATTTAAGCGATGTGAAAGGTCAGCCCGGTGCAAAGCGAGTACTCGAAATTGCTGCAGCAGGCGGGCATAATTTACTATTTTTAGGCCCTCCAGGTACTGGTAAATCGATGCTGGCCCAGCGAATGGCAACTATAATGCCTACTATGTCGGACGATGAAGCTATTTCGACAGCTGCGCTTTACTCTATTATTGGGCAATCCATAGATTTAACTAATTGGCGACAGCGGCCGTTTCGTAATCCACACCATACTTGTTCAGCTGTTGCCTTGGTGGGGGGCTCTTCGAATCCTAAACCTGGTGAAATTTCTCTGGCACATAACGGTGTGCTCTTCTTAGATGAGTTACCGGAATTCGAGCGTAAGGTACTTGATTCACTGCGTGAGCCAATGGAAACCGGTACGGTTACTATTTCACGTGCAGCTAGGCAAATGGAGTTTCCGGCGCAGTTTCAGCTTATTACAGCATTAAATCCAAGTCCAACAGGAAGTCATACAGATAAGCGGGCAACTCCCGATCAAGTTATGCGTTATTTATCGCGCGTGTCGGGGCCTTTTATTGACCGTATTGATCTGCAAATAGAACTGCCTCGTCTAACGAGCGTTGAATTACAAAGTACTCAGCCAGAGGAAAGTAGTGCTGAGGTTAGAGCAAGAGTTGAAGCGGCTTATTACCTACAGTTAAAACGCCAAGGTAAGGTTAATGCGAGGCTTAATAATAAAGAAATGAGTGTGCACTGTGTACTGGCGCCAGCAGAGTTGCAGTTTTTAGCCAGAGCAAGCGAAAAGTTGTCTTTATCGCCACGCTCTTACCATAGAGTGATTAAAGTGGCGCGGACTATTAGTGATTTAAACGGGGCTGAAAATATTAGTTTAAATGAGCTTAAGGAAGCACTTAATTACCGTGCATTTGAGCGCCTTATTGCGCAATTAACTAAATATTAAATAGAGAGCATATAGCCTTTACCGCGAACGGTAACAATACGTTTTTGATCTTTTTCGTCATTTAATTTTTTACGTAAACGACCAATAAGCACATCAACAGTACGATCGTTTGGACTCCAATCGGGCTGGCCTATTTCTTCTGATATTTTTTCACGGGATGTAGCTTTACCTGCATTACTAATTAAGCAAATAAGCACTTTATGTTCGGCTTCAGTTAAGCGTGATTCAACGCCTGCAGCAGTAATTAATGTGCGGTTATCGGGGTGAAGCTTAAAGTCAGCATATTCTATAAACTCTTCGCTTTCGTCGTCTTCTAGGTTAACGGCAACACGCTTATAGAGCGCGCGCATGCGAAGTTCTAACTCAAGTAAATCGACAGGCTTACAAATATAGTCATCGGCACCTTGTGCAAGGCCTGCAATACGATCGGCTTGGGAGTCACGACTCGATAATACAATAACGCCAATATCGGTAAGTGTGTTTAATTCTTTTGCGAGTTGAAGCCCATCGCGCTTTGGCAAAACAATGTCAATTATGGCTAATGATATAGCACCGCGCAGGTTTACCCGCTGCCTTACAATGCTAAGTGCATCAGCGCCAGTTGGGTCTACCTCTATTGTAAATTCGGTATCTGCAAAGTGATTTTGGATGCGTTTAACGAGTAGTTCATCGTCTTCTACCAATAAAACATTAATAGCCATAGTACTTTATTTTGAATGCTTATAGCTCTGTATGGTAGCACCATTAGGTAAATGCTGAGAAGGGGGTTTATTAGTTTTAAGTAACTTAATATTTCAAAGGTGTAGAAGGTGTTATTAGAGGATGAGATTAGCACCTTTAAACTAATTAAAAGGTGCTAAGTAATTAATACTACAATTAATAAATCTGTATTAAGTCGTTATTTAGAAGAAGCAGACTCAGTCATTTTTATACATTGAGTCCCACCATTGAGGTTCATCTTTTAGCTTTTTATCAAAGTATGCGAGCATGGTGTTCCACCAATCAAATCGTTTATCGCGTGCAAATATTTGATGATCGGCGCCTTTGTATTCGATTAACTCTACGTCCTTATTAAGCAGTTTAAGCGCAGTGTACATTGTTAAGCTTTCGCCAACAGGTACATTGGTATCACTATCACCATGAAGAAGTAGCATAGGTGTTGTTACTTTGTCGGCATGAAACACAGGGCTGTGCTGGCTGTAAAGCTCAGGGTTATTCCACGGAAAGCTATTTTTTGATGCTTCGCCAGAATATAAGTAGCCCCACCAACCTTCACCCCAATATGAGGTAATGTTAGAAATACCTGCATGGGCAATGGAGGCACTAAATATATCGGTTTTAGTTGCTAGTAGCATGGTCATAAATCCACCGTATGATGCCCCTAAATTTCCTACCTTTTCACTATCAACATAGTTGTATTTCTTTAAAAAGGCTTGCGTGCCTTCGATAATATCGTCTGCGGTGTAGTCGCCCCAGGCATTAACATGTTGCGCTGAAAACTTTTGTCCAAACCCTGTTGCGCCAGTAGGTTGTACTACATAAACAACGTAGCCATTTTCTGCCCATAAGTTAAACGGGTAACGACCTGTAAAATCACGCGTAACGGGTGAAGTACCGCCGTAGTAATACACGAGCGCAGGGTGCTTTTTAGTTTTATCTAAGTTGCTAGGAATGTACACACGACCCGTTATTTCGACACCATGTTTATTTTTAAAATTAAACTCTTCTAATGTAGGGAGTCGTGTATTTGCATAGCTACTTGGTTTTGAATCCCATATTAAATCTGTTTTATTTTTACTTACGTTAAGGCGCTTTAGTTGTTGTGGAGCTAAAGCGTTGGTACCACTTAGTAAAATTTCGGTATTACGGTCGTATGAGTAACTAAATTGTTCAACAATATCCAATCCTGTATTTAACTTTTTAAAGCGCTGTTTACTTAAATCAAATAGGTAAAGTGGTTGAGTGTCTTGCTCTGTTACTTTAATGAGCGCATCGCCGTTTTCTAAAACTTGCAGTTGGCCAATAGCGGGGTCGAACTGTTTACTAAGTGCTTTTACGTTTTTACCGCCTTCAGTAAGTAGATAAAGTTGCCCGTCGTAGTTATTGGCAAGCATTGCTTTTGGTAGAGCTCTGCCTGCGCCATTTTTAAAGTCAGGGCCTGCAACTACATAAATGTCTTTATTTGCATATTTAGCTAAATTAAACGTTTTAAATTTACCAAGCGATGAAAGCTTATTTGATTTTAAATCGAGTTCAACTAACTCTGTTTCTGGGTGTGTTGATGCCTGCATTGCCATTACTGGGCGGCTCATTAATATTTTGCCACGGTTACTATTTGAATCTTCAAGGTTGTAAGAAAGAGGGCCTTGGCTAAGTGCTTTTGTTAAACCACTTTTAGTATCAAGCATATAAATTTGGCTGGTGGAGCGTGCATACGACCAGCGATCTTGTAGACCTTTATAGTGCTTAGTTAAGTTATTAGTGTTCTCAGGTGATTTAGACCAGCTAAACAAAAGACTGGTGTCGTTATAAAAGGTAAAGCCATTGGCTCCTTCTAAATCGTTTGCTAATGTTTTTATTGAGAAGTTTTTACGGCTAAGTTGTTTAAGCTCACCATTTAACAAATACACTAAATATTGGTTATCTGGACTCCAAATAATGTTACTTGGTTGGCCTGCTTCGAAGCGATAAAGTGTTTGATTATCTGAATCTTTAAGGACAGTAACTGTATTTGCTTGGTTTTGTGTTTTATCGCTATAAGTGCGAGTAGTAGTAACGTACTGCTTGGCGTTAGGTGCGAGTGATAATTGGCTAATTGTAGGAGCATCAAACAATTGTTTTGCAGATAAGCGCTTTTTTTGTGAGGCGCTAAGCGTAATTTTATCAACGTCGTTTTTAGGTGCAAAATCAAGCATTACGTCGTGCCAATTAGCTACTTGTTGGGCTACTATTAAAATAGAGTGAGTACTGTTATTTAAAGCTAACTTATAGCTATTTTTATCACCTGTTTGTAGTTCGCCATTAATAAATAACTGACCTTGCTCAATCCCTTTTAAGGTAAGCGTACCTTGTGTAAAGCGGGTTGTTTCAATATTAAATTTTAGTGCCTGTAACCCACCTAAAGTGAGCGCATTGATTTTATTAAATGGCTGCCAATTTTGTTTTTTCCCAAATACAGAAAAACTATCTGAGTCTGCTTGTAATTGAGGTAATAGGTTATTAATAATGGCATTACCATGAGGTGTTTGAAAAGGCTTTAACTGCATGTCTTCGGCAAGTGGGCCGATAAACTGAATTTTTGATTTATCCAATGGTGCAGCTATTGCAGCAAAGCTTAAGCTGCTAAGCGTTAAAAGAGTCGCTGCATGCTTAAATAGCTTATTTTGATGACACCATGGTGCGCTAAATTTCATTATTATGCCTATTATTATTGGAAGTTTGGCCAAATATAGCATGTATTGATACCATGCTCACATATCCAATATAGAGGAGAGAAAGTGACTTTACTGATAGTTTATATGGTAGTGGCGATTGTTATTTCGTTTTTATGTTCTGTGATGGAGGCTGTGTTATTAAGTATTTCGCCCAGCTATGTTGCATCACTTAGGAAAGATCATCCTGAGCTAGCTAAACAGCTCGAAAAACTTAAAAACAACATAGATCAGCCTTTAGCTGCTATTTTGACTTTAAATACGGTTGCCCATACTGCGGGTGCTGCTGGGGTCGGCGCACAGGCAGCTGTCGTGTTTTCCGATGCGGCTGTAGGTATTGCATCAGCCATTATGACATTCCTCGTATTAATCCTTTCTGAAATTATTCCTAAAACTTTGGGGGCTAATTACTGGCGAGCTCTAACGCCAAGTGTTACTTACGCTTTGCGGTTTCTAGTTATATCGCTAAAGCCTTTTGTATGGTTTGCACAAAAGCTAACAAATTTAATGGGTCCAAAGCACGATGAGGCTTACTATATTCGTCAAGAGATAGAGGCAATGGCTGATATAGGTACGGAGTCGGGCGCATTACATCAAGATGAGTCTGAAATAATTCGTAATCTATTGCATTTTAGACATGCAAAATTATGCGACTTAATGACGCCTCGAACTGTTATTTTTAAAATCCACAAAGACTTAACCGTTAATCAGTATTTAAACGATCACGGCTCGTCATCATTTTCTCGTATATTGGTATTTGATAAAGACAGCGACGATATTGTAGGGTTTGTGCATAAAAACGATATTATGCTGGCATTCCACCGCTTAGGTACCGATTATAAAATTAGCAAATTGATTAAGCCTATTTATACAGTGCCGAGCTCTCAAAATGTATCGTCGTTACTGCAAACTCTTTTAACAAAGCGCACGCATATATGCCTAGTTGTAGATGAGTACGGTGACGTGCAAGGTATTGTAACGCTAGAGGATATGATTGAAGCTTTAATGGGGCTAGAGATTGTAGATGAGCGTGACCAATCTACTAATATGCGCGCAGTAGCAAGGCAGCGTTGGCACAAACGTTTAGCAAGTAGTGCGCATATAGTCAGTGAAGAAGATAAACACACTCGGGGTGATAATTAGTTAACCAGCCCCGATTAAATATTAATACCACTTTAAGCGGGGCTGCCATCAGTTTTCAGCCAATCTTTAGCCCAAGATATAAATTCGTTTTGTGGTTTAGGACGACTAAATAAAAAACCTTGTATGGCTAGTTTTCTTTTATAGTGCCTTAAATAAACGAGCTCTTCTGGGCGCTCAACACCTTCGGCCACTAAATCTAAATTATCTTTACTCGTAATGTTAAATAACGAACTTACAACCACTTGAGAAAATAAATCTGTTTCTATATGGCTAATGAGTGAGCGGTCTATCTTAATTTCAGTAAAAGGAAGGTTCCGAAGTTGATTCATATTAGTAAAACCAACACCAAAGTCATCTAGCGATATACCAAAGCCGTGCATTCTTAATCTGTTTAGTGTTTCTAATTGCATGAGGCTTGAGAGTGCATGTTGTTCTGTTATTTCTATAATTATATTACTAGGCGTGAGTTGATTTAGTTCTAATATGAGTAGTAATTTATTAGGACAGTTTAGGTCGTCGAGCTGAGTTGGCGATAAGTTAAATGCCATCTTAAAATCATGACCTAGTTGCGCTTTCATATTTTTGAATTCGCTGGTGGCCTTTTCAAAAAGAGAAAATGTAATTTGATTAATTAAGTTATGTTGCTCGGCAATACCTATAAACCGGTTAGGTAAAATAATATTGCCGTCTTTACTTGATAGAATACGCGCTAATACTTCAACGCTCTCAATTCTATTATTATCAGCGTTTATTTTTGGTTGATAAAAAGGCGTTATTTCATCATTTTTTAATGCTTCAATAAGCTCATCTTTTGAAATGGCTGACTCTTTTAATAAAGTATGGCTATTTAATTGCGCTACTTTAATAAGTAACCTACTTACCTGAGATAGTTGCACTGGTTTTGTAATATTACCAATGAGGTGAGCGTTATGTTGCTTGGCAAGGCTGGCAGCTAAACTAATAACTTTATGATCCATTTCAGAAACAATAATAATACCGCCTTGATAATGCAGCCCTCCTAAGTGGCGGATTAATTCCATACCATCCATTTCGGGCATATTAAGGTCAGTAAAAATAGCATCAAAGTAGTTTATATCAGAAGCAACTTTTTCGAGGGCTTCAGCAGCACTCAAGCAGGTGACTACATTATCAGACATATTTAATTCATTTAATATGGCTTCCATAACAATCAAAATCGCTTTTGAGTCGTCAACAACTAAAATGTTAGGCACTATTTTGTTCACTGTTATCCCTTTCAATGTATAGCTTATGGTTACTATAAAAGTAGTAGTGTTTTTTTATTTTGTCAGTATCAAATGCTTTTATTTTGAAAATAGTTGTAGAACACCTTCACTCGTGTTTTTAAGTTGATTAGGTATACTAGCGCCATTATTTTAAATGGTCTTAATTATGATAAGAATAGATCTTACTTTAGCCGAGCAGCCATTTTCGCTTATGGTGTCTGGGCAAAAAATTGTGCAGGTGTTTCATGCTCAACAAGCTATTACCTTTGATAATCCTCGTGAAAACTATTATCAGTTTACTTACGACAACAAAGTAATAGGTATTGATACAGCGGCGGTGAAAGAGCAAAGTATTTCGCTTTTTGTAGATGATCAATTTGCAACACAACTTGCGTTACCAGCGCCTACAAATGGATCACCTAAAAAAGGCTTTTTGGGGTTGGCTGCATTAGGTTTTAAGCTTTTTAAAAGTGCGAAGGTAATTAAAGTAGTGCTTGCAGGGGCTTCTGTTGCAGGCTATTCGTGGTTATTTAGTATTGAATTTGCACTAATGCTAATTGGGTGTTTAGTTGTACACGAATACGGCCATGTGCGAGCAATGAAATACTTTGGCATAAAAACTAAAGGTATTTATTTAATCCCATTTGTAGGTGGGCTAGCTGTAAGTGACGATAAAATAACGACTCGTTGGCAAGATGTAGTTATATCATTAATGGGGCCTGCATTTGGTTTAATTACCTCGGTGTTGGGTGTCGTTTTATATTACGTCACCGAAATGGAAATATTTGCAGGTGTTGCGGTGCTTAGTGCGTTATTAAATTTATTTAATTTATTACCAATTTTGCCGCTTGATGGCGGGCATGTATTAAAAAGTATCAGCTTTTCAATGCGTTCATGGATTGGCCTAAGTGTATGTTTACTCGGTGTACTATTTGGTTTATGGCTGAGCTATACATTTGGCTTAATGTTATTGGTATTCTTTTTGTTTGTTGGTGCGCTGGAAATTGTATTTGAATGGCGAGGCCGTCACTATTCACATTTAATGCCACTAGATAAATATGGCCAAGGCTTTTCAGCGGTTATGTATGCAGTTGTAGTAGCTGGGCATGTAGCTGTAATGATGCACTTTGCCGATTCAGAAAATCCAATATTGAGTCTGCCGATGACTATTTTATCGAGCTAGTATTTTTATTTTGTCTAACTAAATAAGTTAGTTTTTTGCATTAATATTTTATTTTTAGACTTTCATGTTGATTTATTGTTAACTGAATTCTAGTGTAATATAAATTAGAACAATCTTAGCGGATCAACTGGATGTTATTTAGAAAGGAAGCTGTCGCTCAGCAAAGAGAGCGTTTAACAGGAGTGATTACGCTCGCACAACCACTATCAATAAAACTTACCGTATTTATTTTGGTATGTATTTCGATTGTAATGATAGCCTTTTTATTTACAGCAGAATATTCACGCAAGGAAACAGTTCGGGGGTTTTTAATACCCAATAAAGGGTAATCCAAAGCTTTGCTAATCAAGGTGGTATGATTGAGCAGCTATTTGTACAAGAGGGTGATGCCGTTACTAAAGGTCAGCCGCTGGCGACCATTATTGTGCAGCAAAATAACAGCCAAGGCATAGCTTTGAGTACCGAGCTTGTTGAGCAGCTAAGTATGCAAATACAGTTGCTCAATGATGAGGTAACACAAAACCACACCCTACAAAAGCAAGAGTCACTTAACTTGCAAGCGCAAAAACGTGCACTTACTAATGAGCAAGCTGCATTACAAAGTCAACTTGCTCTGGCTGATGAAAAATTAGGGCTACTTAACCGCCAACAAAGCAACTTTAATCAACTTAATAAAAATGGCTTTTTATCAAACATCGAGCGAGAGCAACAGCAGCAAGCTTTGTTAGATGTTAAGCAAGAAAAACAAAACCTAGCGCGCTTGCTGATGCAGCAAGAAAACCAATTAAGTCAACTTAGCTTTAATATTGCCAACGTGCCCCAGCAGTATACGTTGCGTATAAATAGTCTTAAACGCCAACAAGCGGATATTCAAAACCAGCTCACACAAATTAAAAGTAACTATCAATATACCATAACAGCCAGTAACAGCGGTGTTGTTACTGGCATTCAAGTGGTTGAAGGCGAAACACTTACTCAAGCCAAACCACTGTTGCATATTATTCCCGAAGGCTCAGAGCTAGTAGCAGAGTTGCTGCTACCTACACGTTCAGCAGGTTTTATTGCGCTTGGTAACGATACGCGCCTGCGTTTTGATGCTTTCCCTTATCAACGCTTTGTTTATTAACAGCAAAATTATCCGCATCGACAAAGCACTCATTACCCCAAATGAAATACGTTTGCCCATTTCACTGCAAGAGCCAGTGTACCGTTTGCGAGCAACACTCAGCCAACAGCAAATGCAGGCCTATGGTAAAGCGTTCGAGCTAAAAAGCGGCATGTTGTTTGAAGCGGATATTATGTTAGAGCAGCGCACATTAATTGAATGGTTACTCGAGCCACTATACAGCCTAAAGGGGCGAGTGAGTTAATAGTTCACTGTAGGTCGGAATTTATTCCGATAACAAGCAAAAATTCATCTGTTTAATTTGCTGCAATAAGCAATATTAAGCAGGGAATAGAGTGACTGACTTTAGTCAAACTTTAGCGAGAACAACTAAAGCCAGCCTACTAACCATTAGCTCAAACAGTTGAGTTAACACATTAGCAACCCGATGACTTAACTAAAAAGCATCGGATTTATGGAGTATAACAAAATGCGTGAATTAAACGTAAAAGAAATTGAACAAGTGAATGGTGGCTGGGGTTGGTTGAGATATTTAAGGCCAACAAAGATGGGTAATGGTGAAATGCCAAGTTATTGGGACACAGGTGATTCTTGCTCCATAGTCCCTGTGGAAGGCGCCACGCCTGTTTACCCATAAAAACTTTTGAAATTTAGGTATGGCGTTTATGCGCTATACCTTTAATACGGGAGTAGTTTGAAGCAATGAAAAACATTTTATGTAAGATTTTAATTGTTTTTATTTACTTATATTTCATTAGGTTATGTGAGCTTGGCTCTAATTTATACTCATTTGAATATATGTTTTATGGTTTTTTAATATTGTTTGTAACCTTTTTTATAGCAGATTTAATGCAGAAAAAAAAACGAAATGCTTTACTATCGTCGGTGGGTGTTAGTGTTATTACCATGTTTATGCTTTCAATAAATTTACCCTTTGTTACAGGTTATTCTTTTGACCAAAACGAAACAAAGTCAAACTTGCCTACTATTTCTTCAAATGATTATATAGTCTCCAAACATTTTGATTTTAGTCTTGATGAAGGTGCTATGTATGCTTTCATAAATGAACAAGGTGACTTGCATAGAAAGCGACTGATTGCTGGTCCACATGATAAAGTGCAAGTCTGCGGTGATTTAGTATATGTGAATGGTTTTACACGTAATATTACAACAAACTGGAAAGCAGAAGAATTAAAGTCGGATAAAAACTGCAGTAATGGCTCGGCTTTTAAGCTTAGCGAAGAAGAGTATTTTCTTGTTGGTGATAATTTTTCCAATAGTCTCGACTCTAGGCACTATGGACCTGTAAAACGAAAAAATATTGTTGCTCATTCTCTTTATAAGTTTCAACTTAATCAAAGCGGTTCAATTTCTAAAGAACAGACTAGTCTATCTGTTATTTTTGAGTAATGACTGCAAATGAATAGCGAGCTAAATTTTTCAAGCTTTAAACAAGCTCCTCTAATCCTTCAATCCGAAATAGCCGAATGCGGTCTTGCCTCTATGGCTATGATGGCCTGTTATCATGGCTACAAGTTGGATATGCCAGCGATACGCAAGCGTTTTTCGGCGAATTTAAAAGGGATGAACTTACAGCAGTTGATTGAGTTGGGTGATAATTTGGGGCTGGCAAGCCGTGCGCTGCAATGCCCGCTTGAAGAAGTCCATAAACTACAAACGCCGTGTATTTTGCATTGGGATTTAAATCACTTTGTGGTACTGAAAAAAGTGTCTGGTAAAGGATCTTCAGCTAAATTTGCAATTAACGACCCAGCTGTTGGTAAACGCAGTTTAAGTAGTGATGAATTTAGTAAGCACTTTACCGGTATTTGTTTAGAGCTGACTCCAACCAGCAAGTTTGAAGCCAAACAAGAACAAGCAAGAATGAAGTTTACCCAACTTTGGAGCTCAATGAAGGGCTTAAAAGAAGGGCTAATAAAACTGATTGCGTTGTCACTGGTATTGCAATTATTTGCTTTGATGACCCCTTATTATATGCAGTGGGTGGTGGATGAAGTACTCATTAGTTTTGATGAATCGTTATTAACGGTACTTGCTATGGGTTTTGCGCTGATTGCTATTATTTCGGTGGTGACTAATGCGGTACGAAGTTGGCTAATTTTACGTCTTTCCAGCCTTTTGAATATGCAAATGGGTGTGAACTTACTCCGGCACTTATTGCGGCTACCGATGAATTATTTTGAGTCTCGTCATGTCGGCGATATTGTGTCGCGCTTTGGCTCATTAGCGCAAATACGTGAGCGTATTACCACGGGGTTTGTAGAAACACTGGTCGATGGCGTGATGGCTATTACCGTATTGATTATGATGCTAATTTATTCGCTAAAGCTCACTGCAATAGTTGTAGGTGCAATTGTGCTTTACACCTTAGTACGTTTAGCGCTGTATAGGCCGCTGCACCAAGCTACTGAAGAAATGATTCAATCATCTGCCAAAGAGCAATCGAACTTTTTAGAAAATATTCGCGGTATGCAAACTATAAAGCTGTTTGGCAATGAATCGCAGCGCCAAGGCATTTGGCAGA
>LAZR01000718.1_pt1 | contig 23507 bp, 32 predicted proteins | sample 329461 | NCBI WGS metagenome assembly LAZR01 (sample SAMN03002196, study PRJNA259156) | marine sediment metagenome | biome: sea floor; feature: Hydrothermal impacted sediments; material: marine sediment; isolation source: Loki non-amplified sample from Loki's castle hydrothermal vent sediment ...
ATTCCTAATACAGTGGTACAATAATTTGTAAAATTCCGCATAGCTATGGTATAAGAACATCATGTATATCGATAATTTAAAACTATAAAATAAAAAAGCCTACTCGTTAAAGTAGGCTTTAAAAAAATATTAAGTTCGAGGTTTAAGGAACATCCCAAAATACACGAGACGTTTTCTCATCACCACCCATAGCGCTTGCTGCTGCCTGGTAACCAGGACCATTTACAGAAGGCTCATCATTAGGGTAGGTATATCTTCTTGGAGGCTGCTCGTTAGAAAATGGAGTGGTTTTTAGCGCAGGAGCACCATATAATCTATATGTTGTCCAAGCTTCAAATCCACGATTAAATAGATGTATCCATTTTTGTACGGCAACTGTTTCTTGCCAAGTAGGCGCTGCGGTAGCATAGGCAACGTTGGGTTGCGCTAGATACCCTGCTGCACCCTCTGCTCCCCAATATTCGAGGGATGCAGTTACTGCTGCATTATAGTTTTCCTGGGGGGTACCTGCAGGATCTGCTAGGCCTAATTCTTCAGCCTCTGCCAATAAGAAAGAAACTTCTGGAAAATCCATCAAGATACCTTCCGTATCTGGTGTATGAAAAATATCACCAAGATTGGTATGGTCAGCATAAGGTGCATTTTCACCATAGGCACCACCTCTATAAACGCCATCACCTAAATTAGGTCTAAAGAAAATAGGTATTCTTGGATCATCAAGACCTACCATGATATCAACTACAATATCGGAAGGAATAAAATCCTGTCTTCCGCTTTCGACCAAATCTGTCCAAACTGGATTAGTATTGGGTGAAGCTTCTAAATATTGGAAATTGGCATTATCTGCATTCGATTCGAATACACCACTCGCGATTGCTTCACTGGCCATTGTAGCCGCAGTACCCGGGTCAATTTGGGCAATACGAACTGCCATTCGCAATTTAAGTGAATTAGCGAATTTTCTGAATCCCGCCATATCACCAGCATAAAGTAAGTCAGAAGATCCAAAAGAACCTGCGTTGACGTTGATGCTATTAATAGCTTCGTTTAACTTTGTGATAATAGCAGTATAAATCGCAGTATCATCATCATATTGCGGGTTTACATTTTGGATATCCAAAGCTTGTGTAAATGGAACATCACCATAAGTATCTACCATAACATGATATGTAAACACTTCTAATATGCTTATCGAAGCCAATTGATTTTGGATAACAGCCGGGTCAATCCCTCCATTATCGCCATTATTGATTACATTACGGGTTTCATCTAAATCTCTAAGAACATCGGTGTACATACCATCCCAAAAATTACCGGGCTGATCCCGTACCTTAAGATCATAGTTTGGTTCATCAGTATATGTAGTTGATGTCCAAGATTGCGCCATGAACCTAAAAATGTTGATGTTTACGCTACTTTCCGTCATCAGATCAACAAGGTTTCTTGTTCCATTGGCGTACAGCGTTGCAGCAGGTACTACTGTCGCTGATTTCGGATCTTCATTCAAATCCCCAAAATCGGAACAGGAGATTGTGAACGCTACTGTTAATAATAGTATTATCTGTTTTTTCATAGTTGTATTTTTAGAAATCAAATCTTATGTTAAAACCGTACTCTCTAGCGGTAGGGTAAGGGCTAGATTGATACCCTTGCAAGTTACCTGCACTTAATCCAGCTTCTGGATCTGAATATGGCATGTTTTTATCAATAATCCATAAGTTTCTACCCGTTAAAGAAAAGGTTAAATTATTAATAGGTATATTTTGTAGAAGCTTCGTTGGTAATTTATAAGAGAATGTCATCTCTCGCAATTTAACATAGCTTGCATCGTATACGTGCAACGCGTTTGGTGCTGAACGATATCCCAATGCATTTTCAAAATCAACTAGGCTACGTGTAGTATTTGGAGACCCATCGGCATTAATACCATCAAGAAGTATACCACCTCCGTTTTCTACTGGGTCACGAACAAGATTTCCTAGCTCGTTGAAACCAGCAGTCACGTCATAAACACCGGTTGCATACCCATACCAAGTATCCAATGAAAAGATATCACCACCTTTCTGAACATCAATCAAGAAACTGAAAGATAGATTTTTGTATGTCAATGTGTTGCTTAAACCACCTTTCCATTCAGGATTGATATCCCCAATCGGTTGAGGTGTCGCATCCCGTACATATTTACCGGTATCAGCATCGATAATAGGGTTAGGGTTTGTTATGTTGCCATCGGCATCTCTCAAATAGGTAAAGTTTGATCCCCATATGCTACCGTAAGGCTCGCCAACGGTGGCGTTGACTGAGACACCGCCTTGAAAAGATCCTAATTGAACGTTATCTACGGATTCACCAGTTGTCTCATTTGTAAACAATGAAATTACTTCACTTTTATTCTTGGCCCAAGTTGCGTTAATTCTCCACTCGAAATCTTCAGTACGGATGGGAGATAGATAAACTTGTGCTTCTATACCGTCATTCTGCACCTCACCAGAGTTGATGACCCGCGAATCGAAGCCAGTAGCTCTACTTACGGTTACTGGAAAGATTTGATCGACTGTATTCGTTTTATAATACGATAAATCGAATCCAGCTCTCTTATCCGCAAAAGACATTTCAAGACCAATTTCGAAGGAATCGGATAGTTCGTTAACCAAATTTTCGTTACTCTTTCGTCCAGCAACAGAGAATAGCGGTACAGAAAAGTTGGTCGGACTGAAATAGGCATCTAAAACGCGGTAAGGGTCTGTACTGTTACCAACCTGAGCGTAGTTCGCTCTAAATTTACCTAACGATAACCAGTCAATATCCAATAATTTTGAAAACACTAAGGAAGTCGAAACCGCTGGATAAAAGAATCCATTACTACTGTTCGGAAGCGTAGAGGAAATATCGTAACGACCAGAAAGATCAAGATATAGAAAACCATCATATGCGAAAGATGCATTGGCAAAGAAACCATATTGCTTCAATTTAAATAAGTCTTCGGTAGGCGGTGGCAATAAGTTTACCGAATTGCTTAAAGAATACAAATTTGGCACTACCAAACCACCACTAGTTTGTGCATTAACTCGTTCAACACGGTTTTGACGTGCTGTTGCACCTATTACACCATCAAGTGTAATCTTTTCGGATAAGTCAAAATCATAATTGAAAAGTAAATCATAGTTTAGTTCAGTGTATGTTCGGTTTGTACGATCGTAAAACGGAACGCCAACACTTGTTATCGCTAATCGCTCCTCTTGAAGTTCTGAATACGTATCTACAGAGGCACGACCCGTAATGCTCAACCAATCCGTAGCGTCATAGTTTAGGTTCAAATTACCGAATAAACGATTTCTAGTGTCAGTTTGAAAATTCTCATAACGTGTGAAATACGGGTTGTCGAAGAAAATCGCTGCTTGGCCTTCAGGGGTAAGCGGGTTACCACCGTAGTTCCAGCTAATATTTCTTCCAGTATTAAGGTAAGCTTCCTCTTGAGCTTTGTAATCTACGTTAATCTGGTTCCACTGTCTGAACTGCTGCATGATGTTTCTTCCATCATATCCAGTACCATAACGACCTTTACCATCTGTTTTAGTAAAGGTTGCTTTCACACCTGCAGTAAGTTTCTCCGATAATTCCTGAGAACCGTTGAAGTCGAAACTATTTCTTTCGATTTTACTATTAGGCACAATACCAGTTTGGTCTAATTTTGTAAATCCAACCCGGAAAGAGCCGGTTTCGCTACCTGCGGAAACAGAAACACTATTATTTAAAGTTACACCAGTATTAAAAATGTACTCAGGTCCGTTTTGGCGGGCCACCCAAGGGGTCGGAGTAAGATAGTTAGGTGACTCTGGATAAAAAGCGTCCCATTGATATACTAATAGATTGGGGTCGAAGGGAGCACCTTGCGAAGCATCTTCGGTAAAAGGAGTAGTCAAATCGTCTACACCATCTCCATCTACATCCAATCCTGAGAAAAATCCACCGGGACCGTTTCCGTAAAAAGGACCGTAACCAGCACCATACTGGTTTTGATATGTTGGAAACGTTGAGGGATCATATTGGGCCATAGTCACACCAGAGTTGATGGTGATACCAAGACCTTTACTTTTAGATCCTTTTTTAGTAGTAATAATTATAACACCGTTCGCTGCCCTTGATCCGTATAGGTTCGAAGCAGCAGCACCTTTAAGTACGTTGACAGATTTAATGTCCTCCGGGTTAATATCCATCGCTGCGTTACCATAGTCATAACCTCCTCGACCGGTATCTTGATTTGTGGTAATAGCGGCATTATTACCAATCGGAGTTCCATCAACAACAAACAAGGGTTGGTTGTTACCAGTAAGTGAAGTGTATCCCCTAAGGATAATATTGGAAGAACCACCTAAAGAACTACTTTTCTTAATGTCAAGACCCGCAACCTTACCGGAAAGCGAGTTGATAAAGTTAGTTTCTTTCGCGGTGTTTACTTGGTCACCTTCGACCTGGGTAGTTGCATATCCTAAAGCTTGTTTTTCTTTAGAAATACCTAAAGCAGTTACAACAACCTCGTCAAGTGCTTGGGCATCTTCGGTCATTTGAACGTTTATAGTCCCACTTGCGCCTACAGTTACAGCCTTGTCAGCTTGACCAATGTAAGTAAATAAAAGTGCATCACCCTCACTTGCGGAAATCGAATAATTTCCATCAAAATCGGTTTGAGTTCCGTTCGTGGTTCCTTGAACCACAATATTGACCCCCGGTAACGGAAGGTCATTTTGATCGGTGACCGTACCGGAAACCGTCATTTCCTGTGCAAACGTAAACTGCACAATTAACGCTAATAAAAGCGTTAATAATCCTTTGTGTCTTGCTCTCATTTTATGTTTATTTGAATTAGCTAATCGCAAAAGTGCTAATTTCAAGTTAATAATCCAATTATTTTTAACATTAAGTTATGCACGCATAGTTTTTAGATTGTTAAATTTCATAACTATTTCCTTATAATTTATTTGATATCTAACAAATAATCAGAATAAACAGGTATAAATAGGAGAAGAGAACTCAAATTTGTTAAAAATTTGGGTAATTGCTAAAATGATTATTTTATAGAATTATTCCAAATCGTATAGTTTCACGGCTTGTATTTTTTAATAGAGTTAATAATGCTATTGTTTGGTGTAAGTAGCTTCCCAGAGAAATATCGGAAAAGTTTTGTAAATGGTACACTTTGCCAAATTATTTGCTCACATCTATTTTTTGGAAGGGTATTATTAATTAATTAGACATTTTAGGGTTGTTGCTATGACAAGGTTTTTACATTTAAATATGTATTGAGCAATTTGCTGCGGTTAATGTCTATATATATATATAAGGTTAGCCTACATACTTAGATTCTATTGAAATTCCCGTAAAAAGTGGATGGTTTCTATTACTATTTGGAAATTATATTTTGGATAAATTAATTAGCAAGCAATGCACCATATTTGTAGCAGTACTATTTTATTTAGGAGTAAGTCCAAAATAAAAAAATAGGATAAATTGCGAAAATTTAAATTTTTGCTAAGACGAGCCGGCATAAAATGGGATGAAAGCACGTTCAATAAAAAAACTTAAAAATTAATCCAGAACGATTTGAATTTCTACGAAATAGTCTTACATTTGCCAGCCCTTAAACAAGGGGTTAATTTTCATACATATAGTATAGTATGCCAACAATATCACAATTAGTACGAAAAGGAAGGTCCACGATTACCAAGAAGAGTAAATCGGCGGCTTTGGATTCGTGTCCCCAGCGAAGGGGTGTTTGTACGCGTGTTTACACAACTACACCGAAAAAACCGAACTCAGCCATGAGAAAAGTGGCGCGTGTTCGATTAACTAACGGTAAAGAAGTGAACGCTTACATACCCGGAGAAGGACACAACCTCCAAGAGCACTCGATAGTATTGGTAAGGGGCGGAAGGGTTAAAGATTTGCCAGGTGTTCGATATCATATCGTTCGAGGGGCTTTAGATACCGCAGGTGTCGCAGGCCGTACTCAGCGTAGATCGAAATACGGAGCAAAAAAACCTAAGAATTAAGAAGCGGTTTTAGATACTAGTATTTGAGCCTATGATTTTCATTTTTGAAAATTCAGGTTCCAAAGCAGTTGACTACAAACCACAAACTCTTTTAGAATGAGAAAAAAACAGGCAATTAAAAGACCGCTTTTACCGGATCCACGGTTTAACGATCAATTGGTCACGCGATTCGTGAACATGATGATGTGGAGTGGTAAGAAGTCCGTGGCGTTCAATGTATTCTACGACGCGATGGACATCGTTGAGGAAAAAAAGACCGACGAGGAGAAGACTTCGTTGGAGCTTTGGAAAGATGCACTTTCAAATGTTATGCCTCACGTTGAAGTGAGAAGCAGGCGTGTGGGGGGAGCTACCTTTCAGATTCCGATGCAGATTCGTCCCGACCGAAAAATTTCTACAGCTATGAAATGGCTTATTAGTTATTCAAGAAGGCGTAATGAAAAAGGAATGGCGCAAAAATTGGCCGCAGAAGTTTTAGCCGCTTCGAAAGAAGAGGGTGCTGCGGTTAAGAAGAGAGTAGATACCCATAAAATGGCTGAAGCGAATAAAGCTTTTTCGCATTTTAGATTCTAGGGTATATTATTAAGGTATAGTTCGTGCCCGATATTTGTAAAATTAGGTGCGAAAGCAATAGCCAATCATAGTAAAGTCAAAAATGGCAAGAGATTTAAAGTACACGAGAAATATAGGTATTGCCGCGCACATTGATGCCGGTAAGACAACTACTACCGAGCGTATTCTTTTTTATACGGGGGTTAGTCATAAAATCGGTGAGGTGCATGATGGTGCGGCAACCATGGATTGGATGGAGCAGGAGCAGGAGCGCGGTATTACGATTACCTCCGCTGCAACTACATGTTCTTGGACTTTTCCAATGGAAAACGCAATGCCTACCGAAGATGCTCAACAGTATCATTTTAATATTATAGATACCCCAGGTCACGTTGATTTTACGGTTGAAGTTAACCGTTCTCTGCGTGTGCTTGATGGTTTGGTCTTCCTTTTTAGTGCTGTGGATGGTGTGGAACCACAATCTGAGACTAACTGGAGACTGGCTGATAACTATAAGGTGCCGAGAATTGCTTTCGTAAACAAGATGGATCGGCAAGGTTCTGATTTCTTGGGTGTGTGTAAGCAGATTCGGGAAATGTTGAAGTCAAAGGCTGTGCCAATCGTTTTGCCTATCGGTGATGAAAATGATTTCCGAGGAATAGTTGATTTGGTGAAGAACCGAGCTATTGTTTGGCATGAAGATAATTTTGGCGCTACATTCGATGTAGTCGATATTCCTGAGGACATGAAGGCCGAGGTGAAAAAATATCGTGCAGAGCTAATAGAGGCTGTTGCTGAATACGATGAGCACCTCATGGAGAAATTTTTTGAGGATGAGGATTCCATTACCGAAGATGAAGTACACACAGCGCTTCGAGCAGCGGTAATGGATATGAGTATTATACCAGCTATCTGCGGTTCTTCTTTTAAAAATAAAGGAGTTCAGTTTTTGTTGGATGCCGTATGTAGGTACTTGCCTTCTCCAATGGATAAGGAAGGAATTATAGGTGTGAATCCTGATACGGATAAAGAAGAAAGAAGAAGACCGGATTTAAAGGAACCGTTTGCCGCTTTGGCATTTAAGATCGCGACAGATCCTTTCGTTGGTAGGTTGGCATTTTTTAGGGCGTATTCCGGTAAGTTGGATGCAGGCTCTTATGTTCTTAATAACCGTTCCGGTAATAAGGAGCGTATTTCGAGAATATATCAAATGCATTCAAATAAACAGAATGCTGTGGATTCTATTGGTGCCGGAGATATTGGTGCAGCTGTTGGATTTAAAGATATTAAGACAGGGGACACTCTTTCTGACGAGAAGCATCCTATTGTTCTAGAGAGTATGGATTTCCCGGATCCCGTTATAGGTATCGCGGTAGAACCTAAAACAAAAGCTGATGTCGATAAGTTAGGAATGGCTTTGAGCAAGTTAGCCGAAGAAGATCCTACCTTTCAAGTAAAAACTGATGAAGCTTCTGGCCAGACCATTATTTCAGGTATGGGAGAGCTCCACTTAGATATTATCGTTGACCGTTTACGTCGCGAATTTAAGGTTGAAGTAAATCAAGGACAGCCACAAGTTGAATATAAAGAGGCGTTGACCAAGTCGGCAGATCACAGGGAAGTGTACAAAAAGCAGTCCGGTGGTCGTGGTAAGTTTGCCGATATTGTATTTACAATGGAACCTGTAGAAGATTTAGAGTTCACAGGTTTGGAATTCGTGAATGAAATCAAAGGTGGTAACGTACCAAGGGAATTTATTCCCGCAGTTGAAAAAGGTTTCCAACAAGCCATGCAAAACGGTCCTTTGGCCGGATTTGAAATGGATAGTATGAAAGTTACCTTGAAAGACGGTTCTTTCCATGCGGTGGATTCTGATTCGTTATCGTTTGAATTGGCTGCCAAAATGGGGTATAAAGCTGCTGCAAAAGCTGCCCGTGCCGTTTTAATGGAGCCCATTATGAAAATTGAGGTTTTAACGCCAGAGGAGAATATGGGTGATATTGTTGGTGACCTTAACCGAAGAAGAGGTACTATCTCCAATATGAGCGATAGAGCTGGTGCCAAAGTCATAAAAGGTGAGGTTCCTTTATCTGAAATGTTCGGATATGTCACTTCATTGAGAACTTTGTCTTCTGGTAGGGCTACTTCTACTATGGAATTTTCACATTATTCCGAAACACCATCAAGTATTGCAGAAGAAGTAATTAAGGCCGCAAAGGGCATAACTTCATAATCTAGGATTAGACACATATCTGAACGTTTTAAGCATGAGCCAAAAAATTAGAATAAAATTAAAGTCTTACGATCACAATTTGGTGGATAAGTCCGCTGAGAAAATTGTTAAGACGGTGAAGACTACCGGCGCTGTAGTTACAGGCCCTATTCCTTTACCAACACATAAAAAAATATTTACGGTTTTGCGTTCCCCGCACGTAAATAAAAAGTCTAGAGAGCAGTTTCAATTAAGTTCTTACAAACGACTTTTAGATATTTATAGCTCGTCTTCAAAGACGATTGATGCACTTATGAAGTTAGAGCTTCCTAGTGGTGTCGAGGTAGAAATTAAAGTATAGTTATACTTGATATCAATAGATATCATACAGGTGCCATATTAAGTTGCAGTCAGAATAGAATTGAAATACAACTTAAGTAGGCAAGCCCTATAATTTAAAAGGGCTATCTCAAATTCAGATTGAGATATACATGTCCCGAGCTGTTAGCAAGGGAAAAACGGAAACAAAAATCATTCGGGGTCGAATAGTTTTTGACCCTGTTTTTTTGTTCAAAATTTGAAAGTAATTAAAATTGTAATATAAACGGAAGTTAGGTTCGGTTGCCTAGTGGCACATCTAAAACATAACGTCCAAAATTTAAAATTCAATTATGTCTGGGTTAATAGGAAAAAAAGTAGGCATGACCAGCATCTTTGACGAAAACGGAAAAAACGTTCCGTGTACAGTCATTGAAGCAGGACCATGTGTAGTCACCCAAGTCAGAACCAAAGATGTTGATGGCTATATCGGCTTACAACTCGGTTTCGATGACAAGGCGGAGAAACGTGCTAACAAGGCCGAAATCGGTCATTTCAAGAAAGCGGGTACTGCTCCAAAGAAAAAAGTCATCGAATTCCAAGGTTTTAAAGGGGAATACAAATTAGGAGACACCTTAGGTGTTGACATTTTTGTTGAAGGTGAATTTGTTGATGTGGTTGGTACCTCTAAAGGTAAAGGCTTTCAAGGTGTTGTAAAACGCCATGGTTTTGCCGGTGTAGGTCAATCGACCCACGGTCAGCACAATAGATTACGTGCGCCTGGTTCCATTGGTGCAGGTTCTGACCCCTCTCGTGTATTCAAGGGTATGCGAATGGCTGGTAGAATGGGTGGTGATAGGGTTACAGTACAAAACCTTCGGGTGCTAAAAGTCGTTCCCGAGAAAAACCTTCTCGTAGTTAAAGGTGCAGTTCCCGGCCACAAAAATGGGTACGTAACTATTCAAAGGTGGATGTAATGAAACTAGCAGTTTTAGATATTAAAGGAAAAGAAACAGGAAGGGAAGTAGAGCTTTCCGATACCGTGTTTGCCATAGAACCGAATCAGCATGCCGTTTATTTAGACGTCAAGCAATACTTAGCACACCAACGTCAAGGAACGCACAAATCGAAAGAGCGGGCCGAGATTGCAGGAAGTACTAGGAAGATTAAGAAACAAAAAGGAACAGGTACAGCGCGTGCCGGTAGTATCAAGTCTCCTATTTTTAGGGGTGGAGGTAGAATATTCGGTCCTAGACCCAAGGATTATACCCAAAAATTGAACAAGAACGTGAAGCGTTTGGCCCGTAAATCGGCGTTGAGTTTAAAGTCTAAAGAGGGATCCATTATGGTGGTTGAGGACTTTAATTTTGACACTCCAAAAACTAAGGATTTCATCTCAGTTCTAAAGTCTTTGGGCCTTGAGAATAAAAAATCTTTGATTGTCTTGGGAGAGTCAAATAATAGCGTATATTTGTCGTCACGAAATTTTAAGGGTACTGATGTTATAAAGTCCTCAGAAATAAGTACTTACAAGATATTACATGCTAATAATGTGGTATTGCTGGAAGGTGTGTTAGAAGGTTTGGAGTCGAACTTAACAAAATAGGAAAACCATGAGCGTGTTGATAAAACCCATTATAACCGAAAAAATGACCGCTGAAAGTGAGTCGTATAACCGGTATGGCTTTTTGGTTAATCCAAAAGCTAACAAGATTGAAATTAAGGAAGCGGTGGAAGCTACTTACGGTGTTTCGGTCAAGAAGGTACGAACGATGAACTACGGTCCTTCCAGAAAATCTCGGTATACCAAGACTGGTGTACAGCATGGCAAAACCAATGCCACTAAGAAGGCAATTGTTGATGTCGTTGAAGGAGATATGATAGATTTTTACAGTAGTTTATAGTAATCTATAAAGATACAGAATGTCAGTTAGAAAATTAAAACCTATAACCCCTGGACAGCGGTTTCGAGTCGTAAATGGTTTCGATGCCATTACCACCGATAAGCCTGAGAAAAGCTTGTTAGCCCCGCTAAAGAAGTCCGGAGGAAGGAACAATTCGGGAAAGATGACTATGCGCCAGAAGGGTGGTGGTCATAAGAGAAGATATCGTGTTATCGATTTCAAGCGTGATAAACAAGACGTTACTGCGGTAGTAAAATCTATTCAGTATGACCCTAACCGTACGGCCTTTATAGCCTTGGTCGAATATGGTGATGGTGATAAAAACTATATCATTGCACAGAACGGTTTAGAAGTTGGTCAAGAGATTTCTTCAGGGAAATCAGTGGCTCCTGAAATCGGAAACGCAATGCCATTAAGTGAAATTCCTTTAGGTACGATTATATCTTGTATCGAACTTCGCCCAGGACAGGGTGCTGTGATGGCAAGAAGCGCTGGAACTTTTGCCCAGTTGATTGCAAGGGACGGTAAATTTGTTACGGTTAAAATGCCATCTAGCGAGATACGTTTAGTTTTATCTACATGTATGGCTACAATTGGCGCTGTATCAAATTCCGATCATCAGCTTCTTGTTTCCGGTAAGGCGGGTAGAAGCAGATGGTTAGGTAGAAGGCCAAGAACTAGACCGGTAGCAATGAACCCAGTCGATCACCCCATGGGTGGTGGTGAAGGTAGAGCTTCGGGTGGTCATCCTAGATCGAGAAACGGTATACCTGCTAAAGGATACAGAACGCGTTCTAGAACCAAGAAAACCAATAAGTACATCCTAGAACGTAGAAAGAAATAAATAAGTAGAAATGGCAAGATCGTTAAAAAAGGGACCTTACGTTCATTACAGTTTGGAGAAGAAAATTCAACAAACAGCGGCATCAGGGAAAAAGAGTGTAATCAAAACATGGTCAAGAGCATCCATGATAACTCCTGATTTCGTAGGGCTTACCATAGCTGTGCACAACGGAAGACAATTCGTTCCTGTCTTCGTTACTGAGAATATGGTAGGACACAAATTAGGTGAATTTTCACCGACCCGTTCGTTTAGGGGTCATGCAGGAGCCAGGAACAAAGGTAAAAAGTAAGTTATGGGAGTTCGAAAGAGACAGATGGCCGAAAAGTTCAAGGCCGAGAAAAAAGATAAAGCTTTTGCGAAGTTGAATAATTGTCCAACTTCACCGAGAAAAATGCGGTTGGTCGCAGATTTGATTCGAGGAGTACAAGTTGAGAAGGCTTTGGCTATTTTGAGGTTCAACCCAAAGGAGGCTTCTAGAAAACTTGAAAAGTTGTTATTATCCGCATTGGCCAATTGGCAGATGAAAAATGAAGATGCTAGTGTTGAAGAAGCAGATTTGTTCGTTCACGAGATTCGTGTTGACGGAGGTACAATGTTAAAAAGATTACGTCCCGCTCCTCAAGGAAGGGCGCATAGAATAAGAAAGCGTTCCAATCACATCACTTTGGTATTGGAATCTAAAACTAACATCGAAGGATAGTATGGGACAGAAAACCAATCCAATAGGAAATCGCTTAGGAATTATCAGAGGATGGGAGTCCAACTGGTACGGTGGTAACGATTACGGCGATAAACTGGCAGAAGACAGCAAAATACGGAAGTATATCCATGCGCGTCTTTCCAAAGCTAGTGTTTCACGTGTTATCATTGAACGCACACTGAAGTTGATTACTATCACGGTGACAACGGCTAGACCTGGAATTATCATAGGAAAAGGCGGTCAGGAAGTTGATAAGTTGAAGGAGGAATTAAAAAAGATTACCAACAAAGAGGTCCAGATAAATATTTACGAAATAAAAAGGCCTGAGTTGGATGCAAATTTGGTCGCTGCCAGTATCGCGCGTCAAATAGAAAGTAGAATTTCGTTTAGAAGAGCAATCAAAATGGCTGTGGCCGCAGCAATGCGAATGAACGCCGAAGGTATTAAAGTGCAGATTTCAGGACGTTTGAACGGGGCTGAAATGGCGCGATCGGAATCGTATAAGGATGGACGTATTCCATTATCCACCTTCAGGGCCGATATTGATTATGCATTGCACGAAGCCCAGACAACCTATGGTAAACTGGGTATTAAGGTTTGGATAATGAAAGGTGAGGTATATGGCAAGCGTGAACTTTCTCCGTTGGTTGGAATGACAAAAGGTCAAGATGGCAAAGGTGATAATAAACGTTCTGCTGCAGGTAGAAAACCCCGTCGTAGAAAATAAAGGACCGTTATAACGGGTTCAGTAATTTATAAAGAAGTATAAGGCATGTTACAACCGAAAAGAACCAAGTTTCGAAAGATGCAAAAGGGCCGCATGAAGGGCATTGCGGGTAGAGGGCACCAGCTTTCTAATGGCATGTTCGGTATAAAAACCTTGGAGCAAAAATTCATAACATCTCGGCAAATTGAAGCCGCACGTATTGCTGCTACCCGGTATATGAAAAGGCAGGGTCAGCTTTGGATAAAAATATTTCCGGACAAACCGATTACCAAAAAACCTTTAGAGGTACGTATGGGTAAAGGTAAGGGAGCCCCTGAATATTTTGTGGCCGTTGTTAAACCTGGTCGTGTAATGTTCGAAATTGCCGGTGTACCTATGGACGTTGCAAAAGAGGCCTTACGCCTTGCAGCCCAAAAATTGCCGGTGAAGACAAAATTTATCGTCGCAAGGGATTTCGTTGAAGAAATAATATAAGGGAGCATGAAAAATAAAGAGATTAAGGAGTTATCGGCCGAGGAGCTTCAAACAAAGCTTGCGGAATATAAAAAACAACACGCCGACTTAAAAATGGCCCATGCTGTTACCCCATTGGAAAATCCGCTGCAAATTAGAAAGACAAGAAAAACGGTAGCACGATTGGCCACCGAAATAACTAATAGGGAAAACCAATAATTGGTTCTGCTTTATGGAAGACAAAAGAAACTTAAGAAAAGAAAGAGTAGGAGTAGTAACCAGTAACAAAATGGAGAAGTCCATTGTAGTTGCAGAGGTTAAGCGTGTAAAGCACCCTATGTACGGAAAGTTCGTCCTCAAAACAAAGAAGTATGTTGCGCACGACGAGAAAAACGACTGCAACGAAGGCGATACCGTAAAAATTATGGAAACACGTCCTTTGAGTAAAACGAAATGTTGGCGGTTAGTAGAAATTTTGGAAAGAGCTAAATAATTATGTTACAGCAAGAATCAAGGTTAAAGGTTGCGGATAATACAGGCGCCAAAGAGGTTTTAACAATTCGTGTCCTTGGAGGTACGAAGAGAAGATATGCTTCTATAGGTGATAAAATTGTTGTATCCGTTAAAGAGGCTACTCCGAACGGAGGTATTAAAAAAGGTGCGGTTTCTACTGCAGTTGTGGTACGTACTAAAAAAGAGGTGCGTAGACCCGATGGATCTTATATCCGCTTTGATGACAATGCATGCGTTTTATTGAATCCTACTGGTGAAATGAGAGGAACACGTGTTTTTGGACCAGTGGCAAGAGAGCTTCGTGACAAGCAGTTTATGAAGATAGTATCCTTGGCACCGGAAGTACTTTAAAAGAAGATGTCGCCCCGAGCGCAATCAAAGGGTTGAATTGTAATTAGATAATAATGAAACTAAAGATAAAAACAGGAGATACGGTTCGTATAACTGCTGGTGACCACAAAGGGGTCGAAGGTAAGGTAATGACAGTAGATCGTATTAAGAACAAGGCAATTGTTGAAGGAGCCAATATGGTTTCGAAACATGAGAAGCCAAGTGCGCAGAATCCTCAGGGCGGCATAGTAAAGAAAGAGGCGTCTATCCATATTTCTAATTTGTCATTAATCGATTCCAAATCAGGGGAAACGACACGTGTAGGTTATGAAGTTAGGGATGGTAAAAAAGTCCGTTTTTCCAAGAAATCCAATGAAGTAATATAGGTATGGCTTACGTTGCAAGATTAAAGAAAGAATACAACGAGCGCATAGTTAATGCGTTGAAGGAGGAATTCAGTTACAAGAATGTAATGGAAGTCCCAAAACTTCAGAAAATAGTTGTTAGTAGAGGTGTAGGTGCTGCAGTTGCGGATAAAAAGCTAATCGATCATGCGGTCGATGAGCTTACCAACATTACCGGACAGCGTGCCGTAGCTACGATGTCTAAAAAAGATGTCGCCGCTTTTAAATTGCGTAAGGGAATGCCTATTGGTGCAAAGGTTACGCTTAGAGGTGAACGTATGTACGAATTCTTGGATAGGTTAGTGACCAGTGCTTTGCCCCGTGTAAGAGATTTTCAGGGTATTCGCGCAACAGGATTCGACGGACGTGGAAATTATAGTCTCGGTATTACCGAACAGATAATATTTCCAGAAATCAATATCGATAAAATTAATCGGATTGATGGGATGGATATTACCTTTGTCACTTCTGCGCAAACCGATAAGGAAGCGAAGTCTCTATTAACAGAATTAGGTTTACCTTTTAAAAAGAACTAAGATGGCTAAAGAATCAATGAAAGCGCGTGAGCGAAAAAGAGAGGCTACCGTGGCTAAATATGCCGAAAAGCGGAAAGCATTTAAAGAAGCCGGTGATTTCGAAGGTTTACAAAAACTACCTCGAAATGCTTCACCTGTGCGAATGCACAATAGGTGCAAGCTAACCGGAAGGCCAAAGGGTTATATGCGGACTTTTGGAATTTCAAGGGTAATGTTCAGGGAAATGGCGAATGCCGGATTGATTCCTGGTGTTAAAAAGGCCAGTTGGTAAATAAGTAATTAATAATTGCTCATTCATAATTATTAAAAGAAATGGTTACAGATACTATTGCAGATTATTTAACTCGTGTCAGAAATGCTAGTAGAGCTGGGCACCGAGTTGTAGAAATTCCCGCTTCAAAAGTGAAGAAGGATATCACTAAAATTCTCTTCGACCAAGGCTACATATTGAGCTATAAGTTTGAGGAAAATGACGTTCAGGCATCTATAAAGATTGCTTTAAAGTATGATAAATTGACTAAGGAACCTGTAATCCGTAAAATTCAGCGCATCAGTAAGCCTGGATTGAGAAAGTATACCGGAACTGACAGTCTTCCGAGAGTCCTGAATGGCTTAGGTGTTGCCATTGTATCGACTTCCCATGGGGTTATGACTAGTAAACAGGCCAAAAACGAAAATGTAGGTGGCGAAGTACTTTGTTACGTTTATTAAAAATAATTAATAATCAAGAATTATTAATTACTAATTATAAGTAGAGATGTCAAGAATAGGTAACAATCCGGTGGCGATTCCTGAAGGGGTAACCGTAGAGATAAAGGATAATGAAATCGTAGTAAAGGGTAAATTGGGCGAATTGGTCCAGGAGTACTCCGCGGTTGAAGTAAAGGTGGAAGATAACGAAGTTTTTGTAACCCGTCCATCTGATTCCAAGGAGCATAAGGCCAAGCATGGTCTCTATCGTTCTTTGGTCTTGAATATGATAGAAGGAGTTTCTAAAGGTTGGACTAAAGAACTTGAGCTTGTAGGTGTTGGTTACAGAGCAAGTAACCAAGGTCAGAAATTAGATTTGGCACTAGGTTTCTCCCACAATATCGTTTTGGATTTAGCCCCTGAAGTGAAAATTGAAACGATATCGGAAAAGGGTAAAAATCCAGTAATTAAATTGACATCCCACGATAGACAATTAGTGGGTCAAGTAGCCGCCAAAATACGTGGTTTCCGTAAGCCTGAGCCTTACAAAGGAAAAGGTGTAAAATTTGTGGGCGAGCAGTTACGTAGAAAAGCAGGTAAATCAGCTTAAAAGAATATCATGGCACTATCAGTTAGCGAAAGAAAAGAGAGAATACGAAGAAGAATCAGAAAAGTTTCTTCCGGAACAGCCGAAAGACCTAGGTTATCGGTATTTAGAAGTAACAGTGAAATTTATGCCCAGGTTATAGACGACACTAAGGGGGTAACTCTAGCGGCAGTCTCTTCAAGAGACAAGGCTTTGGCGGAAACTAAAGGGAATAAAACCGAAGTGGCCACGGAAGTTGGTAAAGCTATTGCTGAAAAATGTAAATCGGCAGGGATAGAGAAAGTAGCTTTTGACCGAGGAGGTAATTTATATCACGGGAGAGTTAAATCTTTGGCAGACGGCGCAAGGGAAGCAGGACTAAAATTTTAATATACAGTATGTTCCAAAAATATAAAAACGTAGAGACAGTAAAACCCGGTGGTTTAGATCTAAAAGATCGATTGGTAGGTATACAACGTGTAACTAAAGTTACTAAAGGTGGTAGAGCCTTCGGCTTCTCCGCTATAGTTATCGTTGGTGATGAAAATGGTGTTGTCGGAAGTGGATTGGGTAAGTCTAAAGAGGTTGCAACAGCCATAGCTAAAGCTATTGAAGATGCCAAAAAGAATTTAATTCGCATTCCTTTGACCAAGGGTGGTACTTTGCCACATGAGCAAAAGGGTAAATTCGGTGGTGCACGCGTTTATGTACAACCAGCTTCACATGGTACTGGTGTAATTGCCGGTGGTGCCGTAAGAGCGGTTTTGGAATCAGTAGGTGTTAAGGATGTGCTTTCTAAATCCCAAGGATCCTCCAATCCCCATAATGTTGTAAAAGCAACTTTTGATGCATTATTGCAGTTGAGAGATGCCGGAACAGTTGCCCAACAAAGGGGTGTTTCTTTGGAAAAAGTTTTTAAAGGATAATAACACAAACGTTACGCTTACTGCGCGTAACACGTACTACGTTTTCTGGAAGCTAGTCATTAACTACGTTCAGCCAAATTACCTAAGTACTAAAGATTATAAAAATGGCGAAGAAAATACAGGTTAAACAGGTGAAAAGTGGCATCAAAAAGCCTCAAAACCAAAAACGTACCCTTGCCGCATTAGGTTTGCGAAAAATCGGACAAGTTGTTGAGCACGACGCTACCCCGAATATATTGGGTATGATAGATAAAGTTAAACATTTGGTTTCCACACAGGAAGCTTAAGAGATATTATTATGGATTTAAGTAATCTAAGACCAGCGAAAGGAGCGACCAATAGATCTGGAAAGAGAGTAGGACGAGGGCAGGGATCTGGAAAAGGAGGTACTGCTACAAGAGGTCATAACGGTGCCCAATCAAGGTCAGGGTATTCTAAAAAGATAGGATTTGAAGGTGGGCAGATGCCGTTGCAACGACGTGTTCCCAAGTTCGGTTTCACGAATATAAACCGTGTGGAATATCAAGGAATCAATTTGGAAAAATTGCAGCACTTGGTAGACACTAAATCTATAAAGGATACTGTTTCTTTTGATGATTTGGTCGAGAACGGAATGGCAAAGAAAAAAGATTTGGTTAAAATATTAGGAGGCGGCGAGCTAAAGGCTTCACTTAAGGTATCCGCGCATAAATTTACGGCAAGTGCCAAGGCGGCCATCGAAGCTGCTGGTGGAGAGGCAATAAATTTATAAGCAGACGTTGTTATGAAGAAATTTTTCGAGACCATATCCAATATGTGGAAGATTGAAGAACTAAGGAATAGGATTCTCCTCACCCTTAGTCTTTTGCTGGTATACCGGTTTGGTTGCCAAATCGTACTTCCTGGTATTGATACCACACAATTGAGCCAATTGGCTTCTGGTACCGATTCCGGTATTCTTGGTCTGTTAAATGCATTTACAGGTGGGGCATTCGCCAATGCTTCCATTTTTGCCCTAGGTATTATGCCGTATATTTCGGCATCTATTGTTGTTCAGTTAATGAGTATCGCTATTCCATATTTACAAAAGCTGGATAAGGAAGGGGAAAGCGGTAGGAAAACAAAAAATCAGATTACGAGATGGTTGACTATTGGAATCTGTATCGTGCAGGCACCAGCCTACTTATATAGTCTCTCTACAGTTTTTCAGGTTCCGGATAGCGCATTCCTATTAGGTCAGGGTCTTGATTTCATGGTTCCAGCAGTCATAATTTTGGTTACCGGTTGTGTTTTCGCAATGTGGTTAGGTGAGAAGATTACCGATAAGGGAATAGGCAACGGAATTTCTTTATTGATTATGATTGGTATCATTGCTACCATGCCGCAGTCTTTTGTTCAGGAATTCGTATCTAGGACTGTTGACAATAATGGTGGATTGATGTTTATCCTGATTGAGATAATACTTTGGTTCCTTGTAATTTTGGCAAGTGTATTGCTAGTAATGGCTACCCGTCAAATTCCGGTACAGTATGCAAGGCGTACCGCTTCTGGAGGTTATGAAAAGAACATCATGGGGTCACGTCAATATATACCGTTGAAATTGAATGCTTCTGGTGTAATGCCTATTATTTTTGCACAAGCTATAATGTTCGTGCCTAGCTTAATTGGTAAATCGTTAAACACTACTGCTGTTGGTCAATGGATGGAGGTGAACTTCGCTGATATTTTCGGCTTGGCCTATAATGTCTTATTCGGAGTATTAATTGTCATTTTCACTTATTTCTATACTGCGATTACCGTACCGACGAATAAGATGGCAGATGATTTGAAGAGAAGCGGTGGATTTATTCCTGGTGTACGACCCGGAAAGGAAACAGGTGATTTCTTGGATAAAGTAATGTCTTTGATTACCTTGCCTGGCTCAATATTCCTGGCTTTGTTAGCGGTTTTGCCGGCTATCGTAGTGAAAGTTATGGATATACAGTCCGGATGGGCCTTGTTTTACGGTGGCACATCGCTATTGATTATGGTAGGTGTTGCAATAGATACAGTACAACAGGTGAATGCTTATTTATTGAACCGACATTATGACGGATTAATGAAATCGGGTAAGAATAGAAAAGTAGCGTAAGAGCACTGACTAGAGACTTTTTAGATAAACTGAAGGTCTTGGTTATAATTAATTACTAATATAGAATATGGCTAAACAAGCAGCAATAGAACAAGATGGAAGTATAATTGAGGCATTGTCTAATGCAATGTTTCGCGTAGAATTAGAAAATGGCCATGTAGTTACTGCCCATATTTCTGGTAAGATGCGTATGCATTACATCAAATTGCTACCCGGTGATAAAGTTAAGTTGGAAATGAGTCCATATGACCTGTCCAAAGCCAGAATTACATATAGATATTAAGAATACAGTAAAGACAGAACGATGAAAGTAAGAGCATCCATAAAGAAAAGAAGCGCCGACTGTAAAATAGTCCGTAGAAAAGGCGTTTTGTACGTGATCAACAAAAAGAATCCTAGATTCAAACAAAGACAAGGATAGTTATGGCAAGAATTGCAGGTATAGACATACCAAAACAAAAAAGGGGCGTAATTGCGCTGACATACATTTTCGGTATCGGTAGAAGCAGGGCCAAAGAAATTTTGCAACGGGCCGAGGTGAGTGAAGATACAAAGGTATCTGATTGGAACGATGATGAAATCGGTCGTATTCGAAACGAGACTACTTCTTTCACGATTGAAGGAGAATTGCGTTCTGAGACACAGCTGAACATCAAGCGTTTAATGGATATTGGTTGTTACCGTGGTATTCGCCATAGATCAGGATTGCCTTTGCGTGGTCAACGTACAAAGAACAACTCAAGAACACGAAAAGGTAAGAGAAAGACAGTTGCAAACAAGAAGAAAGCAACGAAGTAAAATTATTAATTACTTGTTATTTATTATTAATTGATAATTAGTAATCAATAATCTATAATACCAAAAAAATGGCAAAGGCAACTACAAAGGGTGGCGCGAAAGCTGGGAAATCGGCCAAAGCAGCGACAAAAAAACGTAAAGTCAACGTTGAGTCCGTAGGCGAAGCGCACATTACAGCATCTTTCAATAATATTATCATTTCCCTTACGAACAAGAAGGGAGATGTTATCTCTTGGGCATCTGCTGGTAAAATGGGCTTTAGGGGTTCTAAAAAGAACACTCCTTACGCAGCTCAGATTGCAGCTGAAGAATGTTCAAAAACTGCACATGACGCAGGGCTTCGAAAGGTAAAGGTATACGTAAAGGGACCGGGTAATGGTCGGGAATCCGCAATACGGGCCGTACACAATTCGGGTATCGAAGTTACTGAAATCATCGATGTTACACCACAGCCGCACAACGGTTGTAGACCACCTAAAAGAAGAAGAGTTTAATCAATTTTCATATTTTTCACGAAAGTGTCATTGACGATTATCGAAGGATAAGCCTTAATTCATAATCACACTTTCAAACCTAAAGAAGATGGCAAGATATACAGGACCAAAAAGTAAAATCGCCAGAAAGTTTGGCGAAGCAATTTTCGGAGACGATAAGTCATTCGAGAAAAAGAACTACCCACCAGGGCAACACGGTAACGCGCGACGTCGAGGAAAAAAATCGGAGTACGCAGTTCAGTTGATGGAGAAGCAAAAAGCCAAGTATACCTACGGTATTTTGGAGAAGCAATTTAGAAATATTTTCGCAAATGCCAAACGTAAAGAAGGCGTAACCGGTGAAATATTGCTTCAGCTATGTGAATGTCGACTCGACAACGTAGTCTACAGAATGGGAGTTTCAAGCTCACGAAGAGGGGCAAGACAACTTGTTTCACACAGACACATTACGGTTAATGGCGAATTGGTAAACATTCCATCGTTTACATTGAAACCAGGTGATGTCGTTGGTGTTCGTGAGAAGTCAAAATCTCTTTCGGTTATTCAAGATGCACTCGACGCAAATAGCAGTGTCTACGAATGGATGACATGGAACTCGGAAAAAACGGAAGGTACTTTTGTAGCTGTTCCCGAAAGAATGCAAATTCCCGAGAATATCAAAGAACAGTTAATCGTCGAGCTTTACTCTAAATAATATAAGAACACTAATTCTATGGCATTATTTAATTTTCAGAAACCCGATAAAGTTATAATGATCGATTCTTCGGATTTCGAAGGGAAGTTTGAATTCCGACCTTTGGAACCCGGTTACGGATTGACCGTTGGTAACGCTTTACGTAGGGTACTGCTTTCTTCTTTGGAAGGCCACGCCATCACGTCAGTTAGAATTGACGGAGTAGAGCATGAGTTTTCAGTTATTTCGGGAGTTGTCGAAGACGTTACCGAAATCATCTTGAACTTGAAGCAAATGCGCTTCAAAAAACAAATTGATGACTCCGAGGCAGAAGTAGTCGCCGTTTCCGTAAGTGGAAAGAATCAACTGACCGCAGGTGATTTTCAAAAGTTCATCTCCGGATATCAAGTGTTGAATCCTGATTTGGTAATCTGTAATATGGATTCCAAAGTAAGTATTAACATGGAGATTGTCATCGACAAAGGAAGAGGTTACGTGCCCGCCGAAGAAAATAAGAAGTCTAATGCGGCTTTAGGAACAATTGCTATTGACTCGATATTTACACCGATCAAAAATGTTAAATATAGCATTGAAAACTTTCGTGTAGAGCAAAAGACCGATTACGAAAAACTAGTATTCGAAATTGTTACCGATGGTTCAATTCATCCAAAAGATGCATTGACGGAAGGTGCCAAAGTATTGATTCATCACTTCATGTTGTTCTCCGATGAAAGGATTACCCTTGAGGCCGATGAAATCGCACAGACCGAAACCTATGATGAGGAATCATTGCACATGCGACAACTATTGAAAACCAAATTGGTCGATATGGATTTATCGGTGCGCGCCTTAAATTGCCTGAAAGCTGCGGAAGTTGACAGTTTAGGTGATTTGGTTTCCTTTAATAAGAACGATTTGATGAAATTCAGAAACTTTGGTAAAAAATCTTTGACCGAACTTGAAGAACTGGTTATAAATAAAGGATTGAGTTTTGGTATGGATTTATCAAAATACAAACTCGATAAAGATTAGGTTAATCGCTATTTCTTACAGGAAAGGGATAATCCCTCAGTTGGAGAAATACACAGTACATAAAAATGAGACACGGTAAAAAAATAAATCATTTAGGGAGAAAGACAGCCCATAGAAAGGCTATGTTGGCCAATATGGCTTGTTCCTTAATCGAGCACAAGAGAATAAATACCACTGTTGCCAAGGCAAAAGCTTTGCGTAAATTTGTGGAACCTTTGATTACAAAATCAAAGGCCGAAAACAATATTACTGCAGAAAAAGGAACGCATAACCGACGCATCGTTTTTAAAAACCTTCGCGACAAATATGCGGTCACCGAATTATTTAGTACAGTTGCTGAAAAAATCGCCGATAGACCTGGTGGCTATACCCGAATTATCAAACTGGGAAATCGTTTAGGTGATAACGCTGATATGGCTATGATTGAATTGGTCGATTTCAACGAGCTTTACAACGCTGGAAAGGCCAAGAAGAAAACTACCCGTAGAAGTAGAAGAAGCGCTGGTAATAAAGAAGAAACTGCTGTGACAGCATGGATTCAATGTCCTAAATGTTTATTGAAAATAAAAGGAAAAACCTTAAAAAACATTATAAATAAATGGAATAAAAGACCAAAAGAAAAATATGATAAAATATTTGTTGAAGGAAATAATAG
>LAZR01000719.1_pt1 | contig 23475 bp, 28 predicted proteins | sample 329461 | NCBI WGS metagenome assembly LAZR01 (sample SAMN03002196, study PRJNA259156) | marine sediment metagenome | biome: sea floor; feature: Hydrothermal impacted sediments; material: marine sediment; isolation source: Loki non-amplified sample from Loki's castle hydrothermal vent sediment ...
CCGGGTGCGGAGGCTAGGTCATCACTACCGGGTGATTGTCAAAACGTATCCGCAGTTCGGTACCTATCGACTGTTGTATGTGAGGAGATAGCGATGTCTTACTATATTCTTTATCCCAAGAACCGGGCCAACAAGGTCAAGGTGATCACCCACAAACCTGCCCGTCCGTGGAAAGCGTACGGGTTTGCTGAAGGGCCGTTACGGACAATCAAGGATGTTGCTCACCGACTGAACGCCATGGGGATTGTCGGCAGCCGGAGACCTCGGAAGTTCAGAGATTGAGGAGCAGTAGTTTATGTTATTCAATGCAGGCACTAAAGAGGAACAGACGAGGGTAGCCAAGTATATGGAGCGCAACATAAAGGCTCCCTACGTCCACGCCTCGGTTTCCACACTCGGTGGTGTGGCCCGAGCATCTGTCCTGTTGAGGGTTTCCTTGGATCCCAAATCGAAGTGGGCTAATGGCATATTCCAGAACTCTCGGTATTTCCAGATGAGCTTGGATAGAGACGGGGTACTGGAGCAGTTCAGCCTTCATTACCGATTGCCCAAGAAGTTCCGGAAAGCGAAGGCGAAGAGTCTGGCGGATGCCGTGTTAAAGATTAACAAGTATATTGGTCAGGTGAGGTAGAAGCGATGCGAGTACAGGTAAGCGGCAGAACTGTAAAGCTCTGGGCTAGTGCTAACGATACTTACGATTGGGCGCACGGGGTTGGATCCCAAATTGGCTCGTCTTGGCCAGGATCGCAACTGTCTAATCATCGTCTTTACGTCGAGTTTTCCCAAGGCGACCTCGTTGATCTCACTGTTGATGGCCGCCCCGACGCCGATTTGAGAGTAGATGAACTTAACGCTTTCACCAGTGATACCCTTGCGGGCAGGCTGGATCCCAGTCACCCCGACTACGATACGTTGGTAGCCAGGTTCCAAGAAGAGGGATTCGTGAAGCCAGTGCCTAAGCGCAAAGCTGCCAAACGGAAGCCTAAATCCAGATCTAAATATCGTGGCCGAGGTGGGGATGCTGGACTACAGGGACTGAGGTAGTACGGAGGTAAAGAACCAATGGCTGGAATTAAGAAGTGGACAGAGGTTCCCGCAAAGCATCGTGAGGTGCTGGAGTGGTGGCTTCGAGCCTATCGTTGGTTTAATCGGAGACACCCCTCTGGATCCAGAAAGATAACGGTATACACAAATCCAAAAAGGTCAGGACTCAAGTGGGGCGGACTTGACTTATATTGGGCTTCCGGTATGAGCCGTTATGGTATCTGGAGCATAGGGGGAGCATATACGCAGCACTATATTGATTATTATATCTTGAAGAACGCCCCTATCAAAGATCCCCCTCTCACTAGACCACGTAAGCCTGCGGGGTACGATGACTGGTTAGCGAGATTGAGGTAGCACGGAGGTAAGATGGCTGGTAAGTCAGCAAAGGGTAAGAAACGTGGTTCTGCCAAGAAACGGCGAGATATGAGGAGCGCTAATCTGCGGCAGCGTTTTATACTAGATAAGATAGAGACTCCTATCGATTTTTAGACGGCGAGAGGGAGGTAAGAGCAATGGCAGGTACGACAATGAATCAGGCTATTGTAGCTACAAGGGCCGAAGCTAATACCCTAGCGAGTAAGTACCGAAAGAAATATGGCAGGGCTACAGTGGTAAAAAAGAAAACTCTGGCATCACTGATGAAAGCTGCGCCGGGGAAATACAATCGTTTCTTTTATATCGTTACAGGGTCGGAGAAATAGCCCCGAGAGTCCCGGTAATCAAAATCTATCGGGAACCGGTTTCTGGAGGTAGAGGGCAATGGCAAGGTTGAAAGGGGTGAAACTAACAGCTAGACTGCGTTCTGCTCGAAGTATGCTGACTACCGCGTCCAGGCGTTCGTTTGGTAAGGGTCGTATGGATCCAAGGCATGAGAGGTTCATTTCAGATGATGGCACTTGGGAACTCAAGTACTACTATCGTGCTGACGGGAGTCTGGGTTCGGACGGACAAGTGCGAGTCAAGCGAAGTAACTAGCGGAGGGGGTAAGAGATAATGGCTATTTCGACCAGAAAGGATGTCCACAAGAAATACGTTGTCGGCGGGTACGGTGGATCCCGTTTTGCTAAAACCGATACACTTGCCGAAGCGAAGCAAGCTGGTGCGGCTATCGCCAGAAAGGAAGCATGGCGGGGCAAGTGGAATGCAATGTTTATACCTGTCTCGATTGACAGGCAGGTTGAGCCAGGTTCTATCTTCTACAAGTCTACCGGGTGGACAATGTATATCCCGGTTCGGGGTTCCGGTGCGACCGCCGACCGTATCACAGCCGAGATTAAGCGCCGGCATGGAGTTGCTCCGTTCAAGTGGACAAGGAAGTAGGAGGTAAGAGCAATGGCTTCTAGGGGAGTTAAACTGACTAAAGCACAAGCATTGAGACTACTGGATTGGCATGGCGGGGGTGGGTCGGCAGTTTATGCGCTCGGGTCGAGTAGCTTTGGCGGGTATGCAGTGTCTCTATCTATAGCGAGGAAAGCGATAAAGGAGCTAACTGTTGACCTGCGCAGGAAACCAAAACCGGGATTCTGGGGCGGGTGGACAAACAAGGAGAAGGCTAATCTAAAGCAAAGGATAGCCGATATCGAAAAAGCCATAGCCCGAGGGGGGTAAGAACAATGGCAAGAAAACACAGATATCACGTCGAATGGTCGGCTCCCAACTACCGCAACTCGATGGGTACTAACGTCTTGGCAAAGAACAAGCCGGACGCCATCAAGGCAGCTAAGAGGAAACTAGGGAGCAAGGTCAAGGTGCAGCGTCTTCACCACTTTGATGCCTGGCGCATCCCGGTACGCCCAATGGGAAGCCCTCGATACAGATAAGGAGGTAACTCAGCGATGATATTGTTCGGTATTGGCGACACCACGTTCGCTTCCGACCCGACAGGGCGGCGGAAGTCTTACTCAGTCTACACTACTGCGACGGGTAAGAAGTTTTATACTCGAATCGACGGTAGGTGGTTTTACGCCTATCCTGTCCCGCCGACCGGGTTCAGGGTAGGGAAGCGTGTTCCAAAGAACGTCGCCGGGCACCTGTCCGGCAGTAGGAGGTCATAATATGTCAACAGCCTATTGTATGAAATGTAGAGCCAAGCGGGAGGTACAGAACCCGCAACCAGTAACCCTGAAGAATGGCCGGAAGGCTATCCAGGGCGTGTGTCCCGAGTGTGGGACTAAGCTGACGAGGATGGGAGGTGGGAGCTGATGAAGTTCAAAGTGGATCAGAGAGTTCGCATTGCTCGTGGCTTATTCCAAGGGTCTAAGGGGACTATTACCGAGGTGGATAAGCGGTTCTCCTCTCCATACCGTGTTCGTATTGATGGTAAGCCTCATATATCTGGTGGTAGTGGTCAGGAGAGGTTATCCGCCCGTGACTTGGTGGCATCGAGGTAAGGAGCAATGGTCAACAGAACGATGTTCGGACCAACCAAGACAAAGTACCTCGGGGACATAATATCCCTGCGTACCCAAGCGGCAGCCGGCATCTCTGTACGGAAGCTCAAGAGTGAATACGCAGGGGCCCGTACCCAATCCAAGAGGCTCCGTATCGCTAGAGCTACCCAGCTGGCCGCTAACCGCTCCCGGGTGATGTCCAGGAACGTGAGGTTGTCCCGGATAGAACGAGCCGAAGCGAGGAAGGTAAACAGAGTTTATGACAGCGCAGCATCCACGATGTTTCGCTCTTACCGGAAGCCCAAACAAAATATAGTAGGGGGTACGAGACAGTGGCCAGAGCAAAGAAGGGGAAGAAGCTAACCAAGAAGCAGCTCACGGCATCCCGGAAGAGGGCGTGGCGGACCCGGAGAAAGCGCTACGGGAAAGACGGACGCAGAGGGTAATCAGCACTGGTTTACTTGGTGTCCAGTTGTCGGGCGGGAGGGTCGCAGCTCTCCCTCTTGACATCTTTCTCTTTCCCGTTGTACGATTGTTTGGTTGGCTGACTACAGGAGGACGGTAATGCCTAGAAAAGGAAGAGTATGGGGAAACCCGAACAAGTGGCATTGCCCTGAATGCAACTCGACTGATTTGACGAAGTACGGTTTCGGTCGAATCGACAAAAAGCGAGCCCAGAAGTTCGTTTGTAAGAAATGCCTTTTCGTTACTGTTTATCCAAATAAGGGGAGGGAGGCGTAGGACGTGGCTACCAGATACTTTCCTACTGTCGCCGCTTGGAAGGCTGCCGGGTCCCCCGCAGGAACTCGTACTTCATCCGTGACAATCGGCACTCCCCCGCCGGGTACTACGGAGGTCCCCGTTTCCGTTATTCAGACTGAGCCAATTGTCCGGGTCGTCCCTGCCTTAGAAACTGTTGCTGATACTGCAATCACGGAGGCCGTAGAGCCTATTGTTCCCGTGACAGCTCCTGTACCGCCTCCTCCTGTAGCTCCTCCAGCTGAACCAGAACCGACTCCTGCTCCATCCCCTGCTCCTACTCCTCCTATAGCAGATCAAACGCCGGAACAGAGAGAACAGGAGTTGCAGAAAGCGGTGGCTTTCTCCGAGAGGGTAGCAGCGGGTGAGATAGCAGTTCCTACGGACTTGCCCGAACAGTTCGGCACCGATTACTGGAAGTCCGTCGAGGATATCAAGAGTAAACTGGACATTATACAGCAGATAAAGACTGTGGAACAGTCCTATCAAGAAGCAGGACGTGATATTCCCGAAGAGACACAGGAGCAGCTTACCACACTGGGAGCACAGGTCTATGGTCGCGTGTCTCCGTTCATCGACACTGTCGCCGGGACAGTAGACGTTGCTACTGCTTTAAGGTCTGGGGTCACCGATACAGAACTGCAAACAATAGGTATCACTCCCGAAGTGATAGCTGCTGCTGTAGCGAGTAACCTTACCCTTGATGCACGTAGCCTTATCCAGACCACGTATGGTGGCGATCCCCTGCGCGCTATTGAGGGTGGGGACATCGAGGCGGTAAGGGCGGTCTATGGTGATGAACCAACCGTAGAATTGCAAATAGCTCTTACTGAGCAACGGGACTTCGAGAGGAATGTCCTTCCTCAGATGTCGGAGGAATACCAGCAAGCCTACCGGGAGGGTGATACTGAGAAGCTACAGACACTGGAAGGGAGCTATACTCTTAGTCTGCGGGAGTTTGAGGCGTGGATCGACAAGGAAGCCCCAGAGGAGCTACGGAACGCCTACCGTACAGGGGGTTTGGAAGCCTACGAAAAAGAAGCTGCCCGGATTCAAGCTGAATATGCACGCTACCAATCAGCAAGCCCCGAAGAAAAACTGCGGCTGCTCATAGCAGGTGGGGATGTCCCTGAAGGTAGTTTGTTCGCTGGTGCTGATGCTGAAGGAAACCCCACCTATTATTTGCCTGGACAAGTTCCTAAACCTGTTCTGCTAAAAGGGTACCAAAGCGCTGAAACGGAGTTGAGCGTGTTAGCCGACAGCATCGATGCTCGGTTCCCCCAGCAGACATCTGAACAACGGGCGGCTATGCTGGAGGACTCTCCCCAGCACAAGAGATTTATAGAAGCACAACAGCAGATGGCTTTGTTACCCACGGTCGCCGACATTGCACTAGAGGCTCTTGTCCCCGGTGCATTCCTAGCGAAACATTGGGATACCTTGAGCCCTGCGGCTAGAGCCGGGTATATCGCTTTGGAAATCGCAATGCTGATCCCAATAGTAGGTTGGTTAGGTAAGGTGGGCGCAGTATCTTCGCGAACACTAGGAACCGTAGGCAGAGTATCCCGGGTGGCTCAGGCTGCTCAGAGTGCTGCCTACGCTGCCAGAACATTCCCTGTTGGTATGATACGATTCCCTATCGAGATGGCGATCCGTCCAGCTTGGAGGACGGCCAAGATTCTGTTTCATCCTCAATACATCAGCCCGTTCCGGCATCCGATAGCGGCAGGTAAATTCATAGGTACGCCACCTGTACGGGCTTTGAAAGGGTTAGTGCAGATAACTGCTGAACCCATACTTCACCCGCTACGGACAACGAGAACGATTGCCGGAATTGCTAAAGGCGAGATACAGCTTGGGAACTTCATGGCTCCGGGGACGATATTTACAGCTGGACGAGCTGGACGGTCAATCCCGCTGCGGACGGCTTGGGGTGCCGAACTTAATGTTATTGCTCCCCCTGATCCGTATGGGAGTGGCACTGGTTTGGTTGTCAGTCCACAAGCAGAGAACGCTCTATTGAGAATGGTACGGGCAGGTCGCATACCCAGAATACAAGGCCCTGGATTCCCCGAACTGGATGATGTTAGTGCTGCAAGAGTAAGGTTAGCCAGTATTCAGACGGCGGTACAGACTCAGGGGCTCTCATCTGCTGTTGAAACTTTTGGTATACGGCAAGTCCGAGCCGTATACCCCGACGCTAAGAATCTGATGGCTGCTCAGGCACGGCTGCAAAAGATACTGTCCCCTGAGCAGGCTGCTATGCGTCAGCGTTCCACCGAAGCAACAACCCAGTTCCTGTATGAAACCCTCAACGCACAACGCATTACCACAGCCCAGTATACTGAAATGATAACCCGTGGTACTCCGACTGATAGATTCATTATAACCTACGATGGCCCGCGCACAGTGGCTACTCCTGCGGGTGAGCAGTACCTGCTCAAAGGGACAGTCGGAAGTTCTACAGAGTTTGATAATCTCGTGGCGCGAGGGTTTTTAGGGAACCCCGAACCGGGTACTATTACGGTTCCCGAAGCCACGAGGGCAGAGGCAATCGCCGAGATGGCTAAATTTCCAATGCGGTTCACTGTCGTACCTGGTGGTGCTTGGCGCGTCGACCCTATTATGGCCAATCGTGGTGAACTAAAGCTGAACTATCCTGTCTATATCACTGACCCGTTGATTATTGCGGCTATCTACGAAGTTCAAGCGGGTGTCTTTAACGTGTTTGGTGAAATGGCCAGCCAAATTGGCACAGATGAGGAGTGGAAGAGTCTCATAGGGCGTGGTCTACTGGCAGCCCCCGAAGAGACTCTTACAGAGGCTCCGCGAGGTGTGATGAAGTTCTTTTCGGAGCAACCGGGACACCGAGGACCAGTATACCGTGAGACTAAGGCAGCTTTAGCTGAGTTGGAAGAGCTACTAGCAGTAGATCCTAAGACAGGAAGACCCGGCCTGATTGCCGAAATAGCTCCGAATACTTACCAGATAGCGCACACTGGCGAGATAGTCATACTCAAAGGGCAAGCAGACGATCCTGCTGGTGTAGCTGCTTGGTTGTTGTCCGCTATTATGGCTACAGGTGAGCAGGAAGGCTGGGGACGCGCCTTGGAGATATTTGGTATGATTCCGGTGTTGGCTGTTTTCCCTTACGCTATCGAGATAGCGATAGCCGAGGAGGAGGCAACTTGGGAGTTAGATGAAAAAGAACGTCGTGATACGCTCCAGAGGCTTATCGATAATCCGAAGATACGGGATGCTCTTAGTCGGCTAAGTTCCACACGTCGAGACACGATAGTTCGGTCGTTGCAGACGATGCCAGCACGGTTTACGGAGGGGGCCGCGCCTCGTATCCTTAAGCCAGAAGAGGGTGTATGGAGAACGACAATCAGAGGCGAAGTACCAACGGAGAGTGTGCAACCCACAATGCGTGCTATTCTTACGGCTGAGGACTTGGAGGTACTACCGGAGCTAGAGATATCCCCGTTACCTTCTACTCTCGACGTGTCCTTAGCAGGAGTTACCGACGTAGATCTTGCGCTTGCTCCCACGCCCACTCCCACCCCCGTTCCTGTTCCCGCGTCAGTGCCTGCACCTACTCCTGTTCCTGTTCCTGTTCCAATCTCAGTACTCGCTCCCACGCCCACGCCTACTCCCACGCCCATCCCCGTTCCAACTCCTACCCCCGTTCCTGTTCCGGTTCCTGCACCTTCGCCTGCACCTGCACCTGCTCCCACACCCGCACCTGTTCCTGTTCCGGTTCCCATTCCCACCCCCGTTCCAATCCCGACACCAACTCCTGTTCCAGCTCCTACGCCTACTCCCACTCCCACCCCCGTTTCAATTCCAACTCCTCCTGTTCCGATTCCTCCTCCTGGAATTCCCGGCGAGCCGGTTTTTCCGCTAGCATTAAGCGGGGTAGGTGATGGCGCTGAAGTTGTTGCTCCAGAGGGTTCCATTGTTTGGAAACAGGGCTGGGACTGGAAGTTCATACCTCCCCCTTATAATCAGTTGAAGCCTATCTCGCTTGGTAAGACACCCCCGGTGGGAGTCCGGGACACGGGAAGTAACCGTCCCACGGAGACCCTGCAAATTATCGGGTCTGCCCGTGGTGTTCCTGAGAGGGTGGCTATCGACTTAGGCTGGACGGACGTTTTCATACGTGACGGCAGAGAGATAGTATTCAAGGCCGGCGGCGAGGAAACGGATGTAGGTGCTAGGATGATTAGTCCCACACGGGGAATGTCAATCGAGGAGGAAACTATGGCCGTTCAAGAGGATCGCTTTCAACCAGAGGAGCCGCTACCCACGTTGGTTCCCTTGCCCGTCGAACCTGACGAGGAAGTGGAGGAAGTAGAGGAAATCGAAGAGGCAGAAGCGGAAGCACCACAAGGCAGCGCAGTAGGGGATGGTCTGAGCGACCTGTTTGACGTTTCCACAGAGGACATAATGGGTGCTGGAGGCGAAGATCTGTCGGATCTAACCGAAGTGTCCGAGGCCGACATTATGGGAGTCGAGGATGGCGACATAAGCGATCTCGTTGAGGTGCCCGACGAAGACGTTTCTGTATCTCTTGCCGACATTGTAGGAGGCGGAGATTCCGATATGTCCGACGACGTGACAGCAATACACGAAGAAGACGACTTGTCTGATCTAGTAGACGTATCTGAGGAGGACATTATGGGTACTGCTCCTGCCCCTAAGAAACGAGTCCGAATAGCCCCCCGTAGCAAACGGGTTGTCCGTAGACCTTCTCCCCCTTCCACTGGTCTGGATGGTATGGAGTCCTGAATGAAGAGATTCACTCTCAAGCCTACTCTCTTGGCGTTGCTGGCGTTAGTGCTTATAGTTTCGCCTGTTCTCGCCTATACGTACAGTGCGCCCTATGTCATCACTGAGACAGGATCAATTGGCTATACTATGCTGGCTACCATAGTAGGCTCAAATAACCAGTGGATGGCCGACAATGGCTTTATGGAAGCAGATGCACTCGACACCCGTATTGAGACGTTAGGGGGATCCGAGAAGCCCCACATGGTCGCGAGCGAGAGGATATTGGCTGCTGTCCCTGTTGCTGCTAATTCCCAGACTAACCTCTTGTTCACTACCGGGAACGCCGATTTGTCGGCACTGAATATTATCACAGGACGCAACGGGTATATCGTCATAGATGATGCTGCTGCTTTGGAGCCAGGTAATAACTTTGAAATTGATATTAGCGGTTATATAGATACTAGCTACACCAGCGGCGAATCTCTGGTGCAGAAACTCGATGGTGCTGGTCTAGGCTTTCGTGTTTACGTTAGTGCTGCCACCGACATCACCGCATCTATCTATGACTGGATACACCCTACAGGATTCGTCGATGCGGGAGCTGGTTGGAATAACGAGAACTTAGCCTTCGACGACAACACCGCTACTTTTGCTATGAGTAATGCTGTCGCTGTATCGCCGGCTTGGTCGGAGTGGCTAGAACTGACCTATCCTGCGATAACAACGTCGTCAGTGCGGTTTTGGGAAGCGGGTTTCGGAACCCAGATAGAGGTTGATATTTGGTATGCGGCTGCGTGGCACAATGTATATGCGGGCGCTACGATAGGCCCGGCTTGGGATACGCAGGTGTTTGCGGAACAAACTGGCGTTACCGCAACCCGAGTCAGGCTGCAACACGGGCAAGGTGGCCCCTCTCCGATAGCTTTCAACGAATTGGAAATGCTAGGGGGTCTAGCGGTCACGGCTGCCGGTGTCCCCGTTGGTGAGCACGTCGTAGTGGTCTCGGCTGATGGGGCGAACCTCGACATTGACGTTGACGGCGGGACGTACACCGGTACCGTAGCTTTGGCCGGAATGTCTGTCCCCGACAATGCTACTGACTGGTCGCTAATGGATAACAGTACCACCGACTTTACCCAGTATTGGGACTACTACAAGCATACCGTAGCTGGAACCCTGATAGCTCACTACGAGCCAAACACAATGATTCTGGGGCAGGCTAACACAACCTACCCGGAAGTGGCTTCAACCAGTACCAATACTACCGTAGCTGGGACGTCGCATACCGTAGACCTGCCTGGCTCGGTAATGAACGAGGATTTGCTCCTAGTATTCTTTGCCACTACCAGTAACCCAACTATAAACTACCCGTCAGGGTGGACTTCGTTGTTCAGTACTGCTACAGGTGTCAATGGGACGCTGTCTGCAGCTTACCGTATCGCTGACGGCAGTGAGGGTAATACCAGTATCGCGGTAACCACGTCGGCATCGGTCACGGGTAGTGCTCAGACATTCGCCGTTATATCGTACCAAGGCGTCCCAGAGGTAGGAACAGCCGTCACAGGTGCCGGTGCCGCTAACCCCGACCCGCCCAATCTAGCACCGACTTGGGGAGCCACGCCTGTCCTGTGGTTCGCTTTGAGTAGCGATGATGTCAACATAACTGTTTACCCGGCAAACTATACTGATGGAGCTTTGACAGGCGTGGCTCCCTACCTTGCTTCGGCTCGACGAGAATTGTCAGCCGCAGCAGAAAACCCCGGTATCTTTACAGCAGGAGCTGGTAACTGGGTAGCGAACACGCTTGCAATTCGGGGTAAGGGGACAGCTACATTCACCAACGGCTCTCCCAATGTTGTTGGAGCTGGAACGGACTGGGATTCGTTCTTGGTTGGCAGTATGATAGAATCGGATACCGACACTGTATGGCATACGGTTAGCTCCGTAACAGACACCACCAACTTGACTCTTACCGTCAATTATACGGCTGCTGGAGGAGCCGGGCATTTATTCACTACGAAGTCAAGGCTCCCGGATAGGGAGGGGGCGTTACAGGACGGGGTACTCTTTTGGGGGAGAAACCCTGCAGGGGTAATCGTGGCCTTGGGATCGATGGTAAGTAGTTCACAGCCCCTCTTTGGAGGCGAGGAAGCTGAACCAGTCACGGATGTTCTGCCCGCCGCAGGGACTACCGACTGGTTCGTAGAACCCGCGGTAGGCGGTGCTCTCTTGACTAACCCTCTCCGCCCGTTCGTGACGCTAATGTCCGACAGTACTACCATCACTGAGTTACAGGCCTGGCGGATTCTCGGCCTTGCGTTGGTTCTGATGTTGACTACAGCCGCAGCAGTAGTTGTCAAGTCCCATTTACTGTTGGCGGGTATAGTGGCTGGTGCTGCTATTGGAGGAATGGTGGCTCTGACTATCTTCCCATTATGGGCGTTAGTGTTCACTGTCGGTGCCATTGTTGGTGGTCTAGTAGCTGAAAGGAGTCCGTCGCTGTGAGAAGAATACGTAAGTTCTTATAGGGAGGATACAATGGAACATAGAGCGTATAAGAAGGCGTAAGCTATCAAAAAAAAAAGAGGGAACAAGGAGGGAACAAGGAGGGAACAATGTATTATATGCCATCGCCTGACGAACCGACCAAAGAAGAGAGGAGGGAAGCACGCAAGTCAGTAGTCCACCGAAGGGTAGGACGCCCTTCCAACGCACGCAAATTTGGGGATGTGGTATTCCGTTTACATGACCCAAAAGGAACCAGCAAGAAGGAGGCGCAACGTATAGCTCTAAGACTTCGTGACTTTGACTATAATGCTAGAATGGTTTCTCCTCTTGTTGTTGGTGACCGTGTCAATATACCACGCAAGTATTGGGTATACAAGCGGAAGAGAAGGTAGAGTAGGGACAGAACAATTAACTGAGGTTGGAGACTAGGAATGCAGGAACAGAGAGAAGGACACAGGGTGGCTATTCGTATACACTGGATGCCGCTAGTGCGGATCTCGGTGGCGGTGCTGGTTGCTGTGTTAGTTTTCGCGGTGATTCCAGTGACTGTACTTGCTATCGATGATCCTGATGCTGCTCTGGCAGTAAACGGGGTCTTCGTCTACAATGACTTGCTGGAAGAAGGGGATGCCGGTATCCTTATCGACTACTTTATCGACTACAGTATCTCAGGCAACCCCACAGAGACAGCTACAGAGTCGTATCTAGGCATCTTCATTGACACAGACGGCACTACCCAGCTAAAGGCGGTTGCTCCTTACACTTTCCAAGACAGTGGCTATGGCCGTGGGATAATCTGGATATACTTTACCGCCGCCGAAGTAACAACATACAGTATCGACAGCACCAACGAGGCTTTGTACCGGGTGTGGTTGGTAGGCAACCCGACACTTTCGTGGGTTCCGGGTCCTGACCCCCCCAAGACGATTGCGGGCATAGACTCTTGGCTGTCCACCGCAGCTCTTTTTCCATCAACGATACTCGGTTTCGCCGACCTGTTGGAGCTCGCTTGGACAATAGACTTGATTCAAGAAACGCCATTGGGTAGTCGGTTGACGGTTCAGGGCGAGAGCTATTTTATGAATGCGATTCCCAATCTGCGACTTATGGCACCAGCTATCTTCGCTTCGGGTACAACGGGACCGTCGCTAGAGGATTTGGATTACTCCACCGCTTTTGGTGCCACCGTGACCGATCTCACAGGTTCCATTGTCGGCTCTCCAGTAACACTGGTATCTGGTTCCAATACCCTTACGGGAACAGGCAATGGAACGCTGACCATAGAGTTGACCAAAGGGACTGTGGGAACCGCTACGTCGGGTGCTGGCGGGACTGTAGTCACAAACAGTCCTGTTGACCTCGTATTTGGCACCAACACGATTACGATCACACTAGCTGGGACAAATGAGTTTGATGTAGATGTCGAACTGGTGAACACCCAGACCGGGATAACGGATACCATTACCGGCACGGGGCTTGACCTATCTGACGCCGCAGCTGCCTTCGGGATGTCCAGGGTAATGTTCTCTGGATTGATATGGCTGATTGTGTCGATCCTGATTTGCGCAGCTTTTATTAAAGTAGCCAGCACCAAAGGAATACTCTTGATATTTGATGTTTGTATCATCGGGGGGGCTGTCCTTGGTTTGGTCCCGATACTGGTAGCTGCTCTGCTGTTTATCGGCTTTGGGACAATTACCGGCTATGTGTTATTCTTTAGAGGGGCAGGCATCTAATGTCCATGGTAGCGACGCAGGTAGTAGAAACGGTGAGAGTGTGCCGGGCTTGTGGTGTTGAGAAACCGATAGAGGAGTTCTCAACAACCTACCTGAAGTGGCGTCTGCGTACTTGCAAACCCTGCGTGTCTTTGCAGCGGAAGGAACACTATCAAAAGCACGCAGAGACCATTATAGCTTCTTCGAGAGCCTACTATAGAGGACACAGGGAATCCGCTAAACGGAGATGCGCTATATACTACTCAGAGCACAGAGAAGCTATTTGTTCCCAAATGAGAGAGTATCATCGAAAGCATGGGAGTGAGTACTATCAGAAGCACCAAGAGACTCGCAGACAGCAGACAAGAGATTACTATGCAGCGCACAGAGCCGAGAATCTGCGGTTATATGGCATACCTACTCTACCCCGTCATGCGGAGCAAATCCGTAAACGCACATCAGAAGCACGCACTAGAAACAGGAGAGTGTACGGGACAGCCAAGGCACCCTACGAGTTAGAGCAACAGAAGCAGAACTATATTAGACTACGCACCAAAGCCTTGGAGTACTATGGCGGTAAGTGCGAGTGCTGTGGGGAAAACAGGTACGATACGCTAACATTCGATCACATAGAGGGTAACGGACATAAGTCTGGTATCCGAGGTGTTAGGCTTGTTTACGACTCCATTAGAGAGTACGAAGAGTCTGGATACCCGAATAACAAATACCGTATCCTGTGTTGGAATTGTAACACATCCAGAGGGTTCTACAGGTACTGCCCACATGAGGGGTATGTCAAGTGGGATATCAATCGAGGGCGAAGGCTCAAGACGGAAGTGATAGAGGCCTATGGTGGTCAGTGTGCTTTCTGTGGCGAATCCCACCCTGAGTTTCTGACAATAGACCACATAAACGGCGGAGGTGTCCAGCATCGGGCGAGTCTTGGAAATGGTGTCACGACAATCTACGTGTGGTTAAAGAGGCAGAGTTGGCCTAAAGACGAGTATAGACTACTCTGTGCTAATTGTAACTGTAGCGTGAAACGCAACAAGTGGTCTAGGGGAGGTTAAAAGTTTGGGGAAAGGAATTATGGCGCTAATGTTCGTTTGGATGATAGTATCCATCGCTGGAGGGGTTCTGCAGGGGAGTGTCTCAATCGCTACTACTGTCCTGACTGCTGACCTCACCGATGCTGACGTCATAATCAATGTGACAAGTACAACAGGCTTCACGGACACTGGCTTTGTTACTATTCTGGATGAACGGATAGGGTATGCCAGCAAGACCGCTACGACATTCCGAGGTAATTTCGCGCAACCGTTGGTGCGAGGTGCCAGTGATACTGAGGCTACTGAACATACGGCAGGGGAGTTAGTCAGGACGATCGAAAGCTCCATGATGAACCAGTCGCTAGGCTACAACTTAGCCGTGCTGTCTGATGCATCAGGAGTAATTGCCTTCGTGACAATACCCTTTGCTTTCATTTCGCTGTTGACCAGCTTCTTCGTCCTACCGCTTAGCTTCCTAGGTACCGACTTGGAGATACTGACGTACATCTGGGGGATCCTGAGCATTGGAATCATCGTGAGCTTAGGTATCGCTTTGGTTGGTGGACGGAGAGTATAGAAGCATACCGAGACACCTCGACTTGACAAAGCAACTGAGGGTGTGACGATGTTATGAAAATCGCTATAATTGGTGCAGGAATAATTGGGCTCTTCTTGTCTTGGAAACTCTCGCAAAAGGGGAATGATGTTGTTATTTTTGAAAAGAATGGCGTAGGAGAGAACACCTGCTCCGGGTTGCTCAGTGATGAGATTTTCAATCTTATCCCCGGGAGCAAGGAATTGGTGCAAAATGAGATAAAATACGTGAGAATCAACTTTCTAAAAAATGTTACCAAAGTTGATTTCTCCCAGAGATTTTGTGTGATAAACAGGAGTGCATTGGATACCTTAACTGCCCAACTCGCCACCGAAGCTGGAGTACAGATTTTAACAAATCATCTTATTGGTGCTTTACCCGACAATTTCGACAGGATAATCGGATGTGACGGGCATTCCTCATTAGTTAGAAAAGAACTCGGTTTGCCACGACACAAGGGTCGGCTAGCCATTCGCGGTTCGGTGTCCGACGAAGATAGCGCTGATTTCGTCGAAACGTGGTCCGTAGGAAGGGGATTTATCTGGAAAATTCCGCGAGGCAGCAGTACCGAATATGGTATTATAGGTGATCCTGCTTGCGTCAGAGTGATTCTTAATAGTTTTCTGAAAGAACGGGATATTGTTTTACACCAGACGAGGGCTAAAATGATTCCCGATAAATTTTCTATTAACGCCAACCGACAAATGACCATTTGTGGTGACGCTGCCGGTTTCAACAAACCATGGAGCGGTGGTGGAATAATATGGGGACTTACCGCAGCAACCATTTTGGTTGACACTTTTCCGGATTTTAACAAGTACGTAAAAATAGTAAGGGGGATGTTTTCGTTAGAAATCACCTTATCCGGGTTCATTGAGAGAGCCGTTTCATTCTGTGGTAATACAGTAGGTTGTCTTCCTAGTAAATTTACGGTAGACGGTGATTTTATGTTTAGGGGGACTTTAAGAAAATCGCCGAGGGCGGTTCGACTTGACAAAGTATAGGATGCAACATATACTTGTCCTATAGAGGTGCAAAGTTATGCACTGGAAGAATGAGGGTCTGAAGTGTCCACACTGCCGGTCGGTTCGTCTCCGTAAGGAGGGAATTGTCGGTGGGAAGCAGCGCTATTACTGCAAGAGATGCAAGAAAACGACGGTTACCCTGAAGGGGAAAGTGTAGCTGATGGACGCGCTAGTTTTATGTTGGGGGCGGATACTGTGGAATCGAGTGTCGGCCAAGCAATGGGTGTTCATGCTTGTCGCTTTGCTTATTGCTCTACAATCCTTCTTGATACCTCTACCTGTCATAGCTGACAGTCCCGTAGAGGATATAAGCCTTCGCACCGAGAACAGCAAAACTGTCGATTTGGGTAATGGACATCTGCAGACTACTTTTTCAATGGGTGCTATTCATTACAAAGACGACTACACTAATCCTAGCGAGCAGTGGAAGGATATTGACCTGACTTGGGTAGATAACAGGATAACCAAAGCCCCCTATGAATTGACTCTTGAGGACCAGAAACTAACCATCAGGGACAAAAAGACAGGTGATGTAACCACGATTGAGCTACTGAGTGTCAAGCCTGCTGGGATTCCCTTTGAGATCATTCCAGAATATACCCGCGTCAGCTTTAGACACACTCTAACCTCAGACAAACTCCCCTTTGAGGCAAGGTTCAAGGTAACGGGCAAGGGCTATCTAGTAACCAGAGCTTTTGATGATGATGGGGGATTGGAGCTAGAGACTTCTATTGTAGATGGTATTCTTACCGAGAAGCTGTCTCGGGTTAAGGACAAGGGGACAGGACGGGTTAGACCGGCCAAAGGTAATATCCGAGTTGACCCCACTTGGCAGGTAACAGCAAGCACGGATGACTGCAATAGAAGGCTGGACTTGAGCCTCTTTAGCCTAGTAAGCTATATTCCAGCGGGTTCCAATGGTCCTTTTAATTTAAAATGGGGTAGTGGGATGCGTTTTCTCAATATCACTATTCCGAAAGGCTCAACTATTGACTCAGCCAAATTGGCTTTTCAGGCAAATCTAACAGAGATCGGCACTGTTGCAAGGACCAGAATAAGTGCGGAAGATGTGGATGATGCCATAACCTTCGCTAATGATGCTGGTGCTTTTGATACCCGTTGGGCCGCTAGAACTACAGCCAGAATGGACTGGGATGGGATACCAGTTTGGACGCAAAATGTGGATTACGAGAGTCCAACCACTGATGGAGTGACAACGTTTGCCTCCATCATACAGGAAGTTATAGACCGAGCGGGTTGGGCTCTAGGGAACGATATAGTTATCTTTTGGGAGGACTTTGATGATAGAAGTGATGGTAGTGCTATTAGGATCGCCGATTCCTGGGATAATGACGCAGCTAACGCACCCGAGCTGGTGATTACTTTTACAACACCAGTACCAGTCCAACCGGGACGTAGCGCCGCCTTCGGGCTGTTGTCGAACATTCTAACGCTGATAATAGCTCTTGGGCTCTTTATCCTGGTTCTCCGCTTGTCAGGTAATCCGCTAGCTGCCTTAATCGGAGCTATTATCGCAATAATAGCGATTGCAATTGTTCTAGGGACATTAGAAGCCTTTTCCTAAGGGAGGTCGCCGTGTCTAGTGAGGAAACACCGCAGAAAGATAGCCCTAGGCGACAAGGCTCTCGCATCCAAAGCTCAGAGGGCGAACTACCTACAGCTGGTCCGTGTCCACAACCGACAGCAAGCCCGACTCCGCTGGGATCCGGTAGGGTAAGCAGTTGACACAAGACAGGCAGTTGTATGCCCTATTGTCAAGATTTTGGGTATGAAAAAAGCCCTCGGCGGAGTAACCGAAGGCTCTTTTCCCGGGGAGAAAAACCTGAAAAAGAAGATTTTAGTATGGTAGCATCAGTGTAGCGCGGTCTGAAAGTATTTGTCAAGTTTTACGGAGGTACACAATGAATTTTACGCAAAAGATATCAGCGGGAGTCAAGAAGCAACTGTCCAACCTCAAAAGTGCTTATGACCAGCGGGTGAAAAACGCAGAGGTGCGAGCCCAAGCGAAAATAGCACTAGCCAGAACCAAGCAGGAGAGGGAGCTGGCGCTGTTGCAGTTGCAGCGCGACAAGATAGCCTTGAAGAAGGAGTTGTACGAGGCGCGGATAGCTACCAAGAATGCGGCGGTGGCTCTCAAGAAGGCCCGGTTGGAAGCTGGAGACCTGACTATCAGCGAGAGGCTGGCGGCGACATACAAGGCGTTTATGAAGTCGCAGAAGCAACCGAGAAGGTCGACGGCGACTAAGCGGAAGACATCTGCATCGGCGAAGAAGCGCAGTAAGTAGACAGAGAGGGGGTTTGAGTGATGGCTACAATTATCAAGATACCCGAGAACATCGAGAAATCCAAGAGCTACCGTGGCGGCTCTGGAGGGTTTGCGTACCAGCTGAAAGGGGAACCTTTCGAGGCTACCAGCTATTCTGTTGACGTGGATTATGACGGGGAGGCTAAGGTCACGAAGCACTGGATGAGCAAGGGATTGACAGGGAGAGACGAATGGCAAAGCAAGATTATAATGAAGAAAGTCCCTCAGTCCCTCGCTGAAAGATTCGTGTTCCACAAGCTGGATCCGGAGCACAATCGACCCCCGAAGGTTCCCGCTAGGAGCAGCGAAATACTCAAGCTAACCAAGAGGGCTATCGTGGAAACCGATTTGGGTGAGCTACTCAAAGAGTACGGGAATCCCCGGAAGGCAATTGATATGGCGAATATGGAATCCAAATCTGTGCTTCTGTATGAAGGGCAGAAGGCTGGTGTCGTTACCGATAGCTTCGTAATGCTCATAGGGAAAGACGTAGCCGACGAGATACTGGGGAAGTACATCGAGACAATAAGAAAGAGAGAGACCAGCAAGAATGTGAGGCTAGGACTATCTAAGGCCGAGGCAGCTGAGGAGGCCGACAAGGCAATAACGTCTCGGCGTGGCGGTACGTTCCCGAACTGGAAGGCATTGATTCCAGGAGACAGAGTTCAGTCATGGCAGGTAGTTGGCACGAGTGTCATTAAAGACACTCAGGTAGCTTGGCTAGTAAGTAATCAAGGTAAGTTCGTCGCCATTGGCATCGACTATCTTGACCTAATTTACAAGCACTTTCCTGACGTAGACACTATTACTTCGGCGAAGCACAGGGAGAGATCAGGCTTTATGGCTAGAGGCTTGGATCCCGATGTCCATGATAGCCCTATAACCTTTGAGCAAGACGGGGAAGTTAAGGCGGTTATGATGCCGATATTTGCGGAAAGTATCCCCGGCAGCATACGAGAGACTGGTGAAAGAATCACTTCTGGTGGCAGGTCAACTTCGACAGCTGAACTACAGGATATCCACGATTCCCGTTCCGACTTATCCCAATCCAGCGACGAACGCCAGGAACACTCTCTCGTCATCGAACCTGACGACCCGCGAGTCGAGACTTGGAAGCGGGACCCGGGACGGATGGACGTACAGGGGATTGACACTCCAAGCAAAGGGGGGAAACCCAAGAAGGCATCGGCTTCAGCGATCAGGAGAAAGACGCACAAGCCTGATACCAGCTTGGGTGGTATGAAGTAGACAGGGTACTGGCTAACTTCGGGGGGAGCATCCCAGAACCGATTGGGGAAGGGTGCTTCCCTCTCTTCGTGTGTAGGGCTTGACAAATTAGAACAGCCGTGCTACTGTGAATAATAGGTGGGCTGTCAGCCCTCAAAGGTAGGTGATACGAAAATGTCAGTACGTGGTCTCGTAACAGTCGTAATTGGCGTGGTCGCCTTCGTGGTGGAGTAAACACTATCGCCACGTAACCTGGCTCATATCGGTGAAACCCGACTGCTCAAGAGACCAGAGCAAGGGCAATACCGAGGGAAGTCGGGGACAGTTGTCCCTTGACCCCGTAGAGACTGAGACCAACTGACAGCAAGGATTATGGCAGGAAAATCGAAGACATCACTAGAGGCAGAAAACGTGTTGCTTAAATCCTTGCTAGAAGGAGGTCGAGATAGTGTCCCTCATAATCCTGAAACTAAGGCACTATAATACGCCGGGCACTCGCAAGAGTGAAGGTATAGTCCAGTCCAGTAGTAATACTGGTTATAAGTCGGATAGACTCCCTGATCACAAATATCATCACAGGAACCGACACCGGTTCAGTAATCCTGCAGAACCTGCTCCGTGTGATCGTCTCCGCCTCCATCCTGATCGGCGTCGTGATGAGCATTGGCCGTGGTGGTGCCAAGGGCTTCTAGCCTGGAGCAGCTTAGGTAATAACTCTGAGGGGTACCTGGGGAGAGGGACACAAACTTCTCCTCCAGTACCCCTCTCCCTATTTGAGAAAACAATACCCGTCAAGGAGACCATACTATAGAAGGTATAGACACGGGCTTCTTTTCTATCGGAAATATCGCACTGGTCGCAGTACTGGTGCTTGGCTATCTGGCTATCGTCCTTCTAAAGAGACGACGAAAATGACAACGACACGGTATTACTATTGGCTGGTGGCTGTTGAACCTGAGTCGAGCAAGCCATACCTCCTCTACGGCGGTACAACAGAGGAAGAGGCCCGCCAGAAAGGCTTGGAGATACTAGGGGGACTCGACTTTGAAATCAAGCATCTGCCAACACGTAACCAGGCGAGAGCGTCATCCTTACTTAAAGGGGGCAGACTAGAGCAAACGCACTCACTGAAACGGGCGAGCAAGCGGCTAGGCCACGACAAGGGTTTACGCCAGATGCAACGCCGGGAAGCAAAAAAGAAGCAGAACAGGAGGGGACAATGACAGTAGAGGCCATCAACGCCTACTTCACGCCACTAGACTATGCCCTGTATCTTGGGGCGGTATTCGTCATTATGGTAGTTTGGTACCAATGGAAGTGGAGCAAAATATGTAGGACGTCCATACTGGTGCTTGTCCAGAAGGCTGATGGGCATGGAGATTACCAGCTAGCCCCTCAGACAGGAGGTAGCGTACGTCTAGTGGACCCCAAAACTAAACTGATGCAGTTCTGGCCAATTAACGAGCTGTCTACTATCGCTATCCCCTACCCCGGAGTCGGCTTTGTTCCCGCGTTCCTGCAGAAGACGATAAGGATGGTTATCGTTAGTGAGGAGGACTGGGAGCCGATTACCAACAGATCCCCGGATAGAACATTAGTCGCCAGTCCTGCTTTCCTGGGGAACCTGATGGGCGAACAGATTACTGCGGCGGTGCTTACCGTGAATAAGGAAGTACTAGACTCGGTAGCCGGCCTTGTCAGGCGGTTGAACAAGCTGGTCAGCCCTACCATGTTCTATATTGGTATCGGCCTTGTGATAGCTATGATGGGCTTTGTCGCCTACCAGATTATCCCTATGGCGACACAGATTGAGATTATCCAGGAGGCTATAGGGATAATCCAGCCTTGACAGGAGATACCTGCTTATGGGAAAAAGGAACAGGGAGCGGATAGCACGGATACTTGCTGGAGAAGAGGGTTCCAGATCCGAGACAGCAGCCTCAAGGGTTAAAGACAAGATTCAGAGTATTGGCCAGAGGACATTAGAATCTTTGTCAACATCCAAGCAGGTCGAGGTGCTGGCTAGTTCGCTCCATACGGGAAGAGTTTCTTCAAGTAAACTGCGGAGCTCCTTGAAAGCCAACGCTGTCAAGGAGATGCAGAAGGGGATTAAGAAGCTCGCCAAGAAGGGCAAGACTCCGACGGTGGATCTGCTCTTGGAGGAGTACCGAGGGGATAGGGAGTTCCAGAAGCTGGCAAGTGAGGTGGGACTTGATGAGGAGTGGTTTATCCAGCTAGCTAAAACCGAGTGCTAGAAGTGGGAGGAGAACAAGTAATGCCGACAAATCAGGAATCAAAAGACGGGCTAGAGGATAATACACTAAGACGGAAGAAACCGCCAGTCCAAAAGGAGACCAGTCCTGCGTCTCCATCAGTATCAGCGGGACCCGTAGATAAGGTTATCGAGCTAGCGTTCAACCCGAGCCGTGAAAAGATACGGGAAGTCACGATCATAGACCGGATGCAGGGTCGGCTATTCCCCCAGCTGGATATGATAAACAAGGGGCGGATGTACTGTATGGAGGTTGCGACCTACCGTCAGGATCCCGAGGCGTACCAAGAACAGTTCAAGAGACCGAGACCCGTATTTCCTGACCTGCTGGATGAGCTTATGTTCCGGACTGCTCAGTGGCAGAAGAGTGTGGCCGGGAAGAACCTGGAGAGAGCGACTGATATTGCTCTGGCTGAAACAGAGACCAGAGCTGGTGATGATGGAGACATGAGTAGTGGCGACAGAGACGCTTGGAAGGAATAGAATAGATTCTGCCGAAGTCGACCTCTTCGACGACCACGCCGGTTATGACGACGAGACAGGTGTCCGCTTTGCTGTTGGGCTTACTGTAGAGGAACGACGGCAGGCAACAATACTCTACCACTTATTTAATGAGCTGTGGGGCGTTTGCTTGGTCGTGGGTGACCCTGGCACGGGGAAGGATTTGTTTGGCAACTATATCGCCCACAAGATAAAGCGCTACTTTCCCCACAAGCGGATAGTGCGGGATGAGAAACCCCGAAGGCTGTTCGGGTCCTACGCTGGTCTCTTCAATGAACAAGTACTGAGTGATGACCTGAAGCGGATGCGTGCGCTCGCCCAAGGGGTAGGTGTAGTGGCGGCTGGTCTGGCTCTTGAGAAGGCAGCCGATGACTGGGTGACCAGCGATGGGCAGGTGCTTCTCAAGAATAGCCTCCTGTACCTGACAGAGTACTGGAGGTACTGCTACAATCGTGAACCGAATAACCCGATGAACAAGACGATGGGGGCAATACATAAGGAGAAGCGTCATTTGGACTGTCTAATTCTGGGGACAGGTCAGTTGGCCAGCGAACTCGACAAGAAGACTTGCTTGCCCTGGGTAGACTGGAAAGTCACCTGCACCCGATCGGCACGCAATATCACGGGCTTCATATATTACGTTCAGAGAGTGAAGTATTATAAGAAGAGGGACGAGTTTATTGCTATCGGTCAACCCTTCCCGATTTCCTTTGACGCTGGCCGCCCGCGGCCAGAGCTTGGCGACGGTCTGATCCGTATCCGGAAAGCAGCTTACCGCCCGGAAACCGAAGAGGAGCGGATAGTGCTGACCGTGATTCAGTCTGGAGCCTGCACGTTCGAGGACTTGGTCGACCTCTTGAAAGCGAAAGGGGATATGGACGAGGGTGAGATACTGGCAACCTTAAAGGAGCTGAAGTTCCGTAAGCACAAACGGGCAGTTGACTACCCGTGCTTCTTCGGGTTATATAATAGTAAGAGTGCGCCCCAAGTAAAAACTACGTTGGGGATGGAGGAGTAGGATGAGTGTGTTGAGCCGTATCCAAGATGGTGTAAAAGGTAGCTTTCACGCTGATACTGTACTGTTCCCGTCTCGAAAACTGCGAGGTATTCTCTACGGACTGGTTTTCATTGGTTTGGTTCTCGTGGTCGCAGGAATACAGGTTATGAGAGACGTTACTGCCGACCTTCCTATCTTTCTATTGTTAATTGGTGGCTACTCTATTGTGTTATCTGCGGTCTGGTGGATAGGTAGAGCAAGTCGGTATATTATTGACAGGGAGAAAAAGCG
>LAZR01000720.1_pt1 | contig 23462 bp, 40 predicted proteins | sample 329461 | NCBI WGS metagenome assembly LAZR01 (sample SAMN03002196, study PRJNA259156) | marine sediment metagenome | biome: sea floor; feature: Hydrothermal impacted sediments; material: marine sediment; isolation source: Loki non-amplified sample from Loki's castle hydrothermal vent sediment ...
ATTGAATACCATAGTAATCTATGCTATTATAATAACCTAGTCAAGAAGAAGGAAGTTAAGCATGGATAATTACGATGAAGCAAAATATCCTGGTGTGAGATATGCTTATGAAAAGATATCAGGAGATGCTGTAAATGCGTTGTGTTCAATGCGACCAGGTCGCGAAAGACTCGGAGAGGCGATCTGGCGCGTTGGGTTAGCCAACTCCCATGGTGGAGATCGTCTTCCACCAAAAATGAATGAAATGATGAACGAAATTGTCGAACGTGGAAATTCATTAGATGAAATGACCGATGACGAATGTCAAGAAGTGATTAATCAAATAAAGTATCACATAACTATCTGTCTCTATATCAGTTTTTTTTTTAGCTCTCTTTTTTAACTTTTTATAGGTTCTGTTCTTTAGTGTAATATATTCACCTTCTTCACTCATAATTTTTATCTTTTAGTATTCTAAACTTTTAATTTTTTATGCTTTTGATTTAATAATAGATCTATCCTATTTAAGCTTTTTAATTAGATTGGAAGTATATTAGTTATTTTTTTAATATAACTTCGTCTTTAACTTAAAGAAGACCTTGGATGTTCTAAAGAAAAAACATAATTTTTGTTATTTTTGTTATTTTTGAAATATAACTTTTATTTCGATCAAAAGACTATTACAATATCTCTTCTATATATATATATTTTTTTATTAAAATTATAATATATATATACTACATGTGTAGGAAAAAAATTTATCCTAATATGATAAATAATAAAAAATAATTTATTCCCACATATATGAGAGTCTTCTAAAATGAAAAAAAAATAACAAAAAATTTAAATCGTTTTTTTAGTGATTAGAGAATTGGAAGTATTAAAATTTGTGTTATTTTCGAAATATAACACAATTCAATATTTTAACTTCCAATAATAAGCTTGTCTTTAATTACCATAAGCCATTGTTGTCGTCTTCCTTCTATTCTTGGATTTGCATACTTAATTAAGGTTTTATCAGTTAATGCTTCAATCAATTTATCGTATAAAGGTTTTAGTTTGATTTTTGTATTTGCAAAATCTTTATAATCTCTTAAATTAGCCTGTGTAAAATAAAAAATATCTTTCTTTATGTCCCACTCTAACTCAGTGGATAAAAACTTCTTACGATTATAATCAACATCGTAATCTTTTGCCATATTACAAAAAGCTAAAAATTGTGTTAGAAATTCTTCAGTGATATTTCTTCTCGAACTTACTAAGGTTTCAAATACATTCTTTAATGATAATTTGATTCCAAATGCTTCTCTAAACAAATAAGCACCTGTCGTTAATATTTGATATATTTCTCTTATTCTTGGATAATGTTTATCAACATTTAACATTCCACGACTGTTTTCTTCTACTCTTTTAATGATTTTATCTATGTTAATTGTTTCATTGGCTTTTTTCACCAATTCATCAAGATCTTTGTCTTTCCAGTCTTTAGTGTAATCGTAAAGTAAAGAGAATAGTTTTTCTTTTTTTAGTTCGTCCCTTAATTTCATCCATTCAGGATCTCTCTTAATGGATTCTTTAAAATCTAATATAATTGCTCGTGATAAATTGGCTGTATCACTAAAGTTATCTCCTAAATCCTGCGAAGTAATACATAAAGGTGTCACTTTTGGTTTATATAGTTGGTCTTTTCCAGATGTTTTCCTTGACCAATCGCTCTTGCTTGTACAAGATTCTTTAATTAAGTTAACTGTGCGTTTATCAACATTCTCAAAATCGTCAATCATTCTTGGAAAGGTTGAAGCAGTTATCATATCTTCAAATCTTCTCCAAGAACTCGCTGTCATCCCTGAACAATGCTCTTTATAGTGTCCATAAAAATCAGTTGTCCAAAAATTTGCAGTGGTGCTTTTTCCTCCATTTCTTTCACCTTCTAATATAAGAACTGGAAATAATCCAAATTTTTTGATGAAATATAACTTAAAAGGAGATATTATACTCCAACTTATCAAAATATCCAAATATTCTCTTGGCATCTGCGTCATCTTTATGAATCTTATCAGTTTTTTTGTTATTTCTTCTTTCTTTTTTTGGCTATGTTTTTTATACATCTTTTCACCTCTTTTCAGCACCTTTCTTTGTTCATCAGTTATCCACATTATTGAATAATCTCTACTCATTTTCATATTAACCTCTTTCTTTTTAATTTAAGTTTATTGGTGATTCTGGTCTATCAGAACACGCTTTCAATAAAGATAATTAGTTTGTTCATTTATCTTCGAATGATACCCACCATCCATTTTTAAATCCAAACGTTTGTTTAGCTTTTTTCGATGGCACATTCTTTCCTTTTTCTCCAAATATATGTTTGATTACTTCTAATCCAGCTGTTTTTTTAACAATAGCACCTTCACGTTTCTTCAGGAATTCCATTATTGAATAATTACGATATATGCTTTTATTAGCTGTGAAGGTGTAGTATGTATTATCATCTTTATCTATACATTTAGATATGATTTTTAGATTAAATTTACTGATTACTACAGAATACCATTTATTAGAATCAGGTTTACTTCGAAATTTTAGATATATTTCAGAATCAGTTATTTTTATTATTTTATTATCGTATTTCAAGTAATCATAGTTTCTGTATTGTTTTCTAAGTTTGTCTAATTCTTCGTTAATTGATAATATTCTTCCAGTAGCATCATTTTCTACTTCTGGTGGTGGATGTTCTTCATTATACATTTCTCTAATTTCATTTATAGGTAAAGGTGTATTTTGTCTTATTGTATTAAAACTTGCGTTTCTAAATGTTCTGCTATTCTCTGGTAAAAGTCTTAAAATACATCTAACATCTTCATCATTAGATTCATTATTTAGTTTGTTTACTAACTCAGTTATCTCAATTAAAGTTTCAGCAAATTCATTAGGAGATATATCATTTTCTTGTAATTCTTTTGTCATTTTCATTCTTCACCGATTTAAAATATTAAAATATATAAAAACGAATTTTAAATGAATTTGAAATATTAAATAATATACTAAAATATAAAAGTAAGAAAATAATAATATAACTGGATAAGATATGATTTAAAGCACCTCTTTAGATTCTTTAGATTCTTTAGATCTTTTAAACCTCTTTAAACTCCTTGGTTTTATATCTTGTTTTCCATCCATCGTTCCATCCATATGGTATCTTTCCAATACCATATATTTCTTTATTTTAATACTTATATTTTTAACTATTATCATTTTAACAAGACTCATATAATAATATCTAAGTCTTTTTCTATTTTTTTCAACTTTTCAATAAACAAATCCCTAACTAATTGATTTATAGAAATTTGTTTTATTTTAACTATTTTTTCGATTCTTTCTTTTTCCGATTTAGTGACAGCAATACCTAAAATTTTACAACGAACTTCGTTTTTATTTTTTCTCGGTCTTCCTAATTTTTTATTCATTTTTGTTCATTTTTATGAATTTATTTTATAATTAATAAAATTAAAGACTTAAACTTAAACTTTATGATTGATTATTAACCGAATTAAAAAATTAACGAATGAAATGCGTTATTTTTGGGGAAAGATCTTATTCCTTTATATAAAGAGTCTAAGCGTATTTATACTTATAAAGTTTTAATTTTTAATTTAGAAAAAGTTAGGAAAATAACGAACTAAAACTTTTTAAATGCTTTAAAACACTTATACTTGGTAATGTTTTTTTCCTATACACCAGTTTGCTTCTTGGATACATATTTTCTCTCCTGTTGGTATGTATCTGAGAGCAAACAAATTCTTTTAAATGTTTAGTAAAATTACTTCTTTATTTTCAAAATCCAATCAATTTTACAACTATTATTGCAGAAGTAATGCTCTGGGATGCCCTGCGTTATATTTACGTGAGTTATATATGTGATTGAGATTTTATTACAAAATTCACACTTCTTTCGTTTGAGAATTCTTTCTGCTTTTCTCTTTTCAATTTCAATTTTTCTCTTTTCAACTAATTCCTGTCTATATAGTTTCTCCTTCGTTCTGTCTATTGTATTGATTAGTCTATTTATATCTGTGGTCGTTTTGGATAAAATTATATTTGGATTATTGAGTTTTTTAATGATTTCATAATTTTTAGAAAGAAAATCATGAATTTTATTTAAGAGAGTATTGATTTGTTCCTTTTTAGTTATCAAATTTAAATAAATAAGTAGTTTTGGTTATTTAAGAAATGATTTAAGGTATATTATAATTTTATCCTTTCTTTTTCTTTAAATACTGTGATATCAAAAAAGTTAAAGGTTCTTTTTCAGAATTAGGTATTTCATTTTCTTTTTTGAATATACAAGTGTTTACTTTTATCTGTTTTTCAAAATTTAGTCTTTTAATACACTCCTTTCTTTCACAGGTTTTACATATACTTTCAGCTTTTTTGAAAGGAATTCTTTCCCTTTCATTAATTCTAATTTTCGTATTGATTTTCTGTTTGATAAACGTACCATTTAAATTAAATTTCAATTTAGACATTTTTTAGTTAAATTTGGTAAAATTCTTTCCAATATTTTTCTTTTTCATTTAATTCTTCCTCATCTTTCGCTGAATCGAGGATTTTTATTTTAAGATTATCTATTCTGTTCTTATTCATTGAATTCCATAAAATAGTAATCCAATTATTCTTTTTAGTAGATTTTAATATACGTTTTTTATCGTTTAGATCTGTTATTTTATAGATATATCCATATGTTCGTTTTCCTTTCTTTATAAATTTATCTTCAAATTCCTTTTTACATTTAGGTAAACAATATGAATCAATACCTTTTTTCTTAAGAATTAGACTGCCACATTTTAAACATCTTCTAATTAACATGTTACTTTCTTGAGTTTCGAAATATCCACTCGAATTTACATTTTTTTGAACAAAAATAGTGTACTGGAATAACCTGAGCTATATTAATAAATCTACAACCCTTTAAACACCCTTTTGGTGTTATTCCACAAGTTTCACAAGGTTTTCTCACTGGTTTAAGTTTCTCTAATACTCTCATCTAAAATATTTTTTCATTTTTAGTTAAACAACCATATATATTTTTATTATTAAATTCTTTTTGGCATTCGTCACTACAACAACTTCCAACTCTACTTCTTTTTATAAACTTCCCACAGTTATTGCATCTTATATGTCTTTTAATATCAGTCAACATCATAATTCCTTTTTAGCTTAAAAATCCATCATATTTCTTAATTATTGGATTATATTCTCCACAGTGTCTTATATGCTGTTTTCGTTTAATGATTTTATCTTTAGCAAAACATTGCATATCTTGTTCTTCATTTAATATTTCTGAGTTAGAACAATTATCACAAATACTAAAACGATATGGCATTTTTATTTTCAACCTCTTTATAATCCAGCGTCTCTTATGAAGGCGAGAATAAAATAGATTATTATAATTGTAGATGATATTATACCAGCGTAATAATATATCTTTTTCAGTCGTGTTTGTTTAATACTTTTTGGAAGTGATCTATAAATCTTTCTCGCTTCTTGTAAATTTCTTTTCTCTAATTGCTTTTTACGTTTAGCTTTCAGTTTTTTACTTTTCCTATTCCGTTTGATTTTATTGATATATTTCATTTTTTATCATTTCGAAATTTTTTTCTAATCATTGCAATAATGAATGTGGTTAACATTAAAGCTACAATTATGATTCCAGTTGCTATATCTAAATATTGACCTGCTCCAATGTGAATTGGTGATGGAATATAGTACTTAGTCATACCAAAAACATATATTGAGATGATTATGGTGATTGCCAAGATACAAATCCATTGAAATTTTTTTGATTCTTTTTTAATAGTTTTTTTTAATTTTTTATCCATAATTTTAAACCTCATTCTTTTAATTCATTTTATTGATGTTTTAGAATCTAAATACACTTACAATAAAATTGGTTATTTTAAACGGCATTACAATATTGAATCAATATTTTTTATCATTTTATCATACTGTTTTATTATTATTTCTTCCTGTTGTTTAATCAATTCCTTTCTAAATTTCTTTAAAGTATTATTAATAACTATTTTAATTTGTTTAGCATACATTCCTTCTGATAATGAATAGAGAACATAATTCTCATCTTTTACAAAAATAAGATGAACTTCTTCTCCAGATACTTTATTAAACAAATCATTAACATGATCTTTTAATATAGATAAAATAATTTCTATTCCTTTATCTTTATCTTCTTCTTTAATTCCTGCTGATAATCTCATTTTCTTTACCTCTCTTTATTTATTTAATTCATTCTATTGGTGGTTTTGGTATAACTTCCATTAACCATTTTCTTGTAAAAACATATTTTAAAATATTACATTTAACACAAAAAAGACAATGTAATTTAAAATCCTTTAAATATAATCCTCTTAATCCTGCTTTACAACAATCTGATTCTAATGTATATCCAAGATTGAACTTTTCTATAAATGTATCTATGGTAAGTGGTTCAGATGATAATATAAATCCACCTTTAACTCTTTCCCAATTTTCGATTTTACTTAGTTTTTCACTTACCTTGTCCCATCTATTTTTAAACTCTTTAAACCATTTTTCTTTTTCTTCTTCACTCATTTTTTAAACCTCTTATTAGTTTTTTTGTTTTCAATTTGTAAATATGATTTTAAACCTAATACAACTGCCATTCTTGCCCATTTAATAGTTATTGGTGTTTCTCTTTTAATAGCATTCTTTTTTAGTTGTTTAAAGAATTGCTTATTATCTTTAACTAAATTAACCTTACTCATTTTCTTTTTTTGTTTAGATTTTTTAGGTATTTCTTAATTAAATAAAATTGCATGATACATAAATTAAGTTTTTTAATTAGATCGATGTTAGAGTATAAATGTGTACTAATTCTTCTTGCATATCGTAAATAATCCATTTTTATCAACTTTTAAATTTTTAATTTTTTTCATTCCTATAGGAAAATTTTAATTTTTTTATTTTTTCATTTTTTCATTTTTTCATTTTTTCATAGTTTTGTAAAAGGATAATACGAGTCTTGTAGACCTATTTTAAAGTATCGGTATATACCAACGTGTTTTATATTAGGTTCTTTTACCTTCAAATAACCTTCTGTTAGGTTTTTAATCATTATCATCGTTGTTGATTGTTTCTATTAGTTCTTCAATCATTTTATTAAGTTCTTCTTGGAGATTTGTTATATTGTCTAATAAATTAGTATCTATAAATTGTTTCTCGTTTTCTGTAAGTGCTTTCTTTATTTCCTTATATTCTGGTGTTGCTCTAATAATCCTTTTACATATTTTGTCTTGTTTTTTTACCATTTCTAATAAAGTATCTGTTTGTTTAGTTGTTAATATTTTCACTTGTTTAGTTTGATTTGTAATAATGTTTTCAGGTTTTTTAACAACTTTTTCTCCTTTATATTTCCTGTTCTTTCTCAGAATCTTTTTATATACGTTTTTGCTTCTCATACTTAATAAATTGAATATTGTACTATTGGTTTTATACATTTTATTAATTTTATCTTCTATAAGTTTCTCCCAATCATTTTTAGATTCTAATTCTTTCGAGTTTAAATATTCATTAAGTTCTTTATATGCCTCTTCTTTAATTTCTTCTTGTTTCTCAGATATTTCATTAATTAGTTCATTTAGTTTATCGTTAATATCTTTTATCTTCTTATCTATTTCTTTTTCTATGTCTTGTATAAACTGTGGTTTATAAATATCAATATCGTATAAAGTTGGTTTATTATAAGATGGTTTATCATATCTGTTTAGATTCCATGTTCTATTTGGATCTTCTATTTTTAAAATTAGATAATCACAGAAATCTCTTGCTTTACTTAAATTAAAATCTTCCTCTAATCTCAATGCTGTTAAGCTGTTTAGTTCAAATCTTCTTTTCATACATATATTAATCCAATTTCTATATTTTTCCTTTTGTTTTTCATTGATATTAAGTTTCTTAAATAATTTTTCAAAGTTTATTTTTTCTGGTTTGTAATCTTCACATCCATCTTCAAAATCGACTCCAGCAAAAGTTAACATCTCAGGATTTACTCCAATACTTTCACAGGGAAACCATTTCATCATATCCAAAAGAATAAAGATTCCAGAAATATCTAAGTCAGTCATAACAAATGCATAGAAGTTTCTGATTTCTGACAGGTCTATTAACAACTTAATACCATAACTCGGGCTTTTTCCACCAAGTGCCACTCCATAAAAACCTTCAGTATAACCTCTGTTTATCATTTCTTCCATTGTCGCTCTTAGTGGTTCTTCTTTCTCACATATAATTAAGAAAAAAGGTGTTTTGGCAATTTCTTTTAAGTTTTTATTTGAAAGTGTTGTTGTATTCATCTCTGTATCGTAAATAATTACTGTTTCTTTTGGTTTTATGTTAAGATAATCGTACACATAAGCCCAATACTTATATCCTAAATGTTCATAAATTTTATCACAGTACCTTTTAATTATAGCACCAATATATTTAGCTTGTGCTTCACTGTCTCCATTTATATCTAATTTATTATTCATAATCTTTCTGACTATATAATATGTTTCTCTAAGGTCAGTTGCTTGAAGATTTAATTCTAATTGTTTGAGAACATATCTGCCATTCATAAGCTTAAATACTTCTGAAACAGCTATCTTCGATGTAGTATTTTTAAGTATATACACTTCATTATTGTGATATTCTTCTGGAATTTGAGATAAAAATCCTTCTCGTATATCATTCCAAGTATAATCTGTTGTAATTTTAGTCTTAGTATAAGAATAATCTGTGGTTGAAGTTTCTAAATCTCTTACTTTCACTTTTTTGATATTTTTATTCATTTTCTTTACTCTCCTTTTTTACGAATTTTGGATTACCATTTTCTCCAATTTCGATATAAAAATTAACAGAATCATCGTTAAAGTATTCCTCAACTTCTTTATCGGTTTCTTTAGACATTTTTATTCATTTTTTAACAATTTTAGCCAATAAAGTATCTGACTTGAGTTTTTTTTATTTTTAGGTTTTCTTATTCTTTCTTTTCTTTTTTTAGTATCATATTTTCTTTTTTAAGTAAAATAGGTTGTTTTTTAAATTCTCTGTTTTCTATAACTTTTAAACGAACTTGTTCTAAATTTTTTATAGGAATTCCTTCTATTTCCATCATTTTCATTGTTCTAATAGCTTCTTCTTGAATTATTGGTGGTGCTTTCGAAATTCTTTTTAAATTCTTTTTACTATTTTTTATTGACGTGTTTTTAAGCTCTTTTACTAATTCAGGGATAAGATCTTTAGCTATTTTTAGATCTTCTTTAATAACAGTTTCTGAAATACCAGTTTTTATCGATGTGTCCTTAACAAAAGATTTTTTTTTATCGATAAAGTCGGTTTCCGTCTTTATTGTTAGTTTTCCTTTCAAATCTCTTTTCCCATATCTCATAAAAGAACCTTTTTTAGTCTTTGGATATAATTTTTCGTAGATCTTTTTTCTTTCTGAAATTAATATCATTTTATCTAATCTTGAAAGCTTAATCTATTGTTAAATTACTGAAAATTAAATCTCTTAAAAACTAAGGTGGATTATTTTTAGCTTTATAGATTGCCTTAAATAACTTATCTAAACATTCTGGACAATAATTTATATCGTTATAGGTATAAATTACTGATTTTTTATGTTTTTGACAATTTTTATTAGTCATTATTATAATCTCCCTCAACTAATTCTTTTATTTTATCTTTATTCTTATGAAAGTAATTAATCATCATTCTAAATAACAAAGAAGCATTGATTTCTATTTTTTCACTCATATCCACTAATCTTTTTAGTGTTTTATTAGTCATACTTAACGTTTTTACGACAGTCATTTTAGTTTTTCAATTTTAATTTTTAATTTTTACTTACTTACTTAATTAATAAAAGAATACCTTAGAATATAAGTATTCCGTATAAACGACGTTTATATTAAAGATTTATAAAAATTGATTAAGGAATTTTACAGAAATAATACTCCGATTTCATAAAATCTGGATAAACTTTATAGCTTTAGAAAGTATTAAAATTAGCATTTTACGTTTTTATGTCCAAAATATAATACTCCGATTTAATATCATTTTCAGGTATCTTGAGCTTCACACTATTAACATAAACCTTGTTTATAGTTTTTAAAAATACCTTAAAATCAGCTCTAAAAAAATCTGAAGTATATATATAAATTAGAAATCTAAAAATAATGCGTTAAAAAGGTTATTAAAGCTATTAAATAATAAAATAAGAAATAAAAAATTGGTTTAGTCTTTATTTTTTAATCCGTCAAGAATTTCTTTCATTTGTTCTTCAAGTTTATTAAATCTCTGGGTTAATTCAGCATTTTGCTTTATTGAAATGTTTTTCTGATCTTTTAATGTTTCTATTTCAGTTTCAAGTTCAACGATCTTCTTGTTAGTATTATCAACGATTATACAATCAACACAAACTTCTTTTTCTATTCTGAGCCACTTAGTATAGTATTTTTGAATGCTTTTAAGACTTCTTATATAAACTGCATCTCTATAACTTGGTTCTCTTCCTTCTAAGTGTTGATTAAACTTGTCTTCTTTCTTTTCCATATTATCTATGGTATCGACAAAATACTTTCTAAAGCTATGAGTTTTAAGATTTCCATTAAATCCAAGTTCTTTAGAAATTGCCTTAACTCTGGCTAAATAATCAACGTCTCTAATTGTTCTGCTTGGTTTTTCTCCAATTACTTTTTTATTTTCATCTCTAATCAATTTCTTTCTTGATAAGAAAAGTTTAGTTAATTCTATTTCTTCCATTTTATCTTTTGGATATATAGATCCTAATAAATCAGATAATTCGGTTGTAAAGAATAGAAAATTAATAGTAACCATTTCTTTTTGAGATATAAAATCCTTGATAAAATAATGTTTTTTATATTTCTCAATTTTATACTTTCCACTTGTTAATTCAACTAAAACATCACTTATCCTTAATCCAGTTTGAGTTTCAAACTTATTGATTAGTCTATATTGAGCAGATTCTAATTTACTCTGGATTTGTTTGATATCATCTTTTTCTAAGGTTATTTCGTTTTTATTAGCTCCACTTTTCCTTGCTTTCATTCCATAACTAATATTAACTCCTCTATTACTAAAAAAGCTTTTAATTCTGCTCTGAATCATATTTCTAATTGATACATCGCTTGGTCTTCTATTAAAATCTAATTTCTTGATTTCTTCTTCATCAGCATTGTATAAAAAAGTAAGATACTTTCTTAATCTTGCATTTCTTCCATCTATATCTTCTGCCAATAGTTTGCTCGGATTATCTGTTTCATTAAAATCACAGTATTGTTGTAAATAACCAATATAACTTGTAAAACCAAATTTAACAGGATCTTTTCCTTCTTGAGTAAATTTATCAATTTTATCTCTAATCCAAGATTGTATGTCAGTATTTTTAAAGATTGAGTATTTCTCAACCCATTTATTATATTTTTCAGCACCAAATATTTCCTTAAAATTAGTTTCTTGTTCTTGGCTAATTTCTTTCATTTTTTTAATCCAACTCCATTTTTATATTTTAAAGTTTTATTCTTAAATAAAATGAAGAAATATTACTTTATAAATTTATTGTATATACACAAACTTTTATATAAAAAACTCTTCGTATAAACGATTATTTATAGGATAATTTTTAGTTTTCAAATTCTTAAAAATTAATAAATAAAATTTAGGAAAGTATAAAAGATTTCAGTAAAATAGATTTTAAACCTAAAATAATACTTTTCTCTAAATATAATCATTGTTTTTATATTTAAGTTCGTAATTTTTAATTAAAACGACTTACACACATTTTTAAGAAAAATTGAAAGTTCAGGAGATCTGAACTTTTTTCTGGAGTTGGTTTAATCCTTAAAAATAGAAAGAAATCACCTATTAAGGCAATCTCTTCACTTTTTATTGGTATTTCAGTAAATCTGAATCACTAACAATAAGTTTAATAGAAAAAAGTAAAATAATATTAAAAATTAATCCTTTTAGATTATAGATTTTAATTTCTCTCCTGAATATAGCTTAAAATTAAAAAAATAGTTATTTCTTATCTTTATAATTCTCAAAATGTTTTTCTAAAATTTTTACTATTTGTCCATTTATCATATAATCATCACATCCTTGTTCACATATTTTCTCAGCTTGTATTCTATACAGTTTTAAGTAAATATCCATTGGTATCAATATACCATAATTATGGATTGTACTTTTTGGATGTATTTCTAATTCTATCTTTAATTCATCATCATTCATTTTTGCTCTTTTTCTTTCTTTTCTTCTAAATTTTTCTCTTAATTTAATATCTTCTTCAGTAAGTATAATTTTCCTGAATTGTTCATATGGTTCTTCTTCTTTACCCATTTTACTTTTTCACCTTTCTCCTTTTTAGAAAATCTATAACCATTTCTTCAGTTAAATCTTGCATTGGGATTTCTTCTTCCACTGAAATCAGCTTAAGTTTCTTATGTAATTCATCTTTTATGTATAGTCTTTTCATATTTCATCATTTTTTAGTTTTTATACATCTAACCTATATAGGTTTTTAGCCTATTTAAATCTATTCTATAAACCTCGTTTATAGTTCTTCTTTTTAACTAAAAAATAGAAATCATAATTATAATCTCATCCTTAAACTTTTTTGGTAAAATGATTTTATCTAAGATATATTTATCCTCATTTTTAAGGTATTTTCGAAATTCTTTTTTTAAACTTTAAAATTAAAAAAAAATTATTTAGTTATTTCTTAATTGTCATTTCTTTAATCAGTTCATAGTTTTCTTTAATCTTGATCATCGTATTATCGATTTCGCTTTCTTCTGTTAATTTTATCTTATCTTTATAATAGTTAGGTGGAATCAATAATTGAAGATATTTAGTTAGTGGTCTTATTCTCAAAAATCCTCTTCCATTTATATTATATACCAAATCAAGTGTCGTGGTTTTAAAACTAACATTATCTAACTTTTTTATCTCTGTATCCAAGATTTCAAATAATTCTCTCATTTCTATTGGAGAATTTCTTTTTGTAAATACATTACTAATCCCCTGTGTCATATCTTCCAAATCTTTTATTTCGATTTCCTTGACTTCTTCTTCAATTTCTTCAATTTCTTCAGGTTTTTCAATTTCTTTTTCTTCCTCAAATACTTCACTAATAGCATCTTCCATATCTTCAATTTCTCCAGTTTCATTAACTTCTTCTGTCCCTAAGTTTTCTTCGTATTCTTTAATCGCTTTTCTAATATGTTTCTCTAATAATCTTCCTGTTTTTACCTTAACATCTTTTTCTTCTATTATAACTTCTTGATCGGAAAAAATCTTAAAATCATAGACTCCTTTATCTACTTTAACCCTTTCTGAAACATATTTACTAACTTTAGTTTCGTAAATATAGTTTTTCAACGTTTCCATTACTTTTTCACCTCCATTTTTATTTATTTTGGTTTATTTTCTTTATTTTCTTTTATATCTGAATAATTTATTCTTTTAGATTACATATTTTTCGTAATTTACATTTATTACATTCATTATTTCTCATTTTTAAAAGAGCTGAGAACTCATCTCTGACTTTTGAATCACATATATATTGAACTTCTTTTAATATATCCTGAAGTATCTCAGAAAACTCTGTGGCTTCAATATTTTCATAGATTTTACCGTTTTTAAATAATTGCAATACAGGAATTAAATTTGAATTCTTGAGATTAAGTTTCCACTTGAAATCATTTTTGTTTTTCCCTTTTTCTTCTAACTCCTCTAAAGTTAGATTAACCATTAAGCTCATAACGACCATTTGTTTAAGTATCATTTTCATCTCCTCTTGAATATAAAAAAACGAGCTGGTTGGCTAAATGTAAGGAATAGCAGAGGGTGAAATCCAAAAGACAAAAATCCAGTACCAACCAGCTCTGGCGATTTATTAAGGATTAGCATAATTTTTCTTACCTCTATTAATTTTTTAAAGTTTTCATTCTATTATTCTTACCTTTCCTCTATAAATTGGAATCTCAGAAAAATACTCTTTAACACATTCGACACATTGAATCGAATGGACGAAATCTTTATCGAAACATAATGCATTAACGAAATCCGTTTCTATTATAGTATTACATCCGTCACATATAATAATAGGATTATTATCATCGTCTCTTGGTTTATCGATCTTAACGATTTCTATATTATTTAAAGTTGATATGATTATTGGCTTAAAGAAAATAGAACTCATTCGATGTATTTTCTCTATTATAGGATATTTAATCAATTTTTTCACCTTCGTTCTTTTTTAATTTGATCATAAGTCTAATTAGTTTATCATTTTCATTTTTTAAACGGTTTAACACGATAATATTTCCATTATTATCATTTAGCTTAAAAAGTTCAATCTTTTCTTGATTTCTTATTATTCTAACTTTTAAATTCCAATATTTATCGTTCATATTTTAAACTTATTTATTCAATAATCGTTTGAGTTTATATTTCGTAATATAGTAAAAATTCAATTCTCTATTCGATAAATGCATTTCTAAAACAAAATTCAATTCTCTATTCGATAAATGCATTTCTAAAACTTTAGACAATTCTATTTCATTAACTAACTTATTAATACTCTTTATTTCTAATTTACTGAGAATATTAGCTAATTTTTGAATAGTGTCCTCTGAACTTACAATAATTTCGTTATATGCTATAAACATTTTTCTTACCTCTTTTTAATATACATAAAAAAAGAAAAAAGCTCAAGTTTTCGTTCCCATTCTAAAACTTGAGTGTCTAAACCATCAAATACAGACTCCACAGAATAAGTTTCAATTTTCATAGAGTCGTCAGCAACGATACTGAAAGCTGCGTAATTCTCAAACATATATGTACCAATTGGAAGCATCTCAGTTATGATTATTTTTCCATTCGAGTCAGTTGTATAAGTTCCAATAGAAACGAAGTCAGTTCCATTAAACCAGAATAGTTCAAAGTCAGTTCCAAGAACAGGGGTTGAATCAGAGCTCCATAGGAATTCAGCGTCTAATGACTTACTACTTAAGCTAATTTCAGTTAAGCCAGTTTCATTAAGGTTATAATTAGTGTTCCAAGAATTACCAATAACCAATCGGTAATCATAATCAGCGTATAATAAGATTTCATAGATAACCATTCTACCATTTGCTCCATCACTTGTATCAAAATACACATAGTATACAGAATTAGCAGTTTGCCATCCACCTACAGTACTCAAGTATTGAAGTGTCCAATCAATAGCAGTAAAGTCGACAGGATAATCTACTCCAAAAATTGAATTAATGTACTCAAATGTTATTACGGTTTTACTTGGCGTCACAGGTATGTCAGTTGTATAGGTGATTGTAAGTAAATCAATTGTAAATACAACACCTAATAACTCTCCAGTTTTTACAATCATATAACTGCCCATAGCTAAGCTGTTTAAAACAATTATTCCAGTTCCACTACGAACAACAGTTTGGATTAATATCCAGCTTGTTCCATTGAAATAAAGTAAATCAAAAGTGTCTTCAAGAAAGACTCCTCCGATATTGATAAAGATTTCATCCCAAACTAATTGTGCGTCAATAGATTTTGTGGCTAAACTTACAATCTCTGAGATGGAGGAGCTAAAAATACGTTCATATAAGATTCCATGCCAGATAAGTGTAAAGTTATGAGTTGCTTTGTCGTTGAAATACAGATTAATTATCCCTGAAGCATCTGTGAAATAAGACACGCCGTCAATGAAGTATTCTATGCCTGAATAGTCAATTGTACCAAAATCTAAGTCCAAACCACTGTACATTAAAACAAATTCTGCAGATTTATCCTTTGACGGTTTATCTTTATCCTTGTCCTTGTCTTTATCCTTGTCTTTATCCCCTCCAGCTAATACATAATTGGGAACAGAGGAGATTAAGAACATTACTAAAAAAAATATAGAAATTATTTTTTTCGTTAAATTTTTCATTTTCTTTTCCTTTTTTTATGATTTTATAAAGAATAAATTCTTTATCATGATACTTTCATTTCGGAGTCAGTTAAAAATGTATAAACTTCGAGATATCGTTTAATATTTGATTCATTGAAAAGCAGACCAATTTTATACGTTTTATTTGCCAACTACGAAACCAACTCCTTTGTTTGGATTAATAAAATAAATTTTTTATCAATGTACTTGAACACTATTTTACTATTTAAGCTTTTTAGTTTTTTAAGTGTGTGAAATTTAAACTTTTATTTTATCCTAAAAATCTTATGAAAAATATTAAAAATAGGTTAAATTGGAATATAATATTACTAAAAAGAAAAATACCGAAGAAAACTTAATTAAAAAGATTAAAGGTATTACTCTGGAACGAATTTTTTTCGATAATATAGATAAAAGTATAGAAAAAATCTGATAAGCTCAAAAACGCTATTTTTTGCTTGAATAAAAAATTATAAAATTATAAAATTATAAAATTTAAGCTGAAACTTTAATCATTTTCGTCATAAACTAAATTATCTATGTTTTCTTGTAATTCCCAATTATATTTAACTTCATTTTTATAATTATTAATTAATAATTCGGATTCAATTAGTTTGTTCATACATTCAAGCACGATATCTTCTTCAAAATCTAATTTTGGCAATATTTTTTTTATTAAATCTTCTGTCCAGTATTTTTTTATCGTTTTGAATTTTTTTCCATCTTTCGTTAGAAATTCTTTTTTAATCACTTCTTTTACAGTTTCAATGGTTTCTGGATCTATGTTTCTTATTCTCTCATTATCTTTCTTTCTTAAATGTTCCTTTATTAACTCTTCCACTAATTCTATTATAGTTTTCTTTTCTTTAATAGCTTGTATTTTAAATTTATAATAGAGTTCTTCATTATTTATGTGAATACTTTTCATAATTATTTTAGTCTTTTAGTCTTTATAGTATTTACTATTTTAGTCTTTTAGTCTTTATAGTATTTATTAATTTTAAACTTAGAGAAAATCTAAAAATGTGAATCCGAATAAAATTAGACTAAAAATGTATTTTTAACCTATTTTTGAATAGTTGTGATTACTTTTTCTGACACATTTGTATAAAAATATATACCTAATAAAAAGACATTCTTAAAATAACCTTAAAATTAACGTTTTTTAAAATATGATTTGGAATCTTGAGAACGTTAAAAATTAATACTAAAAAATAAAATAATAATTATTCTTTAAAAAATCAAGTTTAGAGAATAAAGTAATAACTATTTCTTTAAAAAATCAAACGATATAAAATAACCTAAAAAGAGTATTTCTAACTATATTAATTAAGTTAAAAATAAGAAAAAATAAGAAAAAATTATATTTAAGCTAAAACAGGTATTTCAAGAAAGTTAATTTGGTTATCAAAACTTCCCATTGGTTTAAGCATATTTCTAATTCCTTTTGCTAATTGTTCCTTTAATTCTTTTACTACTAAATGCTTATTAGCTTCAAGAGGATTAAATTTTGGCATCTTTTTAGCAGGTTTAATGGAAACTATTCCAATATCTTCAGTGTTATCGTTATTTAATCTGCTAAAATTAAAGTTTTTCAATGCTTTTTCAATCTCTAAACTAATAAATGATTTTATTTCTTCCATATCAATCTTTTCAGCTTGTTCAGGTTCAGGTTTATTTGTTTGATTTAATTGAACTATTCTATAACAGGTTTTTCCGTAACCTTTTTTAATACTTTCTGCACTTCTTAATTCCTTTCCACATCTTTTACATTTACACATTTTATTTATTCACCTCTTTTTTAAACCACATTTTAAATGACTCCCACTGATTAAACTTAGAATCCCACTTTATCTTACCATCCTTCTGCATTCCCCACATAGAAGTAATAGACTTGTCTATATTATCAAATAGATTATCTATGAAATCTGGAATAACTAATTTGGTTGTTTCAGTAGGTTTTTTATGTGTTAAGGTTTCCTTAACTTCAGGTTTTTTCTTAGTTTTTTGTTCTTTATCCAATTCTTTAAATTTATCTGATAACTTAGTCAATTTTTAGCACCTCTTCTATTTCAATTAAGTATTCCATTTCTTCAGCTGTCAAAACTTCTTTTTTTTTCATTCTATTATCCATAATATCATACAATCGTTTCAAAAGTTCTTTTGGAGTTAATGCTATTTTGTATTTATAAGGTTTCTTACCCTTCACTCTTCTTATCCTTTTATCATTGTATAGAACATTTAATTTATAAGAACAATTGCCTGAAGTAATTCCTAATAATGGTGCAAGTTCTAAAGAAGTCATTTCTTTATCTGCTAACAATTCCATTATTCGTTTTACTTTTGTTGTTTTTTCACTCATTTTTTATCACTCCTTTTTTTAATTTAAACATAGATTTGTACTAATTCTGTATAAACCCTGTAAACTTCTTGAAATTCTTTTCCAAACTTATCAGCTGTCTTATTCAAATCTGGATGTGTGGATTTCGCTCTTTGTCTAAAAGCCAACTTAATTTTAAGTTTTGTAAGATCTTCTGGAAAAATTCTTAGAATTGAAAAATCTTTAAAGTATTTGATAATAGCTTTTATTTTAGTTTCTTTGTCGTATCCACTTAATCCAAATTCTCTTCTAATCAAACAGATATCCTGATAAGAAAGATTTTCAATAAACCCATTGAAATCTCCTTGTAAAGCTATTTTCATTTCATTCTTTAAAATTGGATATCTGACATTATCCCTAACTTCTTGGATATAACGATAAACTGTGCTTTTTGATTTTCCAATAACTTTAGAAATTTCTTTTACTGGATCACCGAATTCATAGCATTCAAAAATGTATTCTTTAAAGCTTTTATGAGAATCTCTTCCAAACATTGCTTGGCACCATTCATTTTCGTTTAGCATCATTATTTTTATCATTTTTTATTAATTTATGTTTATTAAATAAATTAGTGTATTTTCCTTTATAAACTTTATGGTCTTTTCATAAATTAGTATTAAATTTATTTTCAATTTATACTTTTTTCATAAATTTGTTTAACCAATATAATCCAATATAATCCAATATAACCAATATAATCCAATATAATCCAATATAATCCAATATAATAGTGTTAAGAGTAGTCTTGTCTTAACAGAATCGTATTGTAACCGTTTAAAATAAAGAGATTTTTAGAAGAAGTTAAAGATTAGGTTATTTAAAAAATTAAAAGAGCTTAAAACGAGTAAAAAAACGAAGTAAAAAAAGGATTGATATAATATTGGATTTTCTTCTATCAGGTAAGTTTTTCGAAAAATTTTATGATTTCAGCTAATTTTAAACTTAGTCTAAAATATATTTTTTTGCAAATTTCTAAAACTTATTTCAACCAAATAGTTCTATTATTTAGATGTCTTTTTTTCATTCTTCTTAGCCAATCTCCAATAGTATGAGCATCTACATTACATTCTTTAGCTATTTGTAACATAGTTTTCTCTAAAAGTTCATAATTACAAAATAGATAAACAGGACATCTGTATAACTTATTTTTATCATTCATAATCAAGTTAAAATAAGCTATATTCATCTTTAAATATTATCATTAAGAGTATTTTATCCATACTTTTAGTCTCCTGAGTAATACTTTTTTCTATATGTATGGATAATAGGATACGAACAGATCGTTAATTCCCTGCATTTACCTTAAAATATCGTTAAACCCTATAGTATTAATATCGTTAATACCTTAAAATATCGTTAAAGCTTGTAGTATTAATATCGTTAATTCCTTGGATTTACCTTAAAATATCGTTAAGAGAAGTAAGAGTAAGATTAACTCTTACTCTAAAATACTTTAAAATAAGCTTAGAACTTATCTTCTTAGCAAACTACTATAAAACCTTACATCATAGTAAAAACTAAGAGAAAAGTAGTAAAATACCCACGCAAGTGTAGAAAAAAGGAATTAATTATGAAGACCCGTTAAATTTATCGATATACCTCGACAAAAGAGAGTCTAAAGGTCTATCTCCTTTTTCTAAAAAAATCGGAAAAAGTATTAGTACAAAATACCCACGCAAGTGTAGAAAAAAGTCATCTAAGAATTTTTTATTCTCGGTTGATTTTAAAATACCCACGCAAGTGTAGAAAAAAGTTTATCATTAGAAAAAAATACGGGTATACCCGTAAAATACCCACGCAAGTGTAGAAAAAAGGATTCTTAAAAAAATTTCTACACAAGTTTTAGAATTTTGTAAATTGCATCAAACTGGACGTGTAGAAAAAAATTCTACAATTGTAGATTTTAATTTTACTGAAGGATGGTTTAGAAAATCAGGTAAAATACCCACGCAAGTGTAGAAAAAAGAAAATTTTCATATAAAGAAATTGGTATAAAAATTAACAAGTCAGAAGGAATGATAAAACATTATTCTGTTTTAATTTCAAAAATAGTTAATGAAGTTTTAAATTTTTGTAAAAATCATCAAAAAGGAAGATTAACTTCCAAAGTTAACGCATTAACTTTTGATTTTAGTTTGAATTGGTTTATAAATTCTGGATTATATGATTTATGGAGTAAATATATAATATATATTAATAAAAAAATACCCACGTAAGTGTAGGAAAAAAGGATCATAGACATTTGCCTTAAAATATCGTTAAGAGTATTGTTAAAAAGTAGTTATTAACGATTTAAAATATTATAAAATATTATATTATATTAACTCTTACTCTAAAATACTTTAAAATAAGCTTAGAACTTAAAATTCTCTTTAATTTTTTAATTTTTTAAATTCGAGTTTAATTTCAAATTAAAATCTTGTAGTATTATTCTGTTAGTATTTGCACCTATATCGAAATAGATATACGAACAAAAATAAGAATAGAGTTTATGTAACTAAGGTAAACTTTACCGTAGTTTAAAATAAGTCTCCAGACCTTCTACATATATTTTAAACCGTAGTCGATTCGACTACGGAACAGAATCGTAGTAGAGAGGTGGAGATAGTCTTTCTTTCGTACTTAACAGTTAAGTACGTTGAATAAGCTTCTAATAAGGTTTTATAAGGTTTAATTTAAAACATACCTAATATAACAAAAAACGAGAAATAACGTTATGAAAACACCTGTGAGTAAAATCAAAAAGCCTGTTTCTTCTTTTCTTTTAAATCTTCTCATAATCCCATCTTTTTTCTCCAGCGAACAAATCTGGCTTCTCCTGTATTATCCTTTACTTCCTTTCTGAGTCGTTCAAAAGTCATTTTACGTCTTCTCTCCTTCTTGACATCCTGTTTAAGTTTCTCGTATTCAAGCTGTTCTTTTTCGTTCATATTAATCTCTTTAATAATCTTATAAGTTTTTTTTCTTTTGATTTATTGTATATCTTCGCTTTAACTCCTCTTATAATAACTTTTCTTCTATGTTTCTCTAATCCTTTATTTTTCTTTATCTTGACTTTTAATTCTTCTCTCTCTTCGTTTCTCATCTGAATGACTTCCTCAATTTTTTACCTTGCTTTCTTTTTTCTTTTTCCTGTCTTCTCAATTCTTTTGAATTTGGTGTAACATGAATATAGGATATTGGTTTTTCTACTGGTAAATTTCCTTCTTCTCTTTTTCTTTTTCTTCTTTCTTCCTCTCTCTTTTCTTCTGTTAAAGTTTTTATTGGTATTTTTCTTTCTATTGGAAATTCAGCTATTACATCATTAATCAAATCTATATTATGGTTATCTAAAATCTCTAAATATTTAGAATCAGTAATACTTCTTTCTTTCTTAATATAATCTATAATGTCTAAACGTTCAGATATAATCTCTTTTATACCATCCTCTACAATTCTTATTCTTTTAACGTTATCTTCTCCATGACTGTTTACAAACTCATATATAGCAGTTTTAATTGATTCATACTCTTCCACTGGTACTCTTATTGATACAACTCGTGTTTCTCGCGTTCCAAATTTCCTTTCTTCAGGTTTTGATTTAAAAGTCATCAATTAACTTGGTTTAGACTAATTTTTAATCTTATTGTTTTCATAAAATTTTTTCCTATTTTTCGATTTTAGTATGGGTTTTTTCGAATCAAGTTTAAATCGATCTACATAAAAATTTAAATAAACCTCTGAGAAAAAATTAGTTTTTTAATTTTTTTAGGGATAAATATATGTAATATATTTTTAAAAAATAAGCTCGATCTTTATATTTTATATTTTGTTAATATTTAGACATTAATACTATTAAATGTAAAAATTAAGCTAATAACAAAAAAATTAAGCTAATTTCTTATATTCCGTACTTTATTAGCGTTTAAATACGTTAAAAAGTAAATAATTAAATTAATTCAAATAAGAGCTGATTTTTTAGTCTTCTTTCATTCTATATTCTTCGATTTCTTTTTACCTGAAGATATTAATTTTTTTAACTCTTAAATTCACGAAGTAAACTAATATGAAACCCTTAACATTACGGTTTTACACTAAAATAAGAAAGATCGTTAATAAATCATTAATCCTCTTTTTAAACTTAGTAAACTAAATGCATTTCTTTTCTAAGCTTAGATTTATGGTTTTCCATTTTTTCTCTCCCCATGCTTCAAGAATATAGTGTTTTCTAATTTTTAAGAACATAAATATTTAGATAAATTTCTGGCGAAAATTAGATTTTTTTTAATTTTTTTGGGGATAAATATAATGTAATTCTTAAAAATACGTGAATTTATTTTTATAAATTACTTATAATAAGAACAAAAGGTATTTGACTATAAGAACAATAAACGTAATTTTTTATTTTAATATACGTAAATATGTACTCGATTATTTATTTCATTACGAACCTGAGACTTCTAAGTTTAGAATTCTTAAAATTATCTCTCAAATAATTATAAAACTAAGATTAAAAATTTTCTCAAATCAAGTTCTAAGCTTAGTTTACTAAAGTGAAAACTAAATTTCCTTTTTTTAATTTTTAGGAAAGCCAAGATTAAAAATTGATTAAGTATCTGAAGCTCAGAGATATAGTTTACTCAGAATAGTTAGAATTAGACTGGAAGTATAATCAAAATAAAGATTTTTATTCCTCATCTAAACATTTTCTCAAAATAATATCAACTTCTTTCTCAATAGTGGAATTTCTTTTTTTAGCTCTCTTCTTTAACTTTCTATAATCCCTGTAATTTAGTATAACGTATTCACCTTCTTCGCTCATAATTTTAACCTTTTAATATTGTAAACTTTTGATTTTTTAAGCTTTTAATCTAATAATACATCTAATCGTATTTAAGTTTTTAAAATATATAGGATTAGTATTTTTTATGAGTACAGAATATCAATTAGTTTATTTAATAAAATTATTTAACCAATACTATAATAAGGTTTATTGAAATTATAGATTTATTAATTCTTATTTTTTTAAAAGTATTTATAATAGTCTAAATTAAAATAAAATGATTAAAAACTTAATATTGA
>LAZR01000721.1_pt1 | contig 23407 bp, 24 predicted proteins | sample 329461 | NCBI WGS metagenome assembly LAZR01 (sample SAMN03002196, study PRJNA259156) | marine sediment metagenome | biome: sea floor; feature: Hydrothermal impacted sediments; material: marine sediment; isolation source: Loki non-amplified sample from Loki's castle hydrothermal vent sediment ...
CTCAGAAAGAGGAGTCATCGACCTCAGAGCAAAACACAGTTCCACAACACCGCTTTGCTGAAAAAGTAGAAGAGGTAAAGGAACTGGAAGAGAAGGTTAGCACCCTCGAGAAAGACGCACCTGGGAAATTGACTCCAGAACAAGAGAAGGAACAACAGGCTAAAGAGTATCTTACTGGGCTTATGAAAGAAGAGTTGGATAAGCGAGATACAGCAAAGAAAGAGGCGGACACTGTGGAAGAACGAAAGTTCAACCAAGATGTCCAAGACGCTCTTGATGAAAACCAAGATGCGAAGAAAGCTGATTTCTTAAAGTTCGTAGAGGAGCAAGGAGATAACTTTACCTCTGTAAAGAGTGCAATGAGCTTCTACAAGCAACTCGGCTCCACAGCCAAAGATGCGAAAGCTGAAGGGCAGGAGGAGGAACGTTCAAAGCCAGACCTTCCGTCATCTGAAGGTGAAACAGAAGAAATAACTGAAGCACCAGAAGAAGACAAAAACAAGTCATTTCGTCAGGTTATTGCAGAAGCTATGAGGGGTGCAGTAGGAAAGTCGGAATAACAACCAATAGGGAAAATCTAATATGCCAGTTGCAAGAGGGTTGTTCACAACAACCGTTACGCAAACTAGGTTACTCTCAAAGGTAATTGACAGTATTCTTAATGGAAATGTTCTTGCAATGCGTCTGTTAAGAGGAGCTGTGCCTTGGCAGGGAGGAACGTCAATTGATATTGCCGTAAACCTTACTGACAAGACAACCTTTGGTTCATACTCAGGATTTGACACTCTACCAACAACTCAGGAGAACATTCGTCAAAGGGCGGTGTTTGCACCTAGTCAGTTAGTGGGTACAGCAACACTTTCTGGTATTCAGAAAGCAGTGAACCAAGGTCCAGCAGCCATTATAAATCTTGTTGGAACTGAACTTGAATGGATGGCAAAGAGATTACGAGATGAGTTCGGACGACAACTTTACACTGATGGAACTGGAAACTCAAACAAGGACATCCTTGGATTGATTGCCGCAATTGATGACTCAACAAATGTCGTAAGTTACGGAGGTCTTTCAAGGTCAACATTTACCAATTGGAGAGCAACACTAACAGCCCAATCAGGGTCATTAGCTTTGTCAGACTTAGCTTCTGATTTTGATGCAGCACAGAGAGGAGATGATGCCCCAACACTTATGGTTACCACGCCAGCCGTGTTCACCATTTATGAGGCACTTCTTACTCCCACCGTTCAGCACAATATGATGCAAGGAGACTTTCGTCTTGTACAAGACACAGGCGGAGTCGGAAGCTCTATCGTGCGAGTAGGAGGAACTGTAGCAGCAAACCAAGGTTTCAGGGCATTGACGTTCAGAGGTATTCCTTTCGTATCAGACGAAAAGTGTACTTCACAGAACATCTACACTTTCAACGAGAACCATCTTAGGTTTTACACACTCCCACAGCCAGGTCGTTCAATGCTTGAAGGATTCGGATGGACTGGATGGAAAGAGCCTGTAAACCAAGATGCAACAGTAGGCCACCTCTTTTGGTACGGTCAGTTAATTGCTGACGCACCACGAACGATGGCAAGGAGAACTGGAGTCTCTGCATAATTACTCCAATAACTTAGAAGATTATGTCATTCAAAAATCCAGCAAATAGCAACCCGAAAGCTAGAGTCCAGAGCTTTACGGTTAATACACTTTTGCCAGGAACTGACCCACAAACTGCCGCAAACTACGACAGGTTCTGGACAGCACCTGCAAAATGTGTAGTGGATTTCGTTGTAGCTACATGGTCAACTGCTTCCTCATCAGGTACTTTAAACATTGAAAAAGTACCTTCAGGAACAGCACAGGGTTCAGGAACTGATTTGCTTTCATCAACTATTGATACAAGCGGTTCAGCAAACACGAACACTGAAGGAACATTAGAAACAACAAAAGCCACCGTTGAATTAGCGGCTGGCGATTCACTGGCAACAGTAAACACAGGTACACTTACAAGTTTCGTAAACTTACAAGTTACTGTAGGTTTACATTGGATAACTTAAAGTCGAAATAACAACCATTTAATACTTGAGAATCTATGGAGAAATCCTTAAAGGCTCTCAAGAAAAGAAATGGCCTCATTCTTAACAGGCGTTCCCGTAGCATACGGGATTAAACCCCACGAAGATTCAACAACACAACTTCACCCTTTGGGTACTTTGGGTTTTACTAATGACGGTAGGATATATCGTTATGCACAAGCTGCTAGTACTGCCTTAGACCCAGGAAAGTTGACTGTGGCTGCTGACATTGAAACAAACCACGAAGATAGAGATGTGAATACTTTTGCAATAGGAGATACTGTCATTACTGTTTCTCTTGGAGGAACAGCAGTAACTGCAAACGAATATGATGAGGGATTCCTCAACATAACGGATGCAACTGGACAGGGTATCGCTTACAGCATTAAGGCTCACCAAGTATCTTCAGCGGGTTCAGAGGACATTACAGTCACTCTAAACGACCCAATAGTGATAGCAGCAGAAGCTGCAACTACAGCAACCTTAGTACGAAACAAGTACAGGGATATTGTAGTTTCAGATACAACTCAAACAGACCTTCCTACGGGAGTTCCAAATGTAACTATCGCTTCAGACGCATTTGGTTGGGTACAGACAGGTGGTCTGTGTTCAATTCTTGTAGATTCAAACGACACCGAAGTTGGCACACCAGTTACAATAGGTGCTGGAACTAATGGTGGAGTTGAAGGATTAGACGCAATAGCCGAACCTGCAGTTGGTGTACAACCAGCGGGAGTCGGAGCAGATGTGGGCGAATACGGTGTGTTTGAATTGACGCTAGATTGACCCCATAAAAAAGTCGATTAGTAACCATTAACACTTGGGAAGTATAAGGGAGCAATCCTGTAAAGACTTCTTAAGAAAACTATGTTAACTGGATTACCAGTGGTTTATGCGATTAAACCACACGAGCAAAGTAGTGACCAGAGACATTCCTTGGGGACTATGGGCTTTACCAACGATGGCAGAACATACCGTTATGCTAATGTTGGAGGTTCAGACCTTAGTCCAGGGAAACTCGCAATAGCTGTTGACATTACTTCAACCCACGAGGACATTGCAGTAAACACCTTTTTAATAGGTGAGAATACAATGACTGTTACAGCTGGAGCAACAGTTTCAGCTAATGAGTACGATGAAGGGTTTGTCAACGTCACCAGTGGAACTGGACAAGGTATCATGTATGGCATTAAGTCACACACGACAGTTTCTGGTTCAGGTAGTGTTGTACTTACCTTAAACGACCTCATTGCTGTAACAGCGGCATCTGGAACTAAAGTGACTCTTGTACACAACAAGTACAAAGACATTATAGTTTCTGATGGTACATTAGCTGACCTCGCAGTAGGAGTTCCTAATGTAACCCTTGGAGGTGATGGATTTGGTTGGATTCAAACTGGCGGATTGTGTTCAGTGTTGAACGATGGGACAACAACAGTAGTTGCTGGAAAGCCAGTTACTATTGGAGATGTCACTTCTGGAGCTGTTGAAGACATCAACGCAGTTACAGAAACCCAAGTAGGATTAACTCCTGCTGGTGCGGTTGGTGCTACTGGAGAGTATGTAGCAATCAACCTCACATTAGACAAAGGATAATTAGTAACCGAGGGTTGGCGAAGCAATCCTACTTCGTCACTGTCTTAACAGACGACTACGGTCGTGACTGCCAACTCTCAAAGAAATGGAAAACACATTAAGCCCTCAAGAGTTAAATCTTGAGGAAGTAGAACAAGATATTCAGCAAGAAGAGATTAATAGACAGAAAAACAGAGAAGTAGAAGCTACTACAAAGACCACACGATTTGTTAACATTGATGATGAGGAGTTTGTTCTTAGAGCCGATGGACAAATTGTTAGAAAGTTAAAGGCAGGAGAAGAGGGAGTTGTGCCTTTATGGGTCGCTACTACTAACGCAAAGCATTTAGTGGATAGAGTTCTCAAAAAGAAAAGTCTAGCGGTTGATACAAACAGAGATACTCCAATTCGCAGAAGCATATTTGCCAAGATACTTCCAGATTTAGCTTCAGAGAGAAAGATTCAACCTCTAACTCCCGAAGAGGAGATGAAATCCTTAAGGGAAGAGGTTAAGAGGAATCAGCAATTTATGGACACAGAGTTTGCTAAAAGGGATAATACCAAAGAGGTAGATGACCTTAAAAAGCAAGTCTCTGAACTTAAAAAGCTGGTGACTAAAGGTCAAAAAACCACCAAACAATAGACTATGCCTAATTTACACGGAAACTTTTCGGCAAAGACCGCAGTAGAAACTGTACTTAATGTTCCTGATAACACTTGGACTGCTCTTCCTACAACCGCAATGGGCGACCGAAATCTCGTTGAGGTCTTTAACAAGGGCGAAAACAGGTTATATTTCTCTTTTGACAGTACAACAATCATTAAGTTCAGGTCGGCAATTGGAACTGGAGAGTTTAAGATGTTTCCTATTCAGGATAATCTTACTCTCTTTGCAAGGTCTCAAGGTGGAAGTAATAGGGTAATCGTGACAGAATACAAATGAGTGAATTTCTATTTGGAAATAGCGACTTGACGTGGACTTCTACAAGCAGTTCTACGAGTAGCTCTACTAGCACATCAACGTCTACGAGTACGTCTACTAGTACTTCCACTTCAACTTCCACGAGTAGTTCTAGTACGAGCACATCTACTAGTACATCAACCAGTAGTTCTACTAGTACTTCTTCAAGTACGAGTTCCACAACTTAGACTTGACAGAATTTGTAGTCGAAGTACGATGAAGGAATGAAAGTTGCAATTGTAGGTTGTGGAATGGTCGGAAAAGAATTGGTGTCTTGGTTTAAGAATTGTCTTACTTACGATACCGACCCGAATAAGCAGTCCAATACTTGGGAGGAATGTCTCTCTGCGGACTGCTTTTTCGTTTGTGTACCTTCGCCTTATAAAGAGGATAACGAGTATGACTTATCTATATTAGAGGAAGCTATTGCCAAGATACCAGACGGAAAGATTATTGTAATTAAGTCCACTGTAAATCCTGGCACTACAGATAGATTTCAACAGCAATATCCAAATAAGACATTTATATTCAACCCAGAGTTCTTAACAGAGCTTTCAGCCCACGAGGACTTTGTAAAGCCAGATATGCAGATATTAGGAGTTCCACATCAGGGATATGAGATAGCTTCAAAGATTATGTTAATGCTTCCTCCAGCTCCTACAATGAGGATAGTATCTCCTATTGACGCTGAATGGATTAAAAAGATAAGAAACGCCTATTATTATACAAAGGTAATCTTCTTTAACGAGATATACGACATTGTGGAGAAAACAGACGGGGATTATGAAACCATTAGGAGTGTTGTGGTTGAAGACCCCAAGATAGGGAACTCACACTCGTTCATCTTTCATAAAGGATATAGAGGTGCGGGTGGAACTTGTTTGCCGAAAGATTTATACTCACTTATTGAGTTTGCAGATAAATTAGGGGTTAAGTCGGAACTCCTTGATGTAGTTAAGAAGATAAACTTAAGACTGCAAAATGGCAAGGATTCTAGTTTCAGGATTTCGGGGGTTCATAGGTCATCATCTATACAGGACGTTAGCCGACCAAAAGCATGAGCTAATAGGGATTGACTTAAAGGACGGTAGAGATATTCTTGACCTGACACCAGACGATTTTGAAGGTGTAGATTATGTATTCCATTTGGCGGCTCAGGCAAAAGTTCCTTTATCAATAGACAGACCTATATTTACCAATAGACATAATGTAGAGGGTACGCTTAATGTTTTATATTGTGCGGCGAAAGCTGGAGTAAAGAAAGTCATATTCTCAAGTTCTTCTTCTATTTATGGCGACCAAAAAGAATCTATCCTACACGAGAAGATGACACCAAATCCTATGTCTCCTTATGGATTACAGAAGTTGATAGGTGAGGAATACTGCAAGATGTTCTCTCAAATATATGGATTAAAGACGGTTTCTTTGAGATACTTCAATGTATATGGAGAACAGATGCCTACCGATGGTGCATACTCCGCCTGTATTGCCACATTCCTAAAACAACGTAATGAAAAGAGAGGGTTGACCATAATGGGTGGAGAGCAAACAAGGGATTTCACTTATGTAGGTGACGTGGTAAATGCGAACCTGTATGCTATGGAGTCAGAGTTGGGAAATGGACAGACGATAAACATTGGAGGCGGACAAAGCTATTCCATAAATGAGATAGCCAACACTATATCCAAGTATGTTAAACATCTTCCACAGAGAGAGGGTGAGCCGATGCACACCTGTGCAGATAATAGCAAGGCAGAGAAGTTACTGAATTGGTATCCAACAACTAATGTAATAGAGTGGCTAAAGTCTCAGTAATATGGGTTTATCACGCAGTAGGTCAGCATAAGGCAGATTTGGCTAAGTTTTGCTTTGAGAGATTATTGATGACTATTCCAAAGGATACCGAGGTAATAATTGTTAACAACTGCGACAAAGACATTGAATACTACAAGAAGAAATCAGATATTTATATTCAAAGTCCACGCAACAGTTTAGGTCTTGCAAGAAACTTGGGGTTTGCCAAATCAAGTGGAGAGTACATAGTGTTTATGGATAGTGATGTATTTACAATGCCTGATTGGTTAAAGTTCTGTGTTCGGTTAATAGATATGCACCCAGAGCATAAATTGATATCTTCTCCTATCTATACTGATGCACACGTTTGGAATAACAAATATCAAGCTGGTAAGCTCAGTGGACACCTTTTGAACCTACGGTCGGGTTCACCCTGTTTTATGCTTCAGAGACGAGATGTGGGCGTTATAGGGGCATTCAGGGAAGGAGACGGGAACTCAGGAGACGGTGGAGACTTTACTGATAGACAAATACGAGCAGGATACAAGGTAATACTAACTAAACGTCAAAGGGCGTTTCATTTGGGACACAAGAAAATACTATGAGTGCTTATCCAAAATACAGGAAAAATGGAGATATACATTGGAAGTGGTATATGTCTGGTAATGTTTGGTACTCTTGTTTGGTTAATGATAGCGTAAAGCAGTTTCGTGGTTTGAGAGGTACGCTTTTAGATGTGGGATGTGGAGATGGAGTATCAAGCTATAAACTTGCTTGCAATGGATTTAGGGTTACTGGAATTGACCCTGAAGAAAAAGGGATAGAGATATCAACAGAGAGAATGAAGTATCTAAAGTTTAGGGGACACGTTACAACCGTAGAGGAATATGTGAAGAATAATACAGAAGAGTTTGATTATCTGTATTCTCTTAATACCATTGAACACTGTGAAGACCCAACTGTGTTTGTGAAGTTAATGGATAGAATTAAAGAGTTTGCAATTATAGTTACGGATAACGGTAAGGTTTCAACGGGAAAACATCCTTATCATACTATGGAGTTCACAGCAGAAACTCTTAAAGAATTATTTAAGGACTTTAAGACAGAGTTCTTTGGGTTTAGCGATGCTGGAACGGATAAGCATTACATAGGGATAAAAGTATGGTCAGCGTCATAATTTCAGCTTTTAATACCCCAGAGATAACAGCTATCCACGTCAGAGAGGCAATGAGGTCTACTTTAGTTCCTGATGAGATTATTGTAGTTAACGACCACGGCAATGTAGAACTAAAGGGTATGCTTCAGAAGTTAGATATAAACACCAAACTTATCTATGCCTATATTGAGGACGATATTCCGTGGAATTATACAGGGGCAAGAAACTTAGGAGTATGGCTTTCAAGAGGGGATATATTAGTTAGTGAGGACAGCGACAATATACCAGCGAGAACTTTGTATGCAGATATGTTGGAACGCTTAAATAAAGAGCCATATGTAGATATGGTTCAGGCAGGCAAGAGACCTATTGCCACGATGGAAGATGCTATGAATAAGCCATTTAAGGAATGGAAAGCTATCAATGACAGGGCGGCTCACGATGATAGTTTTATGATACGCAGGGAACAGTACCTAAAGGTTAGAGGATATGATGAGAGATTTGCAGGAGCTTATGCGTGGGCGTGTACTGAATGGACTCGCAGAATAGGCAGAGCAGGGATAGTAGTAGATAGAATTGATACTCCTTATTGGACTATTCACGGAGGGGATACTAAAGTATGTGAATGTGAAAAGAGTAAAGAAGAAAGGGCAGCAACTCCTCTTTGTAAAGATTGTGGACTGGCGTTCAAGAGACGTAGTTATAGGAATTATGGACTGGCACGTAATAATACTTATATCCAACCACCAGAGGGGATAATAAACTTCCGATATAACTTTCAAATACTTAAATGAGAAAAGATAAGACTATGAGATTAACTAGTAATATGGTTCTAAAGAACGGAATGCCTTTTATAGGGAAGGTTTTGCGTATCGCCCTACCATACGTAGACCAGATGATAATTACTATCTCAGTCAAAGCAGATGAGGCGACTATTAAAGAAGTATTCAGTATTAAAGACCCCAAGATAGAGATTTATTGGGAAGACATTAAAGAGATGGGTGAATTGACACGGATAAACAATGACAACTTGGCAAGGTCTAAAGGAGAGTGGATATGGTTGCTTGATGATGATGACTTGTGGCCAGAAGAAGATTTACTCAAGGTATTCTCTCATTTTGACGAGGATATAGACGCTATTAGCGTAAATCCATTTCAAGTCATAGATTCTAAGTATTACGAGAAGTCTTTTGAAAGTAAGTTTTTGAGTAAGTTTTATAGACGTGAGGGGACTGAATGGCGTACTCCTTGGCCAAGACTTGCACCTTATAGGCACGGAAGAATGCTTAACTGGCGTAGAAATCCAAGAACTTTAGTAGTACCTTATAAGTATTTTCATATGCCTTTAGTAAAAGAACATTCCTTCAGAGACGAACCAAAATGGGTTAGGTATAAATACAAGAGAGATAACCCAGTTCTAATGCCTGATGAATATATAAAAAAACTTAATAAAATAACAAAATGAGACTTGATGTAGGAGGAGGTAAAAAAAGAAGAAAGGGTTATACAAGTATTGACGTTACAGACTATGGTGAAAAAAACATTGTGGGAGATTTTAGAGAGATGACATTTAATGATGTTTCTGTAGTCCGTTCTTTTTTCCTATTAGAACATTTTGGCAGGGGAGAGGCAATTAAAGTTCTTCAGCAATGGCATTCGTGGATAAAAGAGGGAGGAATACTTTGGGTAGCTGTGCCTGACTTTGAATATATTTGCAAGGACTTTGATATAAATCCTTATTGGATAACTCGTCATACCTTTGGTTCACAAGGAGAAGATGCTTGGGCTTTTCATTTAGATGGTTGGTATGAGGACAAAATAAGAGAACTCTTTCCTGCGTTAGGTTTTGAGATATTTGAGATAAAAAGATTTAAGACAAGACGCTATCTACCAAACATTGAAGTTCGTGCGAAAAAGGTCAAACCTAATCCAGAAGCATTAGAAAGGTATTTAAAGAAATATCCTAACTAATATGCGGATACTCATTACAGGGATAAGCGGTTTTGCCGCTTCACATCTTGCACGGAAACTTTTGAGTGAGGGACACGAAGTTCACGGAACGGTTCGTACAAGAAGCGATTTGTCTAATATTAAAGACATCAAGGATAAGTTGCAACTTCACTTGATTGAGATGACGGATTCATTTGCTGTAGATAATGTTGTCAACGGAGTCCAACCAGAGGAGATTTATCATTTAGCCGCACAGAGTTATGTGAAGTTGTCTTGGGATGCTCCCATTGAAACCTACCGTATAAATGTGGATGGAACGATTAACTTGTTTGAATCGGTAAGAAAGTTGAAGATAAGTCCAAGAATACTGGTAACATCAACATCTGAAGTGTATGGGGAGGTTAATGGTGCTATCAACGAAGAAACTATACCCAATCCTATTACACATTATGGGATTTCAAAGTATGCACAGGATATGATTGCTCGTTTATATGCACGTTCTTATAACTTAAAAGTTGTGGTTACGAGGGCTTTTAACATTACAGGAGCAGGTAGGGCTGATGTATTCGTGGATTCCTCTTTTGCAAAACAAATAGCGGAGATTGAAAAAGGCAAAGAACCCTTGATTGAACACGGCAACCTTGAAAGTGAGAGGGATTTTGTAAGTGTTCACGATGTCATTGACGGATATATTAAGGCATTACGCAGTGAGAGATGGGGAGAGATATTCTGTCTGGGCTCTGGAAAACCTGTTAAAATTAAAGGGTTGCTTGATTCTCTTATTAAACTCTCAACCTACAAAGGAATTAGAACAAAAGTTGATAAGAAAAGACTTCGTCCTACTGACACTAAAAGTATGAAATGCGATTATTCAAAGGCAAAAAGGATTCTTGGTTGGAAACCTAAAGTGCCAATAGAAGATTCATTAGAAGAATTACTAAATTACTGGAGAAATGATTAGTCTTGCTACATCCCTTGTGAACGACATAGTGCGTAAGAATGTAAATGCTTGTCTTGACGAGAACCGCATTGGCGGAGGAAGATTTGTTAAAGAGTTTGAAGACAAGGTTGCAAAGTATATGGGCGTTAAGCACGCCATTGCCGTTAGTAGTGGTTCTATGGCAGATATAGTAGCTTTAGCCACACTTAAAGTACAATATCCTAATAAGACAGAAGTTATAGTTCCAGCACTTACCTTTATAGCTCATACGAATGCCATCTTAATAAATGGGCTGACTCCTGTATTTGTTGATATTGGAGAGGATTATCAAATGGGTAAGTTTGAGATAAACAAGAACACCTTGGCTGTATTTCCAGCTCATCTTTTAGGAAAGAGATGTAGAGTTAAAGCAGATGTTCCTATTCTTGAGGATGCTTGCGAAGCATTTGGTGTTTGGAACTTAGGAGATATGGGAACATTTTCTTTCTTTCCTTCACATACAATCACGACAGGTGAGGGAGGTATGATTATTACCGATAACGATATACACGCCAGAATAGCCCGTCAACTTATGAATCACGGAAGAAAGTCAGATGACATTTTAGAGAAGTTTCATTTTGACCATATAGGATTTAACGGAAAGATGAGTAATATATTAGCTTCAATAGGGTGTGCGGTAGTTAGTGAAGCTGATGGGGTTATTGAAAAAAGAAAGAAGAATGTAGAATTGTACAATAAACTGCTTTCAGGGGATTGGTATGCAGAGTCGCCCCATTGTTATCCATATCGCTATAAAACTTCACAGGAGCGAGATGAAAGCCTTCTACGGCTATCAGAAAATGGAGTTGAGGCAAGAAAGCTATTCAGTTGTATCCCTATTACAGAATATGGATATAGTGGCTCTTATCCGATAGCTGAACGAATAGGAGATACAGGTTTATTTGTTCCTGTTCATCAAGACTTAACCGAAGATGATATTGAGAAAGTAGTCTCTCTTTTATGAAGGTGGCAATTTCAGGTGGGTTTGATTCTTTAACGATAGGGCATTATGATATAATGGGGAAATGACAAATAAAGATTTAGTATTAAAATTTGCTAATACTCCCATTGGTAGAGAATACTTTGGTGTCCCAAAAGGCAAAAAGGTAATCAAGATTACCGAGGGTGGTTCGGTTCATTATTATACAGGAAAGCTATCTGAAAATCCTAAGAACTACGGAGCACCAGTTATCTGTGCACAAGGAACTCCTGGCGGAATAGTTGTTAAGAGAGTTTTACATTTGTTAGAAATTGCTCCTTCTATTATTGATTTGGCTTTAATGGGAATTAAACACCCATCGGTGTTTTTAATGGCTGATACAGGATTAAAATCACCAACAGCAACAGGTGGTGATATTAATCAATGGACTAATCCCTCAAATGCTTTTGCGAGTAATAATACTTATGCGACAGCGACAAACGGAGAGGGTACTATACTTCAACAATCTTATGAAGATTTTAGTTTTGGCATAGGAGCATCAGATTCTATACAAGGAATTGAAGTTACTTTTGAAGGACATGTAGCGAACCTTGACCATTTTAGAGATGTGTCGGCGAGAATAGATGCTGGTGGTTTAAGCAACATTAAAGGTTTTACCAATGTAGACCAATCATTAACTGATGTTAGTGAAACCATAGGGGCTTCTAATGATTTATGGGGAACAACACCGACAGGGGCAGATTTTTCCAATGCTAATTTTTCTGCAAGGGGTCGGGCAGCATTGGGGTCAATGGGCGATAGCAACACTTTTTTTCTTGACCATATCCAAGTAAAAGTTTTTTTCACAGAAGCACCGCCAACTACTACAACTACAACTTCAACCTCAACTTCTACTTCAACATCTACAAGTACCTCTTCATCTACTTCTACATCTACTTCAAGTAGTACAACTTCAGGTACATCAAGTTCAAGTTCTTCCACATCTACTTCAATTAGCACCTCTACTTCCAGTACTTCCACGTCAACTTCAACTTCTAGTTCTACATCCAGTTCTAGTTCTACTTCAACTTCTACGTCCACCTCTTCTTCTACAAGTACAAGTACTTCGTCTACCTCTACTTCCACCTCCACGAGTACATCTACTACCAGCAGTACTTCTACCTCTACTAGTTCAACTACGACTGCATTCTTTCCACCTGTTATTCCTATATTGGATATAGTGAAATAAAATGTGGTATAGTACAATAAAGTCGTTAATTAACTTTAATTAAATAAAATAATATGGCAGACGCAAAAATTACAGCCCTAAATGAATTAGCTGCCACTCCCGATGGTGGTGATTTATTAGCGATAGTAGATGGAGGAACAGAAACTAAAAAGATAACAGTTACTAATTTAACTGCTGGTGTTGGTGGTGGGACTCCACAACTTACTATTTCAACTGTTTTTGAAAGTACTGCCAGATTTACCACCACTTTTATTGGTGGTGGGATTGCTACTGTTAATGCAACAGAAATGCAAGTAGGAACCAGTGCAACAATAACTTCTTCTTCCAAGGTTCTTTTGTTTGTTGTTGCGGGTGGTAATTATGATAGTCCTTTTGCCTCAAACTCACAATTTTCAACTCTCGGTAATTATATTCGGATTGAAGGTACAGACTATCACATGTATTTTGGAGTCGGTGCCTTAACAGTGGAAGGGACTGGTTCTGGGATTACTTATACTGGTAGTCAATATGGGTTTAAGAGAACAAGAGCAAGTTCTGGAGCAGCAGAAACCTCGGCAACTAACGCAGATGGAGCAACTGAAACTGCAACAGTATTTACTCTTGTAAACCAAAGAAGTTTACACGCCAAAAAAACAGGAACTACAAATATAAAGTTTTACAACGACAGAACATTGGAAGCGACTCACACAACTAACTTGCCATCTGCAGCTTTAGGTACTGTTATGCAAATTGCCGTAAGTAATCTTGGAGTAGCAAGTAATACTAATATAGGTATGGGGTTTTACAATTACTCACAAGATGCAGAATAACTAACTTAAAAATATGAAAACAATCATTAAAATCAGAACTTGGAGATGCTCTAAGTGCGATTATGCACAGGACTTTGAGCCAACCCAAGAAAATATGAATGTCCATTTCAACAACGATAGAACATTCAAGGTAAGCAACCTCAAGGAAAATGAGTGTCCTTCCTGTGCCTTAAAGGGTGGTGCAGGGCTTCTTAAGAAAGTTACTAATAATGCAAAAAAGATTAAGATGACCGTTATGGGAGAAGAAAACATTGAAGATGAGATTGTAGAAAAAGATAAAGAAGCAGAAAAAGAAGGTAAGTCTAAGATGACTAGCACTCAGAAAAATACTTACCGAACCAAAAGAAAGAAAGATATTGAAGAAGCGATTGTAAAGGCAAGACTATTAGAGGATAACTAATATCGTGGCAGACTTTCTTTTAAAGGAAGATGCTGATAAAATCCTTCAAGAAAATGGAGATAAGATTATACTTGAACAAAGTGTAGTTACTACTACTACCACTACCTCAACCTCAACTACAACCTCTACCTCTACATCAACATCAACAAGTACCTCATCCACTTCAACCTCTACCTCTACTTCTACTTCTACTAGTAGTTCTACGACATCAGGAACGTCTTCATCTTCCAGTAGCACAAGCACCTCTACCTCCAGCTCCACCACGAGTGCTACCTCTTCTTCTAGTTCTACAAGCACTAGTACCAGCACGAGTTCGTCATCTACATCTACATCAAGCAGTTCCAGTACCTCTACCTCTACATCCACGTCTAGCACGAGTACTAGTACTTCAACCAGTTCTTCTACATCCAGCAGTACTAGCACTTCAACCTCGTCTTCCAGTACTTCCAGCTCAACTAGTACCTCTACGAGTACAAGTTCAAGTACTTCTTCTAGTACTTCATCTAGTTCTACCTCTACTTCCTCTAGCTCTTCAACTTCAACATCAACATCATCAACTAGCACTAGTACCAGCACGAGTACTTCAACATCATCTACCAGCACATCTAGCTCAACCTCTAGTTCCACTTCCACATCTTCATTTACATCCAGTTCAACAAGTACCTCCTCCACATCAACATCCACCTCCACGTCAACAAGTTCCTCTACTAGTACCAGCACAAGTTCAACCACTACTGTTGCACATACTCATCAACAGCCGATTTTAGATATCAAAACAATTAAACCTATGCTAGATATTAAGCGTACTTACAAATCTTCTTAAATATGATATAATGGATTTATGCTCCTACTTTCTAGAAATCATGAGCTAATAAAAGACCGAGAACGCACTTTTCTGACTGCGGATGTTGATGTTGGAGCTACTAGTTTAACCGTAAAAGCTGTAGATAGTAACGCTTGGGCTGATAATGATTTCGTTATCGTAGGTGAGATAGGTGTTGGAAATGCCGAGATTTTGCAGATAAATGGTGCAGTTACTGACGGGACTTCCCTTATAGTGGATAACGCTGGTTCTGGCGGTTCAAGATATACACATTCAATTAACGAACCAGTATACCGTATTGACTATAACCAGATGGAGTTCAATAGGAGTGCCACTGACGCTACAAGTGGGGTGAGTGTTTTAGGAGGAGGTGCTAAAGAAATTCAGCCAGATGACCTATTTACTAGATTTGAAGATACTGCCAATACCACAGGATTTGGATTTATTAGATTTAAGAACTCGTTAACGAGTGCATTCTCTTCTTATTCTGATGGCATACCTTATACTGGATATGGCCCGTTAGCTTTAGGCAGAATAATCAGAGGAATACGCAGACAACTTAGTGAATCCACAGTAGACATTGAGCATATTACAGATGAAGATATTATTGAAGAAACTAATGAGAAACAGAGAGATGTAGCTCACGATGGAGGAAGATTATGGCCTTTCTATGAAACAATAAGGTCAGCTTCCACAGTATCAAACCAAAGGAGATATACTATTGATGATAATGTGGAGATAGGGAAAGCATATACGATTACGGTGGACTCCCAACCTATGGCAAAGATAGACCAAGACAGGTTTAATATCTTAAACTGGGATAATTTAAGAACAGAAGACCCTACTCACGTAGGAATATGGAATAACAGGATAGTATTATGGCCTCTGCCAAGTGCCAGTGCTTCTTCAGATACATTAGATGGAGATATTACAGCATCAGCTACTACCATTATGTTAGATGATGTTAGTGATTTTAGAGCACCAGGAAGAGTGTTAATAGGCAGTGAGGTAATTAGTTATGAGAACTTGCTTACAAAAACTACTTTAGATGGTGCTTTAACAGCAGCCGCCACTACGGTAACTGTAGATGATACATCAGCTTTTCCAAGTGCAGGAACAATAGTTATTGATGACGAAGAGATGACTTATACTGGTACTGGAAGCACTACTTTTACAGGTGTTACCAGAGGAGCTAATAGTACCTCTGCTGTAACACATACAGACAACGCTACAGTAACTAGCAGAACTCTTGTTGGTTGCGAGAGAGGACTTGAGGGAACTACGGCAGCTACAGCTTCAGATGGTGATGCAGTTACTGAAAGAGATATTATCTATAACGCACACGAAGAACCTGCAGAACTTAAAGACCCTAATGACCAGACAGCTATTCCTGACCCTAAAGTATTGATTTATGGAGTTTCAATGGAACTTGCTCTAACTAAGTTAAATGACCAACTTTTATCTGATAGATTAAAAATAAGATATGATGAAGCTCTTGAGAGATTAAGAGATAAGTTTGGAAAGAAGTTTACAGCTCCGTTTGGTACGATAAAGAATAAGGAGGAAGTGGTTACGGATACAGGTAGGCTTGTAAATCCCCAAGATTTTCCAACTAATTTAGGAACATAATGGCAAAGATTGACGACTTCTCAGTAGAAAGTTTCGATGGAGGACTTGTAACCGACAAGTCCGATTTTGAATTACAGCGAAATGAGTTCAAAGATACTCTTAATATGGAGTTTGAGGAAATGGGAAAGGCAAAGAGAAGACGGGGTATTATGCAATTCGGTGACACAAAGACAGGGAAAACATTTGATGAGTCTTTTATATTTACACCGCAGGTTTTAGGAAGTGTACCAACAGCACTTCATCTTGTATTTGATAGGGCAAGTACAGGAACTATCTTTAAGGTTGCTGGTACTTACTTAACATCTGCTGTTGCCGTTGGAGATAACGTGATAAATGTAGACAGGGTTAATACGCATTTTGCAGCAGCCACTGCTGTTATCAATATAAATGGGGACGATATCGACTACACTGGCAAAACTGCTGAAACCTTTACTGGTGCTGGTGGTATGGATATAGACAAAGCTCATCCCAACCGTAGTTTGGTACAGCAGATAGTATCCATAGGGACTGGTACTGATACACAACTTGGAGCTTATGTTTCTGCTCTTAATAACTTATTATTTATATGTGGTAGACTTGGTTCTAAAACTTTGGCTGCCGATGGAAGTACTATTTCAGCATTATTAAATCCTGGCCCAGCAGGACTATTTGCTACAAACTATAGAAATAGAATATATGTTGCTGGTTCTGGTGCTACAGACGGAGCAACAACAAGAAATGGAAGTCCAATAGTAATATCTTTTTCGGCTCTAAACGACCCCACTGACTGGTCAGGATTTGCTACCGACCAAGAAATTGTAGAAGATGATAGAGGAGAGATGATTACGGGATTAGAAGAGTTTGCAGATAATCTCTTTATATTTAAAATGAACTCTATGTTCTCCTATGATGAGATTACTTTGCAACAAAGACTATTTGATGTAGGTGCTTACAACCAGAGAGTGGTTCAGAGAATAGACAAGTTACTTTATACATTCTGTCCTCAAGGAGTATTCGTAACTGACGGGAATACTGCAAAGAAAATATCAGAGCCGATAGAAAAATATCTCAAAGAGTTTCATCCTGTATTTGATGCTAGTTTAGGGCGTGTAGTTTTAAACACTTTTGCAGGAAAGTATAAAAAGAAATACTATTTGTATCTTGAGATAATAAAATTGGATGGAACTCTTAAAGAAGACGTAGTTTTAGTATATGATACCATTCGCAAGAACTGGACTGTGTATGACAATTTTGAGAACTTTACTCATCTTGGTTCTCTTAATGGATTTCACACAGGACAAACCATAGCAAGTACTGCTGGTGTTTTTCAGCCAGTAGAGTCTCTTTTTGCAGGAGATACTAATGGTAAGTATTGGAAGCTATTTGATAAGAGATATTTAGATAATGAGTCAACTAAGCGACCACAAGGGGGAGATATTATTGCCAATAGACTGGGAGACCCAGTTGCGGGAGACCCTATTTCTACGGTACTTGAAACACCCTTTTATGACTTGGGTAGTCCTATCTGGAAGACAATAGGACATATTACATTCCTTGTTGAAGAAGGAGAGTTTGATATATCTTATAGATTAGATAGGGGTAATAATATCACTGACTGGTTTCCATTGGGGAACTTTAGCAGAACAGTAAAGGAGAGCAGAGTTTTAGCTTCAGGGAAGAATCAGGGATACAGAATCTCATTTAAGGTTACTGGAAATACTTTAGCGAGTATCTCAAAGTTTAATGGGTTTGTCGTGAAAGATATAAATACACAAGACGAAAAGAGAAAATGGCAGACGAAATAGAAAAGATAGATTCAGAAGAAACTGATTTCAATAGAACGCCTTTAAAAAAGAGTATTCGTTTTAATCCTTTTCAAGTAGATTACAAGAATAGAGAGATAGTAGTTCAGCCAAGTTCTATTGATAAAAGGCTAGACTTAAGTATGAACAACGCCAAAGGAGGTGCAGGTGCATATCTTGGTCGCCACGTGGATTTTACTTCTGCAGACACTACTCCTTCTGTTAAAAACGCTAATATATTTGAGACCGCTGGGACTACCAGGATTACTGACTTTGATGATGGAAAGGTAGGACAGGTTATCTTTATTAAAGCCACAGGTAGCATTACCATTTCAGACGGGGGTCAATTAAGTCTTAAGGGAGATACTGACTTTAATATGCAAATTGGCGATACTATTACTTTAGCTATGTTTGACGACCAAGTATGGCACGAAATATCAAGAAGCATAGCCAGAGCTACTGGAATATATGGAGAGATGTTTGGGGATAACATTTCAGAAACAGTAACCATTGGAGCTACCGATACATTCGTTGAGGTGGGAGGGAGTTTAAGTACGGGAGTAGTAAGAGGTGTAACTTTCCAAAACTCCAAAGAGTTAAAGATTTTAACAGCAGGAGATTACCTAATAAACTTTGCTATTGGAGTAAAGACTACTACAGCGAATGACGAGGTAGAAGGAAGGGTTATGATAAACTCAACATCTTCTCCAACTTCTTCAACTCACTCAACTCTTCCAAAAGCAAATGTTTCAGAAGAAATATCTGGTACGACTATTTTAACATTAGCGGTAGACGATGTAGTGAAAGTAGCAGTGGCAAATCATAACGCTGTCAGGGATATAATAATAGAGCATTTAAACTTATCTATACTTAAAGTAGGATAATATGTTAGAATAAAGTTATGGCGACCCCAAATGCCTCATCAATTGTAGACTTCCTCAAGAAGAGGGGCTTTGTTCCTGAACAAGGAGAGAGGTTTCCTTTGTTTTCCCAGAGAAAGAGGATATTTGAACAGCTTAATCTACCCGCAGAGGGAACAGAGTTTAGAGGTACAGCACAAGAGAACTTGGCTCTATTAAGCAGGTTGGGTCAGTCAGAAAGAGAAGCTGGTATTGGCATTACCCCAGAGAACTTATTGGATATTACAAGGGTGGGAGCACAACCAACTCTTGCAACTACTGAAGCAGAAAGAATACTTACAGCAAGAAGAGAAGGAACAACAGGAGAAACACCTATTGGGGAGCTTCTTCCAGGTGGGATACCACAATTTGACCCACAAGGGCGACCCATACAACCTACAGCTACGCCAACCCCAGCAGTTATACCTCCTGTAACCCAAGAACCGAGAGATATTCAGGAAACACCCACGATACCAGAGGGATTAAGAAGTCTTGTGGAAACAGCAAGAACTGGTGGTGTAGGTGAATTGCCTACATCAGAACAAGTAGCCACACAAGCATTAGAGATGTTTACAGGTGGTACAGCGTTTGCATTTGCACAAGAGGAAACTGGAGCTGCCAGAGCACAAGTTAGATTACAAGCAGAAAGAGAGACTCAAGAGTTTATTAGGGCAATTGGTAGAAGGGGTTTAGTCCCTCAAGGTGGTACTGCAATTAGAGGGGTAAGTACAATTGAGGTAGATAAACTGGCTTCATTACTTGGTGTTGATAGGAGATTTGCAAAGATTATTGCTACTGGTTTGCAGACGGCAGCACAAGACTTAGTTAGAGAAGCAAAGCAGGAGATTAAAACAGGTAAGCAAGAAGCTACGCAAGCTCTCGGACAGCTTGGGTTTATACTTGCTCCAGATGGAACTCTTGTTCAAAAACCAGCAGAGGCAAGAGCACAAGCAACTGCTGCGAGGGCAGAGGAAGCAGGTGTAAGAGCCGAGGAAGCAGGTATAAGAGCTGAAGAGGCTGGAACACGAGCACAAGCAGCATTAGAATTAAGCGAAGCAAGATTCCAACTCTCATCAGCTAAAACTGTAGAAGATGTACGATTGGCTAATGAAAGATTAGCTATATCTCAAGCAAACCTTGAACTTGCACAACAGAGAGAAGAAAGAATAGCTGCTCAAGCTGAAGCAACGAATGTTTATACCTCTACTCAACAGGATAAATTGAGGGCATTTGAAATTGACCCAGCAGATACTGAAGCCGCAGATACATTATTATTTAAAGGAGAAGCAGAGTTAAAGAAATTGCAGCAACAAAGAAAAGCTGGATTATCTCCTGGAATTGTGGGTGGTGCAAGCGACTTCGCATTTGATACCTTTAGCAAGGTATGGAACTTTACTGGTAGTTTCTTCGGATTTTAATATGGCTTCAGCATTAGATGTACTTGATTTCATTCAAAAGAGAGCACGTAGAGGTATAGAAGAAATAGGAGAACGTGTTGGAGAGTTTTTCCAGCCAATACCTGATAAGGTTCGTATCAGGGATGTTGCGCGTGAAACAGGTCAATTGGTGGGTGGCTTATTAAGGGTACCTGAGACAGAAGCAGAAGCAAGAGAAATTGGTGTTGTTTTAGTTAGAAAAGATTTCCAGCCAGACGGAGAGATTCTTGGTGCTATTGACCCATTTGGTTTTGTGGGTGGAATAAAGAGAGTAGGTGGAAAACTTGTAAAAACAGCAGCTAATGAAACATTTAAGACACTGCAGAAAAGCCCAGCATTGGCTAAACACTTTAAGTTCTTTACAGAGATTTCAGCACCAGAAAGATTACGACCACCAGTTAAGAAAGCTCCTCCTGGGGTTATTGGAGAAGCTGCAAGAGAAGCACAAAGAGCTGGCATTGCTTTAAGAGAAACAAAGGGAGGTAGAATTGTACCTGCTACGAGAAAAGCTGGGCCGTTTGTACCAGAAGAGTTTACTAAATATAAGAACTTTAAGGATGTAGACCCTGGACCATTTGGTGGTACAAAAGATATAACTCGTCTTATTCAAGAAATGGATGGGGCTTTACCTGTGGAACAATTAACAAAGCTACCAGGGCAAGCTGGGCCATTGAGCAAGTTTGTCTTATTCAGGACGAGAGATGTAATGCGTCAGTCAATTGAGTTTAGTACAGAATTAACTACTCGTGTTCGTGATATTGCAGGGAATATAAGGCCTAAATCCAAAGAAGCTGCGTTAGCCAATAGGGTTCTTGAAAGAATTAGTACAGCAGATAAAGGCAAATCAGTAGAAGAACTTGCAAGGAGGAGTGATATTGCAGCTATTACTGGTAATTTTAATGTAGTTAGAATGGCAAAAGAGTCAAGAAACTTCTTTGATGATATTTTGGATATGCAGAATGTAATGCGTGAAGCACGAGGGCAAGACCTTATTCCAAAAAGGAATAGATATTCTCCAAGTGAGTTTCAGAATAGAAGTTTACTTGAAAGAACTTTTGGGTTGAGGAAACAACCACAAGATATAATGCGTAGACCAGAGCTTCCAGATTATATCAAACCAGATAGACCATTTAACCCAAGAGAACTGGCAAGACAAAATAGAATACCAGAGTTTGAGAAAGAGATGGACTTAGCTACATTACTTGAGAATTATAGTCGTACTGCGTTGAAAGATATATTCTCTACTTCTATTATTCAAAACAACAAGGCATTTATTCAGCAGTTGGATACAATGGGGTTTCCTAACTCTGCTCGTTCATTAGAAAATTGGACAGCAGAGGCGTTTGCTGGTGTAAAAGCTCAAGTAGATAGAGCAGCTCATCTTTCTCCTATGATAGAAAAAGGAATGGCGTGGTGGAGACAACGACTTGTGAGAAGTGTGTTCCCATTGAACTTCTCTTGGAATATGTTTATTCAGACAGGTTCTCTTGGTATCACTGGAACAAGATATGGTTGGATAAATACTGCAAAATCTGCAACAGAATGGTTTACTAATCCAGCAGTTAGAAAAGAAATAGCAGATAATGCCTATTCTTTTATTGTTAAAACGCAGAAAGTTGGAAGGATAAGCCAACAAGACATTAACAGAGGCGTTCTACAGGCAAAGAAAATACAACAAAGTCCTTTAGAAACAGCCACTGATGCAGCTAACTTTTTAACGGAAGCCATTGAAAGAAATCTTACTGGTTTATCTGTAAGAGCCGCATTTAATGATGGTGCAAGAAGAGGATTAAAAGGAAAAGCATTATGGGAATATGCTTCAGACGGAGGAGGTAAAACTCAGTCAATGTATAATATGGAAGATTTACCTGGTGTCTTGCGTTCAAATATAGTAAAGACAGCAGCTCCATTTCAGACATTCTCATTTGAGATGTTTAACACAATGAGAGAATTTGCTGGTAGAACTGGTGTTCCTCCAGCTAATTTTAATGAAAGAATGAAATGGGTTCTTAATTTCCTTGGTGCAGTTTTTGTAGCGAATACAGTTGGTCAAGCATTAAATGGTAGAGCACCTTGGGAGGCATCTTCATTCATTCCTTTCTACGGAAACTTTATAACTCCTGTACTCACAGATGACCCTACTGAAACAGCAAGGGGACTACCTTCATTTATTGGTGTTGGTAGAGATGTTAGGCGTGGTATAGAGAATGTAATAAAAGACGGAAATTTCACAAAGTTAAGACAAGTAACTATTAGGTTTGGTCTCCCATTTGGAGGAACACAAGTGTCTCGTACAGTAGACGGTATTATCTCTATATCAAAACAAGNCGTAGAAGATAGCTCTGGTAGATTATTGTTTCCTATTATAGAGCCAAAAGAACAGATGAGAGCATTATTGCTTGGGCCATTTAAGACACAAGCTGGTCAGGAGTTTCTTGAGGGAAACACCCCTTGACAGCACGTAGTGGTTTGATATAATAAGATTATGGCAACTATACCGTTACACCACGTAAGGGAGAACATTAGAGAGATTTTTGCTATAATCAAAGCAATGATGATGATATGGAGAAAGTGGAGAATAATGCAACATTTGTATGATTATACTCTTACACATTCAAATACTTCTATGTTCATTTTTGATGATGTCTTTGTGCCTAGAGAAGATTTTGAGGATTTTCTATATGACGAAAACAAGATTGATTACATAGAAGAAAACTATGATAGTCAGAAAAGGAAGAATAAGGTATTTGATGAGATAAGAAGATTGGTTAGAGCTTGTGAAAAGGAGGGCTACATAAAACCATCAAAAGGCTGGGTACAGGATAATAAGTACTACATTACATTGAGTGAGTCTGGTGAAGAGTTTATTACTTGGACTGGATTATTAGTAGAGTATGCAAAGTTAGCAAAGAAATTAAATCCAATAATCATTTTTATTAGTGGAGTAATCACAGCTATTTCAGTGCTTATCTTTAGTGGTTTAT
>LAZR01000722.1_pt1 | contig 23363 bp, 17 predicted proteins | sample 329461 | NCBI WGS metagenome assembly LAZR01 (sample SAMN03002196, study PRJNA259156) | marine sediment metagenome | biome: sea floor; feature: Hydrothermal impacted sediments; material: marine sediment; isolation source: Loki non-amplified sample from Loki's castle hydrothermal vent sediment ...
TACAGCAATATCAGGATATCTTTTTGATATTGCTGTAATTGCAGAAAGTATCGGCATTTTTTATGAATAATTCAGGTTATTTATAAAGAGAAATAATGCTGAATTTTCATTTTTTCCTTAACTGAGGTAAAAAAATGAGAACTGCCCCCTTTTTCCGTAGTCCAAAGAGTTTCCGATGACAGGAGAAGATATACGGGCTGATCAAAAAAAGTTTTTAGTTGTATTCTCTCACCCAAAAGAAAACAGCCTTGCTTACGCCATCAGAGAAGCTGTTATAAAAGGATTGAAAAAAATCCGCGCAGAAGTAAGAGTTCAAGATCTCTACAGAGAAAAATTCAATCCTCTCCTTTACGACATAGACGAAAATGAAAAAGATCAAGTAACCGTGAAGATGAAAGAAGATGTTGTCTGGGCAGACGGGATTGTCTTTATCGCGCCGCTCTGGTGGGCCAGCATTCCTGCCATGCTGAAAGGGTATTTCGATAGAATATTTACAGAACATTTCGCCTTTCAATACAATCAGGCTGGCATACCGGTAGGCCTGCTAAAAAATAAAAAAGCGGTTTTGATCGGGACCTGTGACACACCCCCTTTATTGGCCAAATTTTCCAAAACCTCTCTGGGTTTTAAATCTGTAATCAGGGGAGTCCTAAAGTTAAGCGGAATCAAAGATTCTAAGTTTATACTCTTTGGATCTGTGATGAATTCGACGGAGAAAAAAAGAAAAAAGTGGATTAAAAGAGCAATAGCAATAGGTGAAAAATTTGCCCGCCCAGACTCCTTAATTAGAAAAATGAACAAAAGAATATTCCTGTTGATTAGAGCCATAAGGCTGCCTCTTTATTCATTTGTTTTCACTTCCATCTTGTTGGGTAGTGCAATTGGCGCCTCGGTTGCCCATAATTTCAGCTGGAGAGGATTTGGGCTAGCAATTTTCTTGGGCCTTCTATGTCATACGGCTGTTTCCTACTCCAACGAAGTCGCCGATGAGCATGCCGATAAGATCAATATTAACCGTACGATCTTCAATGGAGGGACTGGGCTCATGGCTGAAGGGTTGATAACAAAAAGAACCCTGAACTGGGGATGGGTCATCACTTCTTTGCTCAGTCTGTTCATAGCTTCACTGATGGTTCTTCGGTTTAACTATCACTGGCTCCTTTTTATGGGGATAGCCGTTGGTCTCTTTTTGGGCCTTCAATACAGTTTTTATCCGCTCCGGTTTTCGAGGCTCGGATTGGGTGAGATAGCAGCCTTTATTGGCTATGGAGTTCCCATGATGTTAGTTGGACTGGCTCTTCAGGTTGAGAATCCCACTATGAGTCAGGTTACATCAGGATTCCGGTTCTTTCTCTTATCACTGCCAATTTCGCTGTCCGTTTTTGTAACTCTGTGCTTAACCCAGATACCAGATACGGATGCGGACAAAGAAACAGGGAAAAGATCAATCTCTGTGTTACTAAAACCTAAAAATGTCATGATTCTTTCTGCCATTGTTCTGTTCCTTTGTATATTTTTCTGTTTTGGTCTTGCCCTGCTAGACATCCTGCCCTTAAAATATTCCATTATTATTTCTATCCTCCCTTTATTAACAGGAGTAGTGATAATAAAGAACCTCAATACTTACAAGATACCCGCAGGGATGAAAATGATCAACATCATGGGGATGTCTGCAACAACTACTGTGCTTTGTGGAATTGTTCCCGCAGTATATTTTTTCAACAATGCTGTAGAGGTTAACCTTTTAAAACAGCTCTTCTCAAACTAATCTATCGATACCAATTGGGTGATGTAGGTCTTGGTAAAAGGTCCGATCTTTCCCCGATGCTTCACCAGAAAATGGGGCTCCATCTTCGTGATCCAGTAGGTAATCTTGGGACGGAAGACAAAAGCATGAATAATGACTTCCATGCGGTAACATTCAAACTCGCCAGCTTTCACTCGAATAGTCTCAACTCCTGCCTGGCGGACGATCCCGGAAACAGAACGCAGCGAAAAATCTATCAAGAATAGCTTCCATTCCCTGTTTTGATCAAACGGAAACGATCTGAGCAGAAGAAGAAGACTGCCGTCAACAGCAAGGCTTTTATTCTCTGGGAGATCAAATTCTCGGGTTTTCTGCCCCCTTCCTGAACGTCGCTTGGCATACACAGTCTTTTGCTTTTTCCACATGGAGCCTTCAAACTTGGATTTTCCGGAAGAACGTGTAACATTTTTGGCACCCGAGGCAAAATTGCCGTCCGCATCCAACTCAATTGTTATGTATTCCACTTCTTTGTCAGAAATCGATTTCATGGTGAAAATCGTCTGAGAATCAGCATAGTCGATGTTCATCTCGATAGACTTACTTTGTGATGCATCTCGATTTTTGACCGGTAATGCCTCATAACGATATCCTTCTCTCTTTTTTGAGCTTTTTTCAGCATATCCAGTCGATTGGCCAGAAAGCATGCATTCAGAGAGAATATAAAGAAGAAAGCAGAGGAAAATCACAGGATACTTTATATATTTCACTTTACCCTTCATCACAACACCAATGAAAGTAACGGAATCAAACAAAACCATAACATGTATGACAAGGTCAGCACCATCACCCTGTTTATTTTTCTATCGAAATGAGCGGAACGCATAAGCTTGAACAGAACGGTTAAGAGAACCAAAGCATGCAGCAGCACAACGAAGATAAGAATAACTGACCACCCTTTCAGTATATCGAAATAATAAAGTACTATCCAAGAGAGTGCAGCAACGGAGATGCAAATACCTGACAGCATTATGGCCACGCGTGGCCCGAAAATGACAGCGATTGTTCTTTTTTTAGCAGCCCGGTCCGCCTGGAAATCAGGAACACCTGAAATCGTAATGGCAGAAAAGATGGCAAATAACAAAGGGATGCTGATGTGCCATGGAAAAGCATCTTTCCATACTCCACTCTGAAACACATAACCGCAGAGAATAAGATATGGACTGAAGGTGATAGCCACAACGATTTCACCAATTCCATGATAGGAGAACTTAAGAGGTGGAAGAGTATAGCCTAATCCTAAGAATAGGCCGGTGCATAGGAACGACACCATTAAAACGGGCTTAACATCTGATGATATTTTCAGCAGAACATATCCCGTCCCTAATATTAAAAGGAGAAGAATAGCTATAGCTGTTCTTACTTCTTTGAATACAAGCCTGTTCTCCACAAGCACCCTCGAGCCTCCGTTAAAAAAACCCGGGTTCTTATTTTGCCGATCCGTTTTAAAATCAAAATATTCGTTTGTAAGGACAGAGCATAATTCAACCAAAAAAAGGAAGACATATCCCAGCACATAAATGCTCAGGCTAAATTTCCGGTACATGCTGTATGCTGCCGCAGTTCCCAGGCTGTATGCTATCCATGGCACGGGGTAAAAATGCAGTCGAGATATCTTAATCCAGGACCAAGCTTTTGCACTGAATTTCTTGAAAAGCATCTGTGAATTCACCATCAAATTAATCTCGAACTCACCCTTAACGACGGAATTATAATCATCTAAGGTAGCAGAATATCTTTTCTCCATTATCTTTGCAATCTATAGTGAGTTGCAGCATCCAGTGCGGGCCAACGATATAAGTAACACTTTGCCATATCCCCTGAAAAGTTCACCCATTAAAGACTTGACTCTTTTCCTTTAATCAACTATTTATAAACAGAACTATGTCAGCATTTTTATTAATCCTTTATAGAGGCATAATATGGAAAAAATAAAGGAATATACTTTTAAGCATTTCGAAAAGATTATCGTAGTATCCATCTTACTTGGCATTGTGTTAATAACCTATTTTACTCCTTATAAAATGGGCTTCTTGAACTTTTTTTATCTCCCAATAATCGCTGCTGGTTATTTCTTGGGCAAGAGAATGGCAGTCCTTACTGCTGTTTCCTGCATTCTGATAGTAGCTTTTTTTTTACTGCTTTTTCCTTCTTCTTTTTTCACTGCTGGAACAAACAAAACCTATATAATTGTGAGCCTCGCTGCCTGGAGTTCCTTCCTGATTTTAACAAGTGCTGCCATAGGATACTTGTACGAAGAGAAAGAAAAGAAAATAAAAGAATTAAGGTCCGCGTATATGGGAATTTTAGAGATTCTTTCAAAATACCTTGAATCAGCAGACAGATATACTCAAGGACATTCAGTGCGGGTTGCTCATTTATCAGAAGACATAGCTCGCACCATGGGATTATCGCCAGTAGAGGTAGAAAATGTAAGAGCAGCCGCGCTCCTCCATGACATAGGAAAAATTGAAATAAGTCTCGATGTCCTTCACAAAGCAGCCGCTCTTACAGATGAGGAAAAAGAACTAATGGATTCGCATTCAGAAAAAGGAGCAAGAATCATATCTCTTGTGGGGGGAGTCTTAAAAGAGGCGGTTCCGATTGTTTCAGCCCATCATAAATACTTTTTTGAAACCGAGAAACCTCCTTCCGAGAATGGAACGGAGCATACGAGAAAAGAAGTTCCTCTGGGAGCAGCCATAATAGCTGTTGCTGATGCCTATGATGCCATGGTAACAGACAGACCTTATCGGGCAGGAATGCAACCCTGGCAGGCCTTTGAGGAAGTAGAAAAAGGAACGGGGAAACAATTCCATCCAGGAGCAGTAAAAGCTTTTAAAAAAGTCCTTTCGACTCAGCACAAATATAGAAAATAAGAAGCAGGCTTGCTTGGGGCCAAGCGATTGCCAGCATAAAAAAATATGCATTTATTGTGTGGTTACCGAGTTCAAAATACAAACCAGCAAAAATAATCGATGATATTGAATATCATGATGAACGAAGCCTAAGAAAAGAGAATCCCCAAGCAGATCTATACGTTGCCATCAAAGAAAAAACTGGAACCAAGTAAATTAGTATACTATCCCCGAATTAAAATGAGGATGATTTACGTTCTATGATGGTCAGCTCGCCTTTCAAGTTGATTCCTTCTCCAACGATCTGAATCTCATATACCCCGGGCGCGGCGAAATTGGCATAATGAATAAAATAAGGTCGCTGACTATCCACTTTCTCAGTAACAAGATCCCATCTGATCTGATTGAAACCCTTCTTGCCCATTAGAGTGCTGGACCAGATTGCCTTGCCTTTCTCGTCATTCACTTGAATCTCGACCTCAGCTTCTTTCATAAGATAGAAAGTTATAGGGACTCTTTCCAATGTGCTGTACTTCGGTTCGCGATGAGTGTCATTAATCCAGGGCCGACGAGCGACAGGTGTTTCAAAAAGAACATCTGCCTCTGGAACGCCCTTTTTAAAGGCTTGCTGAATCGGCCGGACATTCATTTTGTATATACCTCTCCCATGTGTCCCTACCACAAGGTCCATCTCTTTTTTCTGGATGGCTAGATCGGATATGCTTGTGGCTGCCATATCAGGACCCAACAAAGACCATCTCTTTCCCCTATCCACTGATATATAAACTCCTCTGTACAGACCTGCATACAGAATATCCTTATTCACTGGGTCTTCCAGGATAACATAGGCGACTTCATCGGGAAGGTTAGAAACAATCGACGTCCAGGTTTTCCCAAAATTCTCCGAGACATAAAGGTGATTTCCAAGGTCGTCATAATTGATGCCTGTGACAGATACATAGACTCGGGACTTGCTGGAATTCGACGGGCATATACTCCGGATATACCCATTCGACAGCCCTTCGGAATGTTCTGTCCAATCTGTGCCGTCGTTATGGGTCACCCAGAAAGCTCCTCTATCAGTTCCTGCAAATAGAACTCCTGGCTCTAGAGGAGACTCGGCAATGGCACCAATAGCTTCAGATTTCCTCTCCTTGTGGGCTGATACGGATAGGTCCGGGCTGATCAATTTCCAGGAATCTCCTCTATCCAGACTTTTAAAGACGTAGTTTCCAGCATGATACAAAGTTAAATGATTATGGGAAGAAATGATGTAGGGGGCAACAAAATTGTAGGCAAGCTTGCCAGAATGCCCTTTGGGCAACCGGGGCCGTATCCGCCAGGAACGGTCTGCCCGCATATCTTTTCTTCTTATTCCTCCGTTCTGGCTAGAAAAATAGACTATGTTCGGGTCTACCGGGTCCGCCATCGTGTAACATCCATCTCCTCCTGACCAGGCATCGAGCCAGACATATTGCCATCCATCTGCGTACTTGGAATTCCACTCCTTTGCCGGTCCATACACGGATGAATCATCCTGAACCCCACCATACACATAATAGGGATCTTGATTATCGACGGAAATGTCATAAAACTCTCCGGCAGGGATGTTGTTGTAATGCATCCAGGATTTTCCCTTATCATAGCTGACATAGAAGCCTCCATCATTGCCGAGCGCCATATGGTTAGGATTTTCAGGATTGATCCACATCTCGCAGTGATCAAGATGGAGGGTTTCAGACGGGTTGGGAAAAAGGTGGAACACATCCCCGCCTATCAGTTCGAAAGTCTTGCCGCCGTCCACACTGTGCGCAGCCCTAACACCAAGCGCGAAGATCTCCTCATCGTCCTGAGGATTCACATAGCAATCGGCAAAATACCAGCCAATGCCGGGAAAGATGTAGAGATCATCTTTATGGGTCCTTGCCCAGATTTTTCCTCCATCCAGGGTGAGGTAGACTTCGGCAGCAAGGTCTCGTTTTTTATTCAGGTTGTCCACCAGGGCATAGACCTTATCCGGATTGGACCAGGAAACAGCCAGGCCAATCCTTCCTGTTTTTGGCCCTTCAGGCAGACCGCCTCCCAGCCTCTTCCATGTTTTTCCTCTATCTATACTCTTATAAACCCCACTCTCTTTCCCGTATATGCCAGGATAATTTTCCCACATGGAGACATATATAACATCCGGATTGGAGGGAGAGATAACGACATCGTTAGCCCCTGTCCGCTCGTTAACATAAAGAACATGCTCCCAGGTCTTCCCCCCATCTATTGTCCTGTAAAGACCTCGATTTTTGTTGGTCGACCAGAAATGGCCCAGCACAGCCACAAACACAAAGTCTGGATTTTTGGGATGAACGGCAATCTCCCCGATATGATAGGAATCCGGGAGTCCCATGTTCTGCCATGTCTCTCCGCCATTATCAGAGCGAAACACCCCGGTGCCCGGCATGGTGAAATTCCTCGCCTTTTTGAGGCTCTCACCTGAGCCAAGCCAGATGATATTGGGGTTTGACGGAGCCAGGGCTATGTCGCCGATACCGAGGGCTGATTGGTTTTCAAAAATCGGTTTCCAGGTCAGAGCATGGTTAGTTGTCTTCCAGAGATTTCCCGAACCAAAAGCTACATACATCGTTCCTGGATTTGCCGGATCACACTGAACAGCTTCAACCCTCGCTGAATTCATAACGGGTCCCAAGGAAATCCATTCAAGATTGAACTTAGAATTTTGCTTCAGCTTGAGGTACCGTTCCCATGAATCAAGAAGAGGGCTCCTCTTTTCCTGGTCTCCCGCAATTATATAAGTCCCTATAATGATTAATATTAATAATAAGAAGAAAATTAGACTTTTCGCTCTCATGAGCCAAAACCTCCCTAAAAAATAAAACAATTATCCATGAATCTGTGCTTCCAGATCTAAGGGCCAAAATAGCATACATCCCCAGGAGGTGTCAAAAAATTACTCAAGGAATGTATGACGAGGCAAAAAGCAAAACCTGACCCCTATTTGGGATCGAAAGGACAAGAAAGACGATATAAGATCAATAATCAGAAGGCAAAAAGCAAAACCTGACCCCTATTTACTTATTTTATTGAATCGAGAACTCGCTTTACTATTCCGTCCAAATCGCCGGTCCAGCGGACAACAATGACCAGATCATGTTCATTATCCACAACTATATAGTTCCCTCCGAATCCTACCGCAAAATAGAGGGATTCAGGCGCACTCGGAATCCGCTGCTTTTTTGTGTTCAACCACCACATGTAGCCGTATACCGGAACAACCGGTGTCGGAACTTGAATCATTCTTACCCACTTTTGGGAAATAAGCTGCTTGCCTCTCCAGTTTCCCTTGCGGAGGAAAAGAAGACCAAACCGGGCTTGATCCCTTGTGCTGATGAACATGCCGCCGCCCCAGTGTCCGCCGCCACTGACCGACTGTACTTTCACCCCATCTATTAGAACCCATGAATTTTTGTAACCGTGCCAGCGCCAAGTCGAGGAAGCATCAATGCGATCCATTATTTTCTCCCGGAGAATTACAGGCAGCGGCAGGCGCCAAACCTGAAGGAGCGAATACGCGAGCAGATTGACCCTGACATCATTGTATTTAAAGTTTGTGCCTGGCTCATTAAGTTCGCGGTTTCGGATTTTATCCCATGTGGCATCTCTGGGAGGCCTATCTGCCCAGTCCTGTCTATCCCAGAGAGTTCCGGACCAGTCGGATGTCTGGGTCAGCAGGTGGTGCCAGGTTATCTTCGCATTGTGTTCCGAATCGAATTTGCCGTCTTTGACATATTTTTTTACGTGCTCCTGGACATCACCAATCAAGCCAGCGTCCAGAGCCAGGCCTGCTACTGTGGAAAGATAGCTTTTTGTGACACTGAAGGTCATGTCCACACGTTTGGTATCACCCCATTCCGCTACGATGTAACCATTTTTAATGACGATGCCATTTGTCTCACCGCGTTCTTTCGTGGGTCCGAGTATCGAGAAGAAAGGTTCCCGTGAAGAGCTGCGCTCAATGGCTTTTTTCAAATCTTTAGGGTCTTTAGATGGATTTTCCCTCGCGAATTCAACCGCCTCCTGCAAGAGTTTTGAGTTCATACCCAGGTCTTCGGGTTTGCGCTTTTCCCAGGCATCACCCTTTGAAGGAAAGTAGAGGGATTGCTTGGATATGCCTTCAACAGGCGAAAAAGAAAGAGAGAAAATCAAAAAGAGGAAAAGCAGGCTGGAAAGGGCTTTGAAAAACCTGAGATTATTGAACTTAGTTAGGATAAAGGGAGTTCTTTTTAAGGTCATAATTCAATCTCCTTCAAAAAGACCAATGTTATCATGGCCTTATCATGAAACACTATAACAGTTTAGACGAAGCAGAAAATAGAGTTCATACGATAAAAGCAGCTATAAGGGCCACTTTAGGAAGTTAAAGAGATTCAATTTCATTTTCCCTTTATCTCCACTTCATCCTTTCCATAGACTCTCTCACAGTAATGACATTTAACCTCAAGAGGTTTTTCTCTGAGAACTTTGAATTTTGATATGATTACTTCTTTGCTTGTTATGCAAACAGGGTTTGTACAGTTTAATACACCTACTAATTCTTCAGGTAGTTTTACCTGTATTTTTTCTGTCGTCTTGTAGTTTTTTATAATACTTACGGTGGCGTTAGGAGCAAGAATGGCGATTTTATTGACTTCACTCTGGGTTAAAAACCTGCTATCGATCTTGATCACGCCTTTACTGCCTATTTTCTTGCTGTTCAAATTTAAAGCCAAATTTATCGGGTGCTTGAACTCTTGAGGGTTTAATATCCTAATTATCCTGAAAGTATCTCTGCTCGGTAGATGGTCTATGACTGTGCCGTCCTTTATTGCAGGAATCCTTCTTTCTTTCATTTCACTTCTCCTCGCCCAGTACTAAGGCCAACAATGCTTTTCTCACAGCCACTCCGTTGGCTGCTTGCTCAAAATAGACGGCGTGTTCGGTATCATCCAATTCAGCATTTATCTCCCCCACCCTGGGCAACGGATGCATAATCTTCAGGTCCTTTTTTATGTGATCCAGCAGAGTTATATCCAGCCTGTAGGCATTTTTGTATTTTTCGTATTCCAAGGGATCGGGAAATCTTTCCTGCTGGATTCTCGTGACATAAAGTATATCCAGTTTTTGACTGACCTCAAAAACATCGCTGGTTTTATGGCATTTAATTCCTTTTTCCCTAAGCTCTTTAATATAATGCTCTGGCATCTGCAAGGCATCAGGAGCAATAAAATACATCTCCACCTTCCAAAAACTTAATGCTATCGCCAAACTATTAACCGTCCTTCCGTATTTCAAGTCTCCTAAAAACCCGATTTTTAAGCCCTCAATCTTTTTCTTTATCTTTTGAATTGTGTATAAATCGAGAAGCATTTGGGTGGGATGTTGGTTTGCCCCATCGCCTCCATTAATAACAGGGATAGAAGCAGCTTCAGCCGCCAACCTGGCTGATCCTTCAACCGGACTCCTGATAACAATAACATCGCTATAACATTCAGCCATCTTTATCGTATCCCAAACTGTCTCCCCTTTTTTTACAGAAGTAACTTTCTCATCTGAAAATCCCAAAACTTTGCCGCCAAGCCTGAACATCGCACTCTCAAAGCTCAACCTCGTTCTTGTCGAAGGCTCAAAAAACAACGTGGCCAGTATCTTACCATCGAGCAGTTTTGGTTTTTCTTTCTCCATTTCTTTAGCGATCTTAAGAATATAAAGCAAATCAGATTTACTGAAATCTCTAACAGAAATGATATCTCGACCTTTAAAATTCAATTCAGCCTCCTTTCAAACAGATATTTGGCAATGGTGGTTTCGCTCTTTCCCTTAATTGCAGAGCTTGCTGAAAACAAGAACACGATGATGCTTCTCTCCCCTCCGTTCTCCAAGAATCTTATACCAGCTTCTATTTTAGGCTTCATACTCTCCTCTTTGAAATGCTTTTTTGAATCCTTGAAACCAAAAAATGGATCAATTCTCTTTAACCAAAAACTGTTCATTACGCTCTGTTGACCTGCCGCCCATCAATGTACCATCTGTAAAGTTAAATTCGCAGTCTCAAAAGCCTCTGAAGCCGGTGGTCTGTATCCCAAAGAGCTATGAGGCCGGGTACCTGTTATATTCCCTGCGCCAGCACTCTGTGAGCACCGTGGCTTCTAATAGCGTATCAAAGATTTCTCCATTCAGCAACTTGTCCCTGAGCTTCCCGATGGAGGAAACCCTCAGCTTGCGATAAACTGCGGATGATGAAAGCGGCCGGCATGATTGAATGTCCAGAACTCCATCTCTTTGTTTTTCCGTGTTGTGTATGTTATTCGCAAGATCTGAAAATCTTGATATTAATAATTTGATTCTTGCATTATTTGCCATTAAACTGGAACGCTATGATCCCTAAAAAAGAGTCTCTTACTTATAAGAAAATATTCTTCTTCTGGATCCCCTTAGCAGCCACATGGCTGATGATGGCCACAGAAGGGCCTTTCCTTGCAGCCATCATTGCCAGGCTTGCAAACCCTAAATTTAACCTCGCTGCCTTCGGCGTGGCTTTCTCTTTTGCTGTGTTCATCGAAGCTCCGGTCATCATGCTCATGAGCGCATCCACAGCTCTGGCGAAAGACAGGGATTCATACATCAAATTAAGAAACTTCACTTTTGTATTAAGCGGCATTACCACACTCGTCTTGATTACTTTTATAATTCCGCCCATCTTTTACTTCATCACCCAACGTCTTATTGGATTACCTGAAAATGTTGCCAAATTGACCCATCATGCCTTTATCGTCCTCATTCCCTGGCCGGGAGCGATCGGTTATCGACGATTCTACCAAGGCATCCTTATCCGTAGCAATCTAACCCGCCGGGTGGCATACGGGACAATAACCCGTTTGATGGCAATAGTTATGACCTCTCTGACGTGCTATCTGTTCTTCGATCTGAATGGCGCTATCATAGGTACTTTGTCTCTCGCTGTTGCCGTCTCTGCCGAAGCCGTCACCAGCAGGATAATGGCTCATACTTCAGTACGACATTTATTGTTAAAAGAAAAAGAATCGGAGAGATCAGAAGAAACTCCTATAAGCTACAGGTACATCAAAAAATTCTATTATCCCCTGGCTCTGACTTCTGTCCTCAGCATAGGTGTCCATCCGATGGTGACATTCTTCATGGGACAGAGCCGGATGCCGATTGAATCTTTAGCCGTTCTTCCTGTGATCCTTTCTCTGGTTTTTGTTTTCAGGAGTATAGGTCTTTCCTTCCAAGAAGTAGGCATAGCTCTTTTAGGAAAAAACAACCAAACTTTTAAGCCTCTGCGTAATTTTGCATTTGGGCTAGGGATCGTCCTTGTTTGTCTTCTATCCTTCATAACTCTCACTCCGTTTTCCTACATCTGGTTTCATAAGATATCGGGACTTTCTATGGAATTGACAATTTTTGCAGAATTTCCGGCCCAGCTAGCAATTTTACTTCCAGGGCTAACAGTGCTCATTTCCCTCCAAAGAGCCTTACTGATAAATAACAAAAAGACAAAACCGATCACCATCGCCTCCTCCATCGAGGTTATTAGTATATTCATCGTGCTCCTTGTCACCATTGTGACATTTAACTTGATAGGAGCGATCGCTGCTGTTGCGGCCCTGGTCGTAGGGCGCCTGTTAGCCAACGGGTATCTCGTTTGGCCCTGTCTGAAGGTTTTGAAAAGAAAGGCTTGAAACGGATATAGAATATCCTATCTTATTTATTCCCTATTCCAACAATACAGTACTCTTTGATAGGCTTTATGTGGACCACTCCTTACTTGTTCAATACTTCTTTCAGAGCGGTCAACACACGGGTGACATTTTCCTTTCTCGCTGTATGCCCCATCAGCCCGATCCGCCATATCTTACCTGCTAGAGGCCCCAATCCCGCTCCGATTTCTATTTTATGGTTAGAGCGAAGCTTACTCCTCACTTCGGCATCATCGACTCCCTCAGGAATATGGATCGAATTCAGCATGGGAAGTCGAAAATCAGGCGAAACAAGCATATTAATTCCTAAATCATCAAGGCCTCGGACCAACATGTTGTGACATTCGAGATGTCGACGAAAAACATTTTCCAATCCTTCCTCAACGCTAAGAAAAAGCGATTGATACAAAGCGTAGTTCATATTGATCGGGGCTGTATGATGATAGACCCGCGTTTCCCCTCCCCAATACTTTGTCAGCATGCTGACATCCAGATACCAATTGGGGACTTTCGTCTTTCGCCCAAGAATAACATCCAATGCTCTATCAGAAACGGAGACAGGGGCCAAACCCGGAGGACAAGAAAGGCACTTTTGGGTGCCACTGTAAAGAACATCAATTCCCCAAGCATCCATAGCCACTTCAATCCCTCCAAGACTGGTGACTGTATCCACCAGGTAAAGAGTTTCCTTACCACGCAATAAATCTCCGATCTCTTCAACGGGATTTCTTACACCAGTCGATGTTTCTGCATGGACAACCGCCACTATCTTATAGTTTTTCTTTTCCAGCATATCTTCCACTTTTTCAGGAATAACGGGTGTTCCCCATTCAAACTCAAGACTATCCACATCGGCGCCAAGGCGAGTGGCCACATCCTGCATGCGCTGACCGAAGACACCGTTGATCAGGATCAACACAGGATCATCACGTTCAATCAGATTCACGAAGCAAGTTTCCATCCCCGCAGATCCAGTGCCAGAAATAGGTATCGTCATACGGTTGTGGGTTTTCATGACCGTCTGAAGGAGCTTTTTAATTTCGTCCATAATATCGATGAAGTATGGATCCATATGACCCAGGGTCTTCAGTCCAAGGGCTTCATAAACAGAATCATGAATGCAAGAAGGTCCAGGCCCCATTAAAAGTATTTCTTCAACGCCGTCCAGTTTGTTTTTCATTGTTTTGTGATTCTCCTTTTTCCTTTTGTGGATTCAAAATAATATCAACTTCTTTATTTCAAAGCAAAGGAATTCTCCTAACAAAATCATGGTTTTTGTAATGTTTTCACAGCTATACTAGAATTGCGATGATAAGTTATAATCTACTTCAAGGAATAATCAAGATTGGACTCGCTTCGCGAAGGCTGTATGGTGAAAAAACCGTGAGCGACGAAAGCACTCAAGACCAAAGACTAAGAAGCGACCCTCAACAAAAACATTCCTGCTATCTACTCAATCATATCAGGGATTTTAGAGATAGCCCCATCAGGATCTACGAGAAGGCTAACTACTAAGTTGGCTTGATGATGAGCGGCTATACCCACCCGAGGCGCCATCAAACCCAGGCCAGGGCCAGCAGCCTTTATCATATCTCCTACGATGAAAACTCTATTCCCTAAACGCCAGGTTTTTATGCTGTTGCTGTCCCCATACCCCGCCAGTCCAGATGCACCCACAACATAAGCCTTGGGTAACGATTCAGCAGCAGATTCTAGGATCATGACTTTCTCTTCAGCACGATCGAAACATTCGACGATGACATTGGCTGTATGGAATACTTTTGGAATATTTTTTCTGTTCAACTCGATTTTATGGATTACAATTTTTATGAAGGGATTGATGCTAGCCAAAATTATTGATAAGGCCTGCGTCTTAGGCATTCCAATTTGATCGATGGAATATTGCTGGCGGTTAAGATTGCTCGGCTCTACCACATCGAAATCGACAAGAATCAGCGTTCCTATCCCCATTCTGGCTAAGGCGATGGAAACGGCAGACCCTAATCCCCCCAAACCGGCAATCCCGACTGTAGCTCTTTTCACACGCTCATGAACACCGGGAGAATGACGGGCAACCATAAGAGCCTCCAGCTCAGCCATCTGAGGAATCTCACCCTTGCGAATAAGAACGACCTGGTCACCTTCTTTCAGAATATAATCTTCGATGCAAGGGTAGCCGTTGACAACAATTACGTCAGCATCAGGTTTTTCCTGGTCTCGCAACTTGCGAACGGTCATATTAGCAGGGATAGACTTACTGTGCTCATTTACCAAGATTTTAATCATTATCTTATTCCAGAATGTGCATCGCCAAATGGATTTGAACTAATCTTTTTTTAGGCTTTTCAAGAGCTTCTTCACCTCTTTAACTTGAGGAGCATTCGGCGCAAGCTGGAGAAAAGCCTCGAAGTGCTTAATAGCTTCTTCTTTCATTTTTTTATCATGATAAAGGTAGCCTAAAAGAAAATTGACATAAGCATGATCTGTGCGAAAGTTGTATGACTGCTTTAATCTTTCTAATGCTTCGTCCATCTTATTATTTTGAATCAATATTTTGGCTTTCTCGAAGTTGATAGCAGCCAGAATTTCTTTGGGCTTTGACTCCTCCGGTTTTAACTCAAAAGCTTTAAGGAGGGCCTTCTCTGCCTCATCGTCTTTTTGTTGCTGGAAGAGGAAAGTTCCCAAGTTCACATAGGCTTCAAAAAAGTCTTCTTTTAACTCAACCGCCCTCTGAAATTCTTGGATGGCTTCCTCAAGCTTGTTCTTTCTGGATAATTCTGTTCCTTTTTTAAAAGAGGCTACAGCCTCTTCTTCCCTATTTTGTTCTTCTGCTATCTCTTTGACCAAGGTAACCTTAATGTTCTGAACAATGTTAGGGCGTAGTTTCAACTCGCCTGTGTAGCTTTGATATCCTTCCTTTTCAACTGTTAAATTGTAGTTTCCTGCAGGTAAGGAAGGTGATGAAAATTCCCCTTCTTCATTGCTCTCGAAATTAAACATTTGATCACTGTCTTTATGCTTTAGTTGAACTTCGGCTTGTGGAATCGCTTCTTTATTGATGTTTAGAACTGTGCCCTCTAATTTTGCCTTTGACTCTCCAGCCAGTGGAGAAGAAATAGTGCCCCACATTACTATAATTAATGGAACTAAATAAATAGCCGCTAGATGTTTAATTTTACTGGCAAGATACATTTTCTCCTCCTAATTAAACTCAAATTTCCGGAATATTCCTATCAAATTCCGTATCCTGATTCATCCTTTGTTACTAGTAGTTGCGAATAAAAATCCTACCACAAGATTCGGAAAAATAAAACATATTTGGTAGTAATGTCTATTTCTTAAGAATCTCAACAGGTAAGATTTCTATTTCTTTTGATATAATGGAGATGTGAAAAATAAGCAAAAATTACTGCTTGCATTATTAATATCTGTTTTTTTTGCTTCATTTTTGAGCTCTTCAAGCACTTCAGTAAAAAAATCAGATCCCTGGAAAAAATGGCTGAATGAAGTTCATCTCATCGTGACCAAAGCAGAAAAATCTGTTTTCTATAGTTTAAAAACAGAGGAAGATAAGAAAAGATTTCAAGAACAATTCTGGAAAGCTAGAGATCCTAAACCTGAAACTCCATATAATGAATATAAGATTGAGTTTTATAGACGCCTAAAGCATGCAGATACTCAATTAGAAGGTCCTAACTCAGCCATGGGACGGATTTATATTCTTCTGGGTGAACCTTTTGAGAAAAAAAATTATTCTGGCTATGGAGACGTAGTCGACTGCGAGTTATGGATTTACCGTGCTGATGGGAGGCCCGGACTTCCACCTTTTATGCATTTATTATTTTATAGGCCTAGAAATTTCGGGAATTACAGACAGTTTCACCCAGGTGTTCATAATGCTTTAGATGTAATCTCTCCAGGTTATTCAGTGGGAAGAGCCTCACAACTCAAGGCATATCAAATCATAAAAAAGAGTTTACCTCAACTTGCTCAAGCCACTGTCTCTATTATCCCAGGAGAAGGCGATCCACGAAGGGGTCAATTCCTGACTTCTTCGGGTTCTGCATTTGCCCAGATACATACTTTACCCGAAAGAGAAGTGGAAAGAAATTATCTTAAAAATTTCACGGCCTTCACCGGCATCGTGGACGTTACATATTCAGCAAAAGAAATTGGGGGGAAAGGACTTATCTCTATAAGCGAGAATAAAGGATTTACATTCCTTAATTATTCTATTATGCCCGATGATATTGACTTTAGAAGAATTGCTGAAAATATACATACAGCAGATATAACCATTAATCTAAGAATAGAGGACTTGGAGGGAAGAACAATACATCAACAGGAGAGAAATATACATTTGGAATACGATGATATTAAGAAAAAAACTGAGATTGAAGAAAGAAAGCTCGCGTTCAAAGATTTCGCTCCTATCGTTGAAGGGGAATACAATGTCAGCATAACTTTTTCTAATAAGACCAAGGAAGGCTATTTCGTCCATAAAGAGAGGATAAGCATAAACGGCGATACAGTGCCGGTTCTGGTGGGATTTAAAATAAAAGAGCTAGAATCTGATAATTTTATGCCTTTTAGTACCGAAGGCAAAAAAGTGCTCGCGGATCCACGGCTAATTTTCAACAAAGCCGAATCTCTTGAGGGTCTAATCTTTTCAGAGCAAAAACCTACAATTCATCTCAGGAATATTGTAGACACAAATAACACATTTGAAATAAAGGATATTGTGAAACAGGAAAATCTTTTTGTGTTCAGACAGCCATTGATGGATATTAAAAGTGGCAATTATTTCTTAAGCATAAAAAACGATAAAGGGGAGATTTATAAAAAAATCATATCTGTCATATCATTTCATGTCGAAAAGCCTTTAGACTATGAAAGATCTGAGGCAGCTTCATCAGAGCTTAATTATATATTTGTGATTGCTCAGGAATATTTAAATAAGGGCGAATTCGATACAGCGATTGAATACTTTAACAAACTTCCTGAAAACCTGTGGAATTCAACCACGCTTCCAGTCATAGCACGGGCTTATTACGCCAACAAGGATTATGAAAAAGCTGTCGAACTCCTGGAAAAGGAGAATGTGGTAAAAAATTATTCTGTACTATTATTTCTTGCCAATTCATCTCTGGAACTAAAGAGAAAACAGAAGGCAGCCGAATATTTTGAAATGCTGCGTAAATATGGGGATACGGCCGAGCTTAATAACGTCCTCGGGGCCTTATATCATTCATTGGGGGAAAGAGAAAAGGCAAAGGTTTACTGGGAAAGGGCGGAAAAATTAGAAAAATCTAAAAAGAAAAACCTGAACAATAATAAGGAGAAATAAGATGAGAACCTTCAACAAATTAATTTTTATCGGCTTGTCTATTGTCTTGACCTTTTATTTGGCGGCTCTTGCGGCTACTACAGGTGCTGCTGAAGGATTTGTAAAAGATGAACAAACAGGAGAGCCGATTCTCAAAGCCAAGATTACATTCGTGTCTGCCAAATCCGCCAGCATAAAACTCGTATCCCATTCAGATAAAAAAGGACACTTCTACAGAGGCGGGCTGACAATTGGTATTTATCGGATTACAGTGGAAAAGGAAAACTATATGCCGTCGCAAAGCACAGTCAGGATCTCTCTAGGAGATGCAGCCAAAATAGAAATAAAACTTAAGCCCTTTAAAGGCCCGCCCCCTATAACAAAAAAAATCTCAACCAAGGCGGTATCTTTGTTGAATGAAGGTAAATATGAAGAATCAATAGAAAAATTTACGGAAGCGATTACAGAAGATCCAGACAATCCGATTTTCTATTACTACCGAGGTGTAGCCTTCGAAAAAACTGGTGACTTGGACAAAGCAATGGAAGATTATCAAAAATCTGTCGAATTGAAGCCCGATTTCATCTTGCCCACTGCAAACATAGGAAAAATCTATGCAAAAAAGAGAGAGTTTGAAAAGGCGATTGAGTTCTACAAAGAAGCAGTCGAATTAGGCGACCAAGATGCCACCAATTACTACAACTATGGAGTATGTTTAATGAATCTTGGAAAAAACGAACAAGCGAAAGAGGTTTTAGAAAAATTGATTTCCCTGGACGAAAATTACTCTGATGCTTTTTATCAGCTTGGTATCATTTATATCGGTTTAGCCGACTCGGCAAAAGCTAAAGAATTTCTCCAAAAATTCATGGACCTGGATCCAGAAAATCAGAAAGCTTCGATTGCAAAAGAGATATTAAAAAGTTTGAATTTACCTTAATTATTATTCTATCGATTATTCTTCTTTAATTTTTGCTGAAGCTGTTGGGCCTTTCGAAGCTCTTCATCATACTTATCCGTTTGACCACGGCGATTGTAGATATCGGCCAATATAAAATGGGCTAAGGGTGCATATTCTGATTCAGGGGCCAACTCCAGCCCTTTTTTGGCAAACCGTACCACCTCGTCAAAGTTTTCACCCAAATCTAAGTATGCTTTTGCTAGGAAAAGGTATCCGTTAGCAAAGTCTTTTTTATGCTTGATGGCTTCCTTGAAGTGTTCGATCCCCTTATGCGGAGAACCTATCTTCACATAAAGCTTTGCCAGATTGAAATGGGCAGGATAGGCTGCTGGATGCGATTCGATTTCCTTTTTATATTCTTCTTCTGCTCTTCGCAGCTCATTCCTCTCTTCATAAACCAAAGCCAGGTTGAAATGGCCATCTGGAATATGGAGTCTCATTTCCAGGGCTTTGTTGAATTCTGCCTCTGCCTGTTCCAGCATTTCTTTTTCAAAATAAGCTGTCCCCAATAGATTGTGAGCCATAGAACTCCGTTCAGGCTCTAAATCGATTGCCTTTTGCAAATAAAATATGGCCTTATCTATATCATCCATTTTCATGTATATTTCCCCAAGGTTATAGGGAGGTTTATGGTCTCGAGGATCCAATTGAATTAACCTTTCGTATCCGGTTATGGCTTCCTCGTATTTTTTTAGCCGCTTGTAAGCGTGGGCTAGACTGAATATAGCCGCCTCGTATTCCGGATCAATCTTCAACGCTTCTTTACATTCTTCGATTGCCTCTTCGAGTTTGTTCATTTTTAAAAAGATCCGAGCCCGGACTCGACGCGCTTCCTTAATCAAAGGGTCTTCTTCTATAACCTCTGTTATTCTCTCTAATGCCTCCTCCAGTTTATCTTCGGCAAAGTTTCCTTCAGCCATTTTTAGCTTATTAAAGAGATGGATTTTATCTTTAGGATCTGCTAGATCTCCTGTCTTGCCTAGTTCCGATTGAGAAGTAAAGCCTCCAACATAGCCCAAAGCCATAAGCTTTTCCATAGCCTCTTCATCCAGCTTTTGAGGTCCCCTCTCCTCTATCCCTTCTGCAGACATCTTTTCCAGCAGACTGTTTAGCTTTTCTTCAAATTGCTTTCCTATTTTAATTTCTTGTCTGTAGATATTGGTAAGCTCGTTTGGATCGTTAACAATATCGTAGAGCTCAGGCCTTGGCGCTTGAATATATTTGTACCGGGAGTTCTGGATGCTTTTCAACTCGCTCCAGCCAAAATGATATCGTGGATAGTAAGTCTCACTGTAAGCAAAACGTTCTTGGTTCGAGTGTTTATCCAAAATCAGAGGGAGGAGGCTCTTCCCCTGGACTTCACTGGGAAGAGGAAGGCCGAGTATCTGCAGCAGAGTGGGCATGATATCAATGGTTTCCACACGTGTATTGACCTTCTTAGCCTTTAAATTTTGAGAAGGGAGGTGGATGATTAAAGGAACAGAGATGGCCGCGTCATAAATAAAGAAGCCATGAGCGTTTTCTTGATGTTGTCCAAGGCTTTCTCCATGATCACCTACTATCACGATCAAGGTTTTCTTTAAAACGTCTTTTTCGATGAGTTTATCCAGCACTTTTCCGATCAACTCATCAACATAGGCTATCTCGCCATCATAGAGCCCCCATTTCCATTTCGAAAACCTGGTTTTGTATGGTTCAGGCGGCTCATAAGGAGTATGAGGATCGTAGAAATGAATCCAGCTGAAAAATTTCTTCTGGTAATTTTTTTCAAACCACTCAAAAAATGCTGCTATGACTTCTCCTCCTTCTCGCTGAACAGAATCGAGGGATATCCTCTTATATTTTGTAAAATCGAAGTTATCGTAATAATAGTCGATTCCCTGGTCCAATCCCCACCGAGAATCGACAACAAAAGCTCCAACAAAAGCGCTGGTAGCCATACCGTGTACTTTGAGTACTTCTGCCAGGGTAGTGCTCTCCTGTTCAAGGTAAAAGCCTCCATTATCCCTGACACCGTGATAGAAGGGGTAAGTACCGGTGAACATGGAAGAATGAGAAGGAAGAGTGAAGGGTACCTGACAAGTGGCATTTTTAAACAATATACCGGTCTCTGCAAGCCTGTCTATGTTGGGAGTTTCAGCTCTATCGTAACCGTAGCACCCCAGATGGTCGGCTCTGGTCGTATCCAGGGTGATAAAGAGGATATTCAGCTCCGAGACATCAAGAGGACTCATCAATTCTTCTAATTCAGAGATGTATCTATCCTCTTTTGTAGGAAGGAATCTAGTCAAGGTGAAAAAAAGTATCAAAACAGCAGCCAAAACTCCTATTAAAATAAAAAAGAGAGGCTTACGGAAAAAAAGCATTTTTCTTCTCCAATCTTGTCCTTGATCGTTTTCTTTTTATTCTCAGAATCATGCAAAACTTTCAGCTCTGCTTCGGTCCTCTTCAAAGGTTAGGAGAGTACTAATCTTCCAAACCTGCATATTTACAGACAATTTCAACAGCTCGGACAAGGGATCTCACGCCCAATCTTGCGTATTCTTCGTTTAGCTCTGCATTTTCATCCAGGGTTCCCAATCCCGGACCTAGGAATATGTTCCCACTGTAGATAAGAGCCGGATAAATTCCCATCTCTTCTTGAGCAGATGCCAGAGGATGGGCTTTGATGAATAAATCTTCACTGGTAAAAATTGGTATCCCGAATTCACCGTCTTCCCAGGTCCGTTCATAATTGAGCTCAGTCCCACCCATTGTATAGGATTTCGTGATGATGAGCTTGTCCTTGAACCTGCTCGGCTTGAGGGCGCTGAATTCTTCTGTAATGATATCGTGGTATTTATCGATAGGTCTCTTTATTTTATCCGGATCGTCACGTAATGTTTTCAAGACCGCAGTCAAGCCGACGACAGAATCCCTGCCTGGATCGCAAAGAGAGAAAAGAGCCTTGCTATGGGAGGAAACTTCACCATGTCTCTGGCCGCCTAACCCTAAGCTCTTTCGAACAGGGACCATAATTTCCTCTTTTCCCACAATAAGACCGCTTATAGGAGCACGGGCCGCTTTATCCATGCTCCAAACCATGACATCCGCACCAATATCTTTAGGGGAGAGCCCTATAACAGGAAGGCAGCTGGCGCTGTCTACCAGATACGGAACATCATATTTGTCAGCAAGTTGCCCAATAAGTTTTTTTAACTTTGGAACGCCGCTCTCATCTTTCTCGCCATACCCATATCCGGGAGTATCATAGCCAATGCTTTCGAAGCCTGCCAGCGTGTCTGCGTGCCGCTCAGCAACCTCCGCAATCCTCTCTATAGATTTTTCAGCATCTGTTCCTGTCATCAAAGGGACAGGATTGAATTTTATCCCGTGAACCTCATATTTGGCTCCAACAAGCCGGACAAATATCGAATCCAGGTTCAGCAGGCACTTCGCCTCCACCCCCAACTCTCCGGCTGAACAGCTTCTGTCAATAATAAGATTTTTATACTTTGGGGGAAAAGGCCTTCCATACGCTGCCATAAAATCAAAATCTTCTCCGTAAGGTGCGATGTACCTCGCTCTATAAGCATCTCCTTTCCTCAGGGTCGGTGGGGCAATGAGAGTTTCAAAACATACCCGCAATGCTGCTTCACATGTGTTTGTAACGGCTGCGTCATATTCATCACCATAAATGTCTTTAATGACCTCTCTGAGCTCATCTTCCACTTCTCTCACGGGCAGCACCGGCGTTTGATTTGCTTTAATGATCGCATCCAGGACATATTTTGGCAGCGGTCCGGGACAAGCTGAACTGCCCGGATACAATCCTATTTTATTCTTCAACTTATCCAGGCCAAGTTCCTTTGCTGCTTTCCCTGCTTCTTCAAGAATCTTAGGTAGATTGTCATATATTTCTTGATAGAATTGGAACCTGTATTTTGGTTTCATTTAAATGCCCTCCTTTTCATTCATGAGCGTCCTTCTAAAGGATATGCAACTTTGTGTAAAATGTCACCTTTTTGTTATGACAAATATGATGGATCGCTTCTCTTCTTAAAAAACTGGGGAAGAGTAAGCACTTACGTAATATAAACGCAGTTTTTCCACTGTCATCGCGAGGAGTGAAGAAGATTCCTTCACTTGTCATTGCGAGCCCCTTAGGGGGGAGCGAAGCAATCCCTTACGAAAAGGTTGAGATTGCCGCGTCGCTACGCTCCTCGCAATGACAATTTATTGCATGATATTGCCACGCTGCACTCGCAACGGTGGATTGCCGCGCTTCGCTCGCAATGACTTGTGATAATATATTGCGTTTGTATTAATGTTGCATAAATATAAGAGTTATATTATACTTTTTTTTTATTTTTATATACATTATTTAAGGGGAAGGAGAAATAAAGTTGAAAAAAACAATAACCTTAGAGGAGGTTTCTGTGAAAAAAAACATTTTTAGCTTGGTGCTCTTTTTTTTCTGTCTTAGCATTCTTTATTCGCAGGATGCGAATCTTCGTCCAATGACTGTCGATGATGCATTGAATATGGCGCGTCTTAGAAACGTGCGAATGTCTCCAGACGGAAATTGGGTATTCTTTTCAAAATCGGAGCTGGATTGGGAAAAAAACAAGAGAAAGACGAAACACTTCATGATTCCGGCCAGTGGCGG
>LAZR01000723.1_pt1 | contig 23360 bp, 15 predicted proteins | sample 329461 | NCBI WGS metagenome assembly LAZR01 (sample SAMN03002196, study PRJNA259156) | marine sediment metagenome | biome: sea floor; feature: Hydrothermal impacted sediments; material: marine sediment; isolation source: Loki non-amplified sample from Loki's castle hydrothermal vent sediment ...
ACCAAAGGAAAGGCGCAGGAACTCATTGATTGCTTCCTTCTAAGGCCTTCATGGTTTCTTTATAGTGTAAACTCCCTTAGTGGATTTCTTCTAGTGGATACTGCCGGAATTGCTCAGCATATTGATGTAGGTGGTCTCAGAGCAAATGGAACTGATGCGACTAATGAGCTGTCATATATGATTCTGGAGGGCATGATGCATACCAGGTTAGTAGAGCCTGACGTAGGTGTCTTAGTTCATAGTAGAACGCCTGAGGCCCTCCTAATTAAAGCCTGCCAGCTCTGTGCGCTAGGGACTGGTCATCCAATATTTCTCAATAATGATACTATCGTGGTTAACCTTCTTGGTCGGGGGAATTTAGGTGGCGGACCACGGATAACACTGGAGATTGCCAGAAAAGCTAGTGCAATAGGGTGCAACGAACCATCGTTGGCCGGTATGGATTCTGGGTATACAACCTCCGTCCATTTCCAAAATCTCCCAGGAGTCGTAGAAGCAGTGCTGACTAATGGCAGGAAGGGATTTCCCGGGGGATTATTAGGACCACAAACAGGGGATCCCAGGAAATTCAAATCCTTTGATGAACTGCTGGAAGCATATAGAAAGCAACTAGCATGGGCGTTTGAAAGGGAGACAATTGGCTCGAATATTGGTGAGAGACTAATGGCTGAGTTCGACCCAACCGTTTTCCAATCAGCACTTATAGAGGACTGCATTGAAAAAGGGATATGTAGGGAAGAAGGCGGAGCTCGTTATAATTTCGGTCCGTTCGTCGGGGGAAATGGAGCTCCTGATGCTGGTGATTCCTTGACAGCCATTAAGAAGCTTGTTTTTGATGAAAAAAAGATTACTATGGATCAGCTGTGTAAAGCTTTGGAGAAGAATTTTGAAGGTTATGACGACTTACGCCAAATGTTGTTAAATGCACCCAAGTTTGGAAACGACGATGACTATGCCGATGAACAAACAGTATGGGTAATGCACACTTTCTGTCAGGAGTCGATAAAGCTTAAAAATACACGTGGGGGTCACAAGATCCCGGTACTCATCCCCCTCAGTAGCTATGTCAGGGCTGGTGAGGCAGTAGGAGCACTTCCTTCTGGAAGATTAGCTAGAGAACCACTATCAGATTCAATCGCACCCACTCAAGGTAGCGATGTTAGCGGTCTCACATCGGTTCTCAAGTCAGTAGGTAAAGTCGACCACGCCGAGGTTTTTGCTGGAATATCATTCAATATGAGGTTGGATCCGCTGATTTTCAAGGATGAATATGGTTTCAAAAGGATGGCAGATCTAATAAGAACCTTTGCCGACCAGAAGATACATCACATCCAGTTTAATATAGTTTCCTCAGATGATTTGAAGGCTGCCCAGAAAGAGCCCGAAAAATACAAGGACTTAATGGTGAGAGTAGCTGGGTATGTCGCTCGCTTTGTTGAGCTGCCTAAGAAAATACAAGATACTATCGTTGCTCGAACGGTATACGGATTGTAGACAAACAAGTGAAAGCTCCAAATTGAAATAGTATTTTATAAAATTTTATTTTTTCTTCACCTGTCATCTTAGTAAAAATGGGAACATCATATTCATATATATAGCGTAAGAGCATTTCTCGTAAAAAAAGGGTGACGTTAAATACTTTAGTAATAGTTCATAAGCGAAGGAACCATGATAGATTATCTCTCTGATTATCTCTCAGCGTCACACGCTGAGGGCGTGAATATTCCTGGATTATTTAATATCTCTCGATGAGAACTTACTGCTTTGGATATCATATAAATCCCTATAAAATTTGTTGTTTTTATAAATTTCTTCATGAGATCCTACAGCTTTAATGCTGCCATTGTCAATTAAAATTAATCGTTCTACATCTTGTATAGTAGCGAATCTGTGAGCAACTATTATTGTAGTGCAACCGATTAAAACTTTCTTCATGTTTTCTTGAATAAGGTTTTCTGTGTAAGAATCAAGATTAGAAGTGGCTTCATCTAAAATAGCTATTTTTGGTTTTGCAAGAATTAATCTTGTATATGCTAATAATTGTTTTTGTCCTCCTGAAAGTCCAGTTCCCATATCACCTAAAACAGTATCATAACCTTTTGGTAATGTTTGAATGAATTTATGTGCATGAGACAATTTTGCTGCTTGGATAATTTGTTCATCAGTCGCTTCAGGGTTCCCAAAAAGTAAATTATTCTTAACTGTATCAGCAAAAATAGTAGTATCTTGAGAAACTACAGCAATTGTTTCTCTAAGTTCTTTTTTACTTAAATCGCGAACATCAATACCATCTAATAAAATGGATCCTGCTGTTACATCATATAAACGGTTAATTAATTTTATAAGAGTAGTTTTTCCAGCGCCCATTTCTCCTACAATTCCAATTTGTTCTCCAGAGTTAATAATAAAATTTAAATTCTCAATAAAAGGTTCATTTGTATAGCTAAATGATACATCTTTATATTCAACTCTTCCATTAAATGGAATAGGTAGTGGTATTGGATTTTCGGGTTCTGGAATATCATTTGGTTTCTCTAAATATTTTGTAATATGCTTAACGGCAATTACAGCTATTTGAAAAGTAGTATAGATTCCAGAAAGACCTTTAATAGGTTGAATAAAGAGCGTTGTATAGAGATAGAATATTATAAAGTCACCTAAAGATATATTTCCAAAATAAAAAAGGATTCCACCAATGAATATAACAAAAACAATCAGTAATGTAGTAAGCATTGAAATTAGTGCAGAAAATGAAGCAGATAACTGGGTTCCCTTCATAGTAATATCAAAATTCTTTTTATTTAATTGTAGAAACTCATTTTCTTTTTTTGATTCTACTGCCAGTGCTTTTACAACACGTATACCAGATAAAGCTTCCTCAACATTTGAGTTAATTTGAGCAACACTTTCACGTTCTTTCAACCACGTTCCACGTACTTTCTTTCTATATCGTCTACTACTAAAAACTATTATAAATGAAATTGATAATGCAATTAAAGTCAAAATTACGTCTAAAAATATCATTACAAGAGTAAGTCCAATTAGTGTAATGATATCAGTAAAAAAGACAATTATTCCTGATGCAACAGAAGATGATAAGACATTAACATCATTCATAACTACTGAAAGTAATTCTCCTTTCTTAGTTTCGTTTGTTTGTTTTAATGAAAGAGATAAAATTCGATTAAATACAACAGATCTAAGGTTAAAAACAATTTTTTGAGAGACATTTCGAATAGAACGAGTTTTTATATATGTAATTACCCATTGCATAATAAATACAATTATTAATAAAATTGAGAATATAATTAATCCCATTTCATTACCCTTAAGAATAAGATCATCAATTATTGTTTTTTGAACAATTATAGGTACAAGATTGAAAGTTGATGAAATTACAGCAATTATTAGTGCGATTATTATAATTTTTTTACTTTGTTTAATTAGAGGAATTAAGATCTGGAAATCTTTTTTAGTGAATTTTATATTTTCTTGTCTCATTTCTTTAATAAACATTACTTTGTACGCTTTTTTGCCAGATCTATACATTTATTATCACCTTAACCTATTTATCGAAAACAAAGGGCCCTCTTATGATGTTCTTTTTCGTCGCAAATCCCCACCCAAAGTTTCTTGTTTATTCATGGTTTTTATATTAAATTGTGTTGCAAAGAATTCTTGATAAAATGAGTTATTTTGAATAAGATCATTATGAGAACCTATTGCTTCTATTTGATCATCTCGTAGAACTACAATTTTATCTGCACTATGTATTGTCCAAAGTCTATGTGCAATAATTAAAGTAGTTCTTCCTTTCATTGCTCTTTTCACTGAGTTGATTAATCTCTCATCAGTAAGTGCGTCCATATGGCCAGTTGGTTCATCTAAGATCAGGATCTTTGGATCAGTAACAAGAACACGCGCTAAATTTAACAGTTGGGATTGACCTCCAGATAACTTTATACCTCGTTCACCAATATTTGTGTCATACCCCATTGGTAAAGATGAAATAAATTTGTCTAATTGAGCGATACGAACGGCATTTTTGATCTCTTCAATTGTGGCATCATCTTTACCAAATACAATATTTTCCATTATAGTTCCATCAAAAAGAAATATATTTTGCATTGAAATACCTACTATTTTCCTTAAAAATTCAAGTTTAATATTTTTTATATTAATATTATCAATACATATTTCCCCATCAACTACATCATAAAATCGAGGTAATAAATGTAACAAAGTAGTCTTCCCAACACCTGATGGTCCTACAAATGCAATAACTTCTCCAGGATTAATTTTTAAGTTTATATTTGAAAGAACTATATTGCTTTCTTTATAATGGAAGTTAACATTTTTAAATTCAATTTTGCCATCTAAATTATTTAACTCGATTGCATCTACACTGTCTGAAATTTTAGGATTAATATCTAGAATCATAAATATACGTTCTGCTGCGATTCCTGCAGAATTAGCAGTACTTACAAATGATGCAATTGAGTTTACTGGTATAGAAAGTATTGCCATATAACCAAGAGAAGCGAGTAAAGAGCCTATTGTGAATGTCCCATTTATTATTGTTAAACCTCCGAGTAATAAAATTAATGCTGTTGATAATGAAACTATTAAAGGAATGAAAGGTATCCAAAGTGCGTTATATTTTGTTGATTCCATAACTGCATCGTAATATTCTTTATTCCATTTATTAAAAATTCCCCCCATATATTCTTCTCGAGCATATAATTTTACCTCCTGTAATCCACCAACGATATTGTGAGTAGCAGAAGTTAATGTAGAGTTTGCTACCATAATTCGTTTTTTGGCGGGAGTTACCTTTTTTACATATATGTATTGGCTAAAAATGATTAAAGGAAATAAAAATAAGAAAATAAAAAAGAAGTAAATATTCCAAATAGACATTATATATAAAATCCCAAATAATACAACTATGTTTATTAATAAATCGATAAGGCTATTAGTCAAAAATTGTATAACTTCTTGTGAATCAGACATAATTCGAGAAATAATATCTCCTGTACTAGTTTCATCAAAATAAGCGAAAGAAAATTTGTTTACATGTGAAAATAGATCTAATCTAATATCTTTTACTACATATCTTCCTACAAAGCCTGTTTTATATTTAAGAAAGTAAGAAACTAATGCACCTATAATACCTATCCCTATTAGTTCTAAACAAATTAATCCAATTTTTATAAGATTATTTGTTGCTATAAATTCATCCACTGCTAGCCCCATTAAAAAAGGTGGAATCAAAATAATTAAAGATGACATCGTAAGTAAAATGAAAATCAAGATAATCCTTACCAAATGTGGTCGTAAATATATAAGAAGTCTTATTAAAGGTGATTTTACTTTTGGTTCTGAGTAAAATGTGGAAATTATATTTGAATTTTTGTTAGATTCTCTTATTCATCTTCACCTTTGTACCTTTTATGAGATAGCCCAGTATACCAGAAGTACTTTTCTCTTTTAATTGTTTAATAATTTCATCAATTTTTTGATTAAATTGTGTATTTTCTCTAATGCATTCAGAACGAAGTCTGATTTAATTAATCGTTGTCGGATTCTCCTGTAATAAGATTAATCAAAAAGGTTAATTTACTTATTATCAATTAAAAGACAAAAACATCACCATAACAATTATGAAGATCATAAAAATAACAGAAGGATTTGTAACGAACTAGTTAAAAATTAACAAATTTTTAATAATAATTGCTATTTCAATATGTATGGTAAAAACTAATATTATAGATACTAGATATGGGAGAATACAGGGATATATTGAACAAGGAATTAAAATCTTCAAGGGAATTCCTTACACTTCTCCCCCAGTAGGAGATTTACGATTCAAACCACCCATACCACCTAAACGATGGAGTGATGTACGAAATACGACTGAGTTCAGTCCTATATGTCCTCAACCTCCCAATCAAAAGGAAGAGTTAGAGCAAAATGAAGCAAATTGCCTAACACTAAACATTTGGACACCGGAATTAGATAATGAAAAACGACCTGTTATGTTCTGGATACATGGGGGAGGTTTTGAAGGTGGAAGTTCAGCCTCGGAGAGTTATGACGGTTTACCTTTATCGTTACGAGGAAATGTTGTAATTGTATGTATAAATTATCGTCTGGGAGCATTAGGTTATTTTTATATTCCGGGTAAGACTGCCAATGTAGGTCAACTTGATCAAATCGCCGCATTACAATGGGTTCATGATAATATTCAATTATTTGGGGGGGACCCAAATAATGTGACTATTTTTGGTGAATCCGCTGGAGGAACTGCAGTTGTTACTTTACTCGCGATGCCAGATGCTGAAGGGCTATTTCATCGTGCTATAGCACAAAGTATATTTTCCTTTAATTTAGCATATCCTAAGGAAGGATCAGATAATTTTAGCTCGATGCTGAAGATTAATCCAGGCGATATCCATAGTCTTCAGCAGGTTCCTATAGATGAGATTAAAAAAACTACTAGTTCTTTCATGAAAGAAAGTAAATTAAAGGGACGGGATAATCCATTTTCACCCGTTGTTGATGGAAAAACTTTATTAGAGAAACCTTTAAACGCATTACAAAATGGTATTGCTAAGGATATACCTCTTCTTATTGGAACTAATCGTGATGAGATGAAATATATGGAAGAAAAGCTAAACCCATATATCTCAGAGATTACTTCTGAAGATTTACTTAAGAGAATCAAAAATTATTTAAATGATGAGCAATATGCTAAAAATTTGATTAATACCTACATAAAGGAAAGAGAAGGGATACTTCCCAATGAGCCTTTGGATATATTAGGCGCTTTCCGAACCGATTTTTATTTTCGAATTTTCTCAATACGAGCGGCTGAAGCACAAAGTAGGCATCAAAAAAACACTTATATGTATCTTTTCACTTGGCCATCTCCATTGATGGGGGGTAAGTTGGGCTCTTGTCATGCTCTAGAAATTTCGTTTGTTTTTGGTACTATTGATAAACCTGGTACAGATGTTTTTTGTGGAAAAGGAAAAGATGCTCAGGCTTTGAGTGAAAGGATGATGGACACATGGATCGCATTTGCTCATTCGGGAGATCCGAATAATAAAAATATTCCTGAATGGCCTTCTTACGACTCAGTTAATAGGTCAACAATGATCTTAGACAAGGAGCATAAAATCGTAAATGACCCATTTGGGAAAGAACGTGAAGAATGGGAACAATATAATTTTAGATAATTCCTAATTTTTAATACCTTCTTAAATCTTATTTAAAATATTTAAAAAAAAAAAAAAGATTTATTGGGAAAGTTTAGGCGTGTAAATAATCTAAATCTTTCTTAGCATCGGATGATTCAAACTACATGACGGGTCAAATTATAAGTATATGTGGTGGAGTCGTTCTTCATTAAGATTTCCAGTTAATTAATCAATTGAGAATTCTGTTAACTTAAGAAAAAAATTCCTTATTGTATTTTAAAATCTCAATACATTGTTATAATCCCGAATTTTTACAAAGGAATTGTCGTAATTGGGGCATGGATCCATCGTTGCGAGGGAGTATGGTATCCCCGCCGTTGTGGGGACCGGTAATAGTACGCGACGCGTTAACCATGGCCAGAAGATTTCAGTTGACGGTAACGTTGGTATTGTTAGTCTTATTCAAGATGAAGCAGATAAATAAGTATAACCTTAATTAATTTTTTTCTTTTCGTATCTTTTTTTAGAAGCTTTAAGAACAGCTTATATTTTCTTTGTAGGTTATAGATAAGCTTCAGCAAAATTTTTAATTATTAAACCTATACTTTAGAAACGTATCACTGCTAAGTTTTAAGATCCAAAAACACCTAAGTTATAGGTTTTTTTTTACAAAAATTTTAATAAAAAAAAAGAATGTTAATTATAAATTCTATACTTTTTTTACTTTAAAGTACGTTTTCTCTTTCTATTCAACGAATAACCGATTCCCGTAACAGTTACTATAGCAATGGCTAAAATAGAAGCAGTTTGGAACCCTGGGATTTGGACACCATCCCCAATAGGTTCCCCAACATATTTAACGAATGCATTTCCCAATGCTGTTGGAGTAAATTCCCAATCTTTATCTATTGCAAATTTAAGGATACAGTATTGCATTTATAGATTTCTATAAGCTTGTTCTTCAAATTTACCAGTAAATTAATCCGTTTCTTCTATGTCCTCTACTCCATTTGGTGGATTAACACACCAGATATAATGACCTTCCTCGATTTTTATTTGATGGGGTGTCTCAAATTCACATTCTGGTGTTCGATTATCTGATACACAACGTGGATTAAAAGTACATCCTGGTGGGGGAGCAATAGGGCTCGGAACTTCGCCATCTATAACATATTTAATATCTTGATCAAAAGGATCTATTTCAGAGTGACTCTTTAGGAGTGCTTGAGTATAGGGATGGACCGGATTTAAAAAGATCTGATCAGTTTCTCCAACCTCAACAAACTTACCGAGATACATTACAGCAACTCTATCCGCAATATGATTCACAACGGCTAAATTATGTGTTATAAACAAGAAACCATATCCATATTCCTCCTGTAAATCTAAAATTAGGTTTAAAATTTGTGCTTGTACAGACACATCTAAAGCTGATGTCGGCTCATCAAGAACGATTAATTCTGGATTACAAGCAAGTGCTCTTGCGATAATAATTCTTTGCTTTTGCCCTCCTGAAAACTCGTGAGGGTAACGGTCCATGTGTTCTCGTTTTAATGAAACCTGATTCAACAGTCTCAAAACACGTCTTCTGATCCTCATTTTATTGGTAATACCAAGCAAATTCTTGAGGGGTTCTGCTATAATATTAGTAACTTTTAAGCGTGGATTTAAAGATGCATCAGGATCTTGGAAAACCATTTGAATTTTTTGCCTTAAATAACTTGTAAGTTCGTTCGGGACGGATTCCTCATGAAATAATATTTCTCCATCTTCTTTTTCTATTAATCCTAAAATTGCGTTAGCGACAGTCGTTTTCCCGCATCCGCTTTCTCCAACTAATCCTAATGTTTCACCTGTTTTAATTTCAAAAGTTACGCCATCAACCGCTTTTACTGCTCCAATTTGCCTTTTAAGCACCCCTTTAAGTAAAGGATAATATACTTTAAGGTTTTTAACTTTTAACAAAGACTCGCCTTTTTCTAAAATATTGAGTTCTCTGAGTTCTTGAATTGGTATTGTTTTATAAGCGATTATTCTAGCTCCAACCATTGTTATAATTGAAAATGTAAAACTTATTACTAAATTTGGAATATTATTATCAAAAAACCTTTCCTGCTGAGATATAAACATTGCTATGAGATAGAGAAGCCCTGGTATTACACTGACAATAACGACTACTCTTCTTAACTTTACTAATTGAATTTTATCTCCCCAACTTAATATAAATACCATTATCCCGGAAAAAGTCAGAAAAAATAGAACAAAAGTAAATTTTGCATAATTCAAATTATCATTACCTTCAATTAGAAAAATATCAACAATATCAAAAAGAAAATTTATAAAAATGGTAGTAATGAATAAAGAGATTTGAGCTAGTCCTATAATTTCTAAAGATCTTAACCATTTATTTTTGTAAATACTTATCAAGATACCTAATCCAATAAAAGCATTGATAATTATTATGAGAATGTCGGTGAAAAGATTTTGACCAATCAATGAATAAATGGTTAATCCCACAACCATACCTATAACAAACCAAGTTCCATTTACAATTAATGCTGAAAAAAATGGTTTATCCCATCTATTCAAGTTGATATGCCATTTTATATAGAATAATCCCACTAAGAATAGTAATAGTTGGGTAATAACTAGTATTGTCAGATTAACTGCCATTTCGATTTATCCTCCAATTTTTTTTACACTTTAAGATTGAATTCTGTTTTTTACTGCAATTTTTTGAGTTTTTCTGTTCTAATAATTATCATAATAAGTTTTAATGATTTTTTTCTTCCGCTTTTTTTATAGAAATTTCTGATAATTCTTTATATTCTGGATCATAAAGATGACATGCGACAAAATAATCTGGTTCAACCTCTATACTTTTTACGATTTTTGAATCGCAAGGCTCGAAGCGGTATTTGCATCGAGGATGAAATCTACATCCAGAGGGTGGATAAATCAGGTTTGGAACCGTTCCTTCTATAACTTCAAGACGGCGTTTCTTCTTCCCAACAACAGGAACAGAGCCGATAAGACTTCTAGTATAAGGGTGATATGGTCTTATAAATAATTTTTGAATATTCCCATTTTCGACAATAAAACCGGAATACATCACAGCAACCCTATCACACATTTTAGAAATTATTCCTAGATCATGTGTAATAAACAACATTGAAGTATTAAATTGACTCTTAAGTTCTTTCATTAACGTTAGAATCTGATTTTGAATAGTTACGTCCAAAGCTGTTGTAGGCTCATCCGCAATTAATAGTTTCGGTTTGCAAGCAAGACCCATAGCGATCTGAACCCTTTGTCGCATCCCCCCACTCAGTTCATGAGGGTATAGATCAAAGACTAGATTGGGGAATGGGATATTTAAATCTCGTAAAAGTTTCTCACCCCATTCTCGGGCAACAGCAAAAATGCTTGTATTCTGTTTAGACGATTCCATGAGTAACTCATTTTCCATATGCAAGAGATAAACTTCAGTGATTTGAGACCCGATTTTAAAAACGGGATTAAGAGAATTAAGGGGATCTTGAAAAATCATGGTAATGTCTTTTCCACGATATTTCAATACTTTAGATATCGATTTTTGAAATAAATCTTCTCCCCTAAATATGACTTTTCCTTCTTCTATCTTTCCTGGTGGGCGTACTACTTGTAGAATTGATAATGCTGTGACGGATTTACCACAACCAGTTTCTCCAACAAGACCAAGAGTTTCACCCTCATGAATTTTAAAAGAAACACCTTCAACAGCTTTTACAATTCCTTCTTCTGTGTAAAAATAAGTCGTGAGATCTTGAACATCCAAAATAATTTGATTTCCAACTACCTTTATTTCTTCACCTTGTTTTTTCTCATATATCTCAAATGCTTTCTGAAGTTTTAACTCACTCCTTTCAGTAGTTAGAGGTATAAATATTTTCTTTAAAGTAATAAAAAAAACGGCAATATATACAGCATTAACAACTAGAATTAATATACGGATATCCTGAATATATAGAGTGATACTGAATAATCTCCGTAAATATAGTTCAACAATAACAAGCTGAATAGACCAAATTCCAAATGAGATAAATCCACCAGTATACATAGCTTGTTTAAGCACATTTTTTGGAAGACGTGTTTCAATTGAACGAGTTTTATTAACTGTGATTGTTATAATAATAGCAAAACCGATTGTAAAAATAACCCACACAAAACCAAGATTAAATATATCAGGATTTCCCATAGGAATTTTGAGGAGCGGAATTGATAAAAAGATGGCTCCAACGATCCATGCTAGTATTATAAATTTTATATATACTCTTCTGAATTGTTCGCTCTGGACAATATTCTCATCATCATGCAATTTATATTTTACAAATCGCTTTAAAAAAATGGCGTGTAAGGGTAGAAATATTGTAACCATTATGGCAAATAAAAATGCATCTGTATTTAAAAATCTGAATAAATAGAAATCCTCAAAAATATAAAAAACTCCGAGAGCTTCAAAAAGAAGGCGAATAACGAGTATTATCCCAAAAATTATAAAGGTGCTTACACCCGAACTAAACCTGTGAACCTTTTTAGAAATCCGAACTTCCTCTCGGAGATTATTATTTATAATGCCAGCACTTAAATATAAGACGATAGCTGCTACCAAAGCTTCAACTAATGACATTCCAAGCTGTAACACATAAATAATTACTAATAAACTCCCAAAAAACGTTATGTTTAAAATAATTGTTGAAATGCTCCAAAATTGCCTTTTGGTATTCTTCATTCTATTGTCTACCTTTTTTTATTTGTGAAATCGTGGATCTAAAGCGTCTCTCAATCCATCTCCTACTAACATAAACCCTGCAGCTGTTATTCCGAGAAAAATACCCGGCCAGATTGCTGCCCCTCTACCAGTTAATAAGCGCCCGGTACCCCAATTAATATCAGTTCCCCAAGTCGCAATTGTTTGGGGTCCTAAACCAAGAAAACCAAGCCCCGCTAAACCTAAAATTGTACCCGCAGCTCCCCAAAAGACACTAATTATTATAGGAGATATAGCGTTTGGTACAATATGTTTAAACATGATTTTGAATTTAAGAGCACCACCTGTTTTTGCTGCCTTTACAAAAACCATTTCTTTTACTAGCAAAACCATTGTTCGCATAAACCTTATGTTACCAGGAATTCCGAGCATCCCAAAAATTACAAGCATAGCCATTAAATCTTCACCAACCGTGGGAATAAGAATAAAACCTAAAATTCCCATTGGTAATACATACATTAAATCAACAAAACGCATCATAGCATAATCAACTGGACCACCAAAATAAGCTGAAATTGTTCCTAAAATAAGCCCACCTCCCACTCCTATAATTACAGGAATAAACGCCATTCCTACTGTAGATCTAGCACCCCAAATTATCCGAGCTAAAATATCATATCCGTACCGTGTTGTCCCTAGTGGATGTTCTGGACTCGGTTCATCGAAAGGGATTCCGTCAGAAGGTACAAATGGTAATTGTACTTCTTGTAACGGAATCTCGGTAAACCAAGGACCATATACTGCTAATATTACAATAAATAAAATCATCAATAACCCAGTAATTGTTAAAGGTGTAAGAAGACGACGGAATACCCGCCTTTTTGATTTTATTTTTTCGATTTCATTTTCATAAGCAGTGAATTCTGGATTACGCCAAGTAGGAAGTAAATAAAATTTCAATAAACTTACCCACTTCTTCTTACCACCTACAGAAAAATCCTTATAATCTATTTCTTCTATTACTATATCTTGGTTAGTCATATTTTAAATCATTATTTTAATTAATTTTTATTTATAAGTTATCCTCGGATCGATAATTGTATACATTACATCAGCGATTAAGGTTCCAAAAAGAGTAAATATTACGGTGAATACCGTTAAACCATTAATGACCAAATAATCTCCCTGAAGAATTGATTGGATAAGATAATACCCAAACCCTTCGTAAACAAAAACCGTCTCAATAAAAAGTGATCCTAGAAATGCTCCCAATAAACCCCCAATGATTTTTTCACTTGATGGGAGTAGGGCATTCCGAAGTGCATGTTTATCAATAACATCGTTTTCTTCAACTCCTTTTGCACGGGCAGTTCTAATATAATCCTGATCTAACACTTCTAACATGTTTGAGCGCGTTAGTGCCGTTAACCCCGATATTGAAACAAAAATCATACATATCGTCGGAAGAATCAAATGTAAGATTGTGTCCCATAGAAAAGCTTGATCATTGTATATAATGGCATCAATTATTCGGAAGTTTGTTCTAAATCCATTTATGGGGCCTGGGTAGGAATGTCCTAGTGAATTTGTGAACATAACGGGAAAATCAATTTGACCATTGGTAAAATCGGTTAAATAAAGACCAAATCCAATTTGAATAACAGCTGCAAACCAGAAAACGGGAAAAGCTGCTCCGACTATCGCAATAAAACGAATAATATTATCTTTCTTTTTATACTTGTTACTTGCTGCACTAGACCCAAGTTTGACAGCAATAATTGGAGCTATAATCGTTGGAATTATCATCAATTCAATTGTCTTAGGAAAGATCTCCCTAATAAGTGTAAGGACAGGTTTTCCTGGTTTGAGTACATAAGATTTACCCCAATCCCCGGAGAAAAAGTTTTGTAAATACTTACCGAGTTTAACAAGCCAAGGGTCATAATATCCAACTCTTCTTCTCTCCAGTTCAAGAACTACTGGATCTGTAAGACCTACTCTATTCAGTACAGGATCTACTGTCATCAGGTTTGATAAAATCCATGTACTTATTAAAGCAAGTATTAACAGCGGAAACATGATGAGAATTCGCTTAATGATATATTTTATCATATTTTTTGCTTTCCGAACCAATTTATTACTCCCTCCTTCTTTTATGATTACTTCTTTCTGCTTAAAATTTTCTTCTCTTTTTAATAAACTGTTTTAATTTCATCCCACTTAAGGCTCCAGTAAACGTACACCCGTATAGTATTAAAATATTTAAATAACCCTCCCCACGAGCAAATTGTAAAATGAAAGGCTCAGCAGAGAATCCAAACATTATCCAATAAAACAAAAAACCTTCAGCTATTAATGGTGGTACTAGCCATAATGAAGCTTTTATCCCATAATGGGGAATATCTTCCTTATAAGTTAATAAAAAGCTTATTAAAAATATTAATAAAATTGGTAAGTAAAAAGTTTGTGGATAGACTTTCCATGTCCAAATCAAAATCGTAGGATCCATTTCGGTATAAGGGATCCAATAACCAATATCATCTATTAAAATTATATTTGCGACAATTCCAAAGTAGCCTAATAAAACAGCAATGTATGCAAAAATAACTACTCCTTGCCTTCCCCAATCTGTATGAAAATGACCCTTTGCTTCGTCATCATTTGTCAAAAAGCGCTTTTCTTTAATTTTGGTATTATCTTTATTCATGTTTTATTTTTTCGATAATAAAAATCGTTCATTCAAATTATAATATTTATAGAAAAGGAAATTTCTATTTAATACCTTATTGTTGGTGTTTTATCATTTTGCACAAACATTGATTATGTGAAATATTTCCTTGATTATGTGGATTATTTCCTTGATTATGTGAAATATTTAAATAGTTACTCATCACAATCATTCTTAACTAAACTTTTAAATAAAAAGATGAAAAATATGCGAAAATTCTCGACTAAATTAATTTTTTTACTTTTAGTAAGTGCAATTTTTTTACCATCTTTTCCTGTAATAGCTCAACCTACACCTAGAACAGCAGCAATACCTACATTCAAAGTAGGGGTGAATGGGGGGGCTATAGGAAATTGGGATAGTATTATAGCCTCAGCAGGATTTGCCGGTGCTGTTTATTCGGCGGAAACTGTTGAGCCGTTTATGATACAACCTTTTAATTGGTCAGGTGACTATGCCGATATGATCCCAGGACTTGCAACAGAATGGGAATTAATTCCATGGGGAGATGAGATGAATAACCATCCAGACGGTCCTTTTATGATGACAGGCGGTGTTAAGGCATTAGACTTAACTTTGCGAGAGAATGTTACGTTTCACGATGGGTCTGAATTTAACGCAACGGTTGCAAAATGGAATATTGATCGTCAAATATTACTCTCTGGAAATATAACTGGTGCATTAAAACCCGAGCATCTGTCGGATGCAATATATAAATCAATGTATAGTTTTTGGTTACCCGCTAAGCGCTGGTCTGCATATGAAACTGACAGTTGGAATGTATCACAATTTATTGGACAACCTGCATCATACGGTGAGTATGGATTTACACAAACACCTCCAGATGATCCTCTCAACCTTTATTCGACGTATTATAATGGTACATATAGCAGAATTAGAAATGTGACTATAATTGAGGACGAAGGACCCTTAGGTGTCGGAGGAGGAAAAATTCGAGTTTACTTTAATGATTGGAGTAGTGTTCTTCTATATGTTGACTCTTTTACCATAGTTTCAATGGATGCCTATAAAGCCTATTCTGAAATACCAATGGTAGGTTTGGGAGATAATCCTGGGTTTCCACAACCAGATGTTTCTGGGGGAAATTATCCTTCTACGGGATTCCCGGGGCATTTGATTGGTACGGGGCCTTATAGATTTATCAAGCACGATGAGGTAACGCAAACAGGTAAATTATTAAGATATGAAAACTGGTGGAATTTAACTGCCATGCAAGCTGATAATTTTACCGTGCCCCCAGTAATTGCTATAGTTACCTTTCCATTAAGTCAAGCAGGATATAACTCAATAAATTTAGCCATGGTTACAGGAACAATAGATTATGCCGGTGATACAGGTCAATCATCATTCTATGATGACATGGTTGCTGATCCTGATGTTAATTACATTATTGGAGGAATTAGTAATGATCGCAATTTTATTACATTGAATGCTATCAATGAAACGTATTGGAAAACCTGGGCAGACGCGGGTCCATCGGTCTATAATTTAACAGATCCTGACGGAATAGCTGGAGACTTGAGTTTTTTGGAGGACATTGATGATGATGGAACAATTCATGTTGATGGAATTAATAGAGCTATGAGGAAAGCGGTTAGTTACGCGTTTGATTATGATATATATCTTAATTCTATCCTGGAAGGACGTGGAGTACGATCTGGGGGTTTTCTTAACCCTACAAATGAATTCTATAACTCAGAGATACCTCTTGCTTATCATAATCTCACCATAGCACGACAAGCTCTCATTGATGATCCTTTCTGGGCTTCAAAAGTCGCAGCTAGAAATTTAGATATCAATAATGCAACTGCAGATTGGGTTAGTATTGCAAATTCTAATCCCATCTTTGAATTTAAGCTCCTTTGGGATTCTGACTCTGTTGACAAGGCAAGTGTATTTGCTAATTCTATTAAAGATATAGGGCTGGTATTGGGCGGCGCTAATGGAGCACCTGATCCTCTCTTAGAGGTACAACCAGATATTTACACTGTATTGTTTTCTGGGGGATTGGTAGGAGCAGTCCCATGGTTCACATCTCACGGAGTCCCCTCTAACTGGCCTGGTTCTGACGTTGCATTTGCACCATTCATCGAATACTATATTAAGAGCCCCGGAGTTCCGTATGAACCCTATTCTTATTCACTCTTTCCATACAGTGCACTGATTAACAATGGATTTAATTATAATGCTACCGTAGACGATTGGGCAGACAGAGCTTGGTTTGTGAATAGATCTGAAGGTCAAGAGCTTTGGGATAACTTGACCAGACACTTTCAAGTCCATCAATATTCGGACATTTTTATCTCTCATTCCCAGTGGGGATATGCAGTAGATAAAGATTGGGAGTATAATGTACTAATAGGAGGAGGAACATATGCATTCGCTAGATTTGTTGGCCCCCCTATTGTGGAGGGAGTCCAAATCCCAGGGTTCCAAACTGCGGCTATTTTAGTAATTGCTTTAGTAACAACTGCTGGAATCGGTTATTCGTTGAATAAAAAGAAGAGAAAACGTTCTTTAATGTAAAATAATATATAAATTGAGTAAATTTTAACTTTTAATCTTTTTATTTTTTTCTATTTATTTACTTGCTTATTTGTGTTAGGATAATAATCCATAATGGTCTTTAATTCGTCGGCGTAATACTTCGTCTGAATTGAAGTAAAGATATCCTGATTTCTGTGCTTCAAAGGGAAGCATTTGTCTAAAATTGGCATGTCGAGATGATTCGAAAGCAGAAGGCTTCATGATTAAATTGGGACGTCCTAGTTTATACGCAGTAAGCGCTTTTAACAAACCTAGAATATAAATAATCGATCTTAGTTTTATCACCGCGTCCATTCCTCTGGTATTCATCCGAAAAGCATTGTAATACGTATTATTGTATGAATTTCCTTGCTCAATCATTGGTCGAAAGCTGTAGATCTTGAGAAAATAATCATCTGACCATCCATTTGGGATATAGTCAGTATTGAAAAAAAAGCCTTTTTTTAATTCCCTTACAGGATGGGTTTTCAGATGTTTTCTTGCTCGAATTATAGGTATTAGTCCTTTAGACCGAATATTCTCCATATTTTGCAGAGAATAAGGACCCGAATCTGCGATGAGCACTTGCCATTCATATTCTGTATGAGTAAAAAATTCTTCCATCGTTTCTCTAAACGCAAGAATGTCGTTCCGATTTCCTGCAAACATCTTGAAATAAACGGGAAACCAGCGATTAAAACAATGAGCGTATAATATCCCCGGATCGTAACCTACACCCTTTTTTATCCCATTATGACGACAATAACCCGCGTCAGGATCAGTATAGTTTGAATGTCCTTTCTTTTTATTATTGCTACAATTAGAACGTATGAATTGACCATCCCAAATTAGGATTCTTGGAACGATTATACCACAATCAATGCATTCCTTTACCAACAACTGAAAGAACTCAAACAGCGCTTCAGGGGGAATTCTAGTCAATACATAACTGATATCTTGTGCCTTTGGAAAGAAATTAAGGTCATGTGTAATGCTAAATAAGGGCGGATAAGCAAGAAATCTGCCCATTCTTTCTATTCCAGTATAATTTTTGAAGCCTAAGTTAATTCGCAACATTTCATATGCAAGTACATCTTCGATAAACATATCTTTAAATGACACGCCACGAGACTCAAGATTTCCTTGTAAATCTTGGAAAAAACTAAAATCGTTAAATTCAAATAGATTTTCAAAGAATCCATTAAATCCCTTAAGATATCGATGCATATCCCATTCCATTTTTGAGATCACTCTCGATCCAAATTCTTCGAAACGAGGGATTTTTACGCGTGGAAACCTGTATAAGTATTTATTCTTTAATTTAGGTACCCAATCTATGAAATCATGAAGCCTCTTCTGGGTTTTAGGAATGGAACTCGTGTTTGGTGGTGCCCGCTTTCCCCAGGTGGGATGAATGGGGATCCATCGAAACTTTTTTCGGGCTATTCTGTAATCTCTTGGAACGCTCATGTTGTATTTTTCGATGGATTTTAATCCAATAAAGTCCGTCAATTGCGTTTGATAAATACTGGGTTTAATTCTATATAGGATTATTATCATGACAAGTTAGTTTTAAGATCTATAATAAAACATTAGGTAATCGCCTATTTATTCTTTTTGGTTAAGATTTAAATCTATAATTGATCATTTATAACTCTCCTCTCCTAAATGCTATTTAATGTAAATAGAACGGTAGAGAACTTAATCTTAATCCGTAGATTTTACGCTCACTTCTTTTGTAAGAGATGTCTCACATTGCACGACATAAATCGAATAGTTATAGAAATATTATAAAGGAAGTAATTAACACAAGAATAAGTAAAAAAAATAAAAAGATTAAAAGTTAAAATTTACTCAATTCTTTTTTTTTTTTAGTGAATTAGCTTTTTATTGAAATAGTGTATTTATTATTTGAATTTTAGTAGAAATTGATGTTTTTCAGTGAAATAGTGTATTAATTATATGAATTTTAGTTGAAATCCATAAATAATTTAAATTAACAATTATTTCATAAATCGATGAGAATTAACTATCAGAATACGGTAAAGTTTTTTACCGCTTGTTGTTGTTGTTGTCGTTAAACGACAGTATCATTAATTCTCAATTAACCATCAACATTTCTCTCTCATAAAACGCTTGTTCGGTTAAAAATGTAGAATTTTAAATTGATGTATACTAATTAGGATGTTAATATGAAGGCTAAATTATATAATAAGGAAGAAGGGAAATTGGAAGTAAATAACAGATTACGAGTCTATGAAAATATTGAGGATCTAATTTCAAATGAAGAAAATCCAACTCCTTTAGTTAAGTTAAATGATAATATTAATCCAAATAAGGATTTTCCAATTTATATTAAGTTAGAGCGTTTTAATCCGTTTGGGTCAATAAAAGATAGGATTGCGTATTCAATGTTGAAAAATGTTAAATTTAAGGATGGCCAATGTATTTTAGAACCAACTTCGGGAAATACTGGAATAGCTCTAGCATCCTTAGCCAATGCTAAAGGTATCCCAATTGAAGTTGCTGTCCCTACTAGAATTCCAGAAGAAAAGAAGTTACTTTTGAAAATGTTAGGTGTTAACGTATTATGGGAGGCTGATGATGATCTATGTCCTAAATTTCCAAATGAAGGTGCTAGAGGTGTAATTGAGGGATTATTAAATAGTGAAGGAGGAGAACGATATTTTCATCCAAACCAATATGAGAATTATTTGAATGTCCAAGCACATTATACAACTACGGGTCCAGAGATCTGGGCACAAACAGCGGGGAAAATTGATTATTTTTTCTGTGCTACAGGTACATGTGGTACAATAACAGGGGTGGGCAAATATTTAAAAGAGCGAAAACCTTCAGTCAAGATTTTAGGAATTGAACCTTCAGAACCTCTACATAATATACCCGGAATGAAGAAAATAACTGACTTGGATGAGAACTTAGTACCAAAAATTTTGGATAAATCAGTTATAGATGAAATTTTCGATGTAAATGACGAGACGGCTTATAGAACGGGGATTGAATTAGCGAGAAAAAACGGGATATTAGTTGGTCCCTCTACTGGTGCTATTTTAGCTGTTGCATTGGAATATGCTAAAAGTCATGAAGGATTAGCAGTTATTATCTCCCCAGATGATGCTGTAAAATATATTAGTTATTATGCCCCCTATATAAAAAATGATGGAGAACCTTAGAAGATCATTTACAGCTTAATATCCTCACCAAAAGTTATTTTTTTAATTTGAGTTTTCTAAGAAAATATAAACTTATTAAATAAAATACACCTATAAATGATATGGTAAGGGTTATTATCGTGGAGTTCTCAGCATTAGCTCCAGTAAGAATAAAGCCAATAATGAGGGAGGAAATTGACTGACCCATAGATGATGTAAAAGAACTTAGCCCAAAATAAGCACCTGAAATACTAGACACGGCTTCATCGAGTGTAAACTCGGTATTACTTTCAGCTGCTTCATATACTAGTGCACTAGCTAATGGGGGATTAAAAAGTCCAAAACCATACATCGATCCTAATATCGTGCCGATGGATATAATAAATAATAGAGTTTTTAAAAAAAAGGGAAGTCCATTAATTAAAAAGATTAAATCCAAGAATGCGGAAGCTATTGAAGCTATAATACAAATGTATATGTTTTAACGACCTTATGTTTTCTTAGAATTCTTCGCCATATAAAGAATCCTATGAATTTACTTGTTGCTGAAACAATGGGATAAATATAGTAACTGTTTCCAGTAAAAAGAAGTGAATAAGTTAAGAATGGTATCACAATAATACCCAGAATTCGACCAGACATAGCATTAAACAGTCTCACTGCTAGAAATTTTTGATAACTTTTATATTTTAAAGGAGCTGTCATTTGTGGAAAAAAAGATTTGAGACTAATATTTTTTAATGGCAGTGAAGAATGATTATGAAAACTCTCATCAATTGAGAAAAACGAAATTACAATTGCACTTGTCCCAAGAATTACAAATCCAATTCCTACCAAAGGGATTGATGAAAGAATAAATGTTCCCGAGGGTTCCCACCATTTAACATTCTCAGGATCAGGTAATATACTTTGTACTATTAAAGGTAAAAGTAGAGCAAAAACAGATGAGGTTATTCTAAATAAAGTAGATACAGCAGCAATAAGTTCTCTGTTTTTATGTGTTTGGCTTTGTTCTGTAAGCATAGAAAGATGGACAGTGAGCATAGATGATCCTGAAATCGTCTTTAAAATTAAAATTGCCCATAAAAAAAATGCAGTGGGTATATACAACTGATTTGTTGCGGGGCATTTAGGGGGAAACCAAATAAGGATACTTGTAAAAATTCAGATTGGTAATCCATAAAGCATGAATGGTCTACGTTTACCGAATCTTCCAGGTTTCTTGTTATCAGCTACAATCCCAAAAAAAATTGAAGAAAATGCAGAAATTGCAAGTTGGAATGAAATTCCTATTGAGGTAAGTATGGAGGCTAAGTTAATGGTTTATACATAAAATTGGAAAACAAACACACCAATAAACATATTTGTCAATATTAAACCAAACTGCCCTAATGCATAGCCCAGCAACCATTTTCCATGTAATTCACGTGGTGTGTTTACTTCATTCATAATAAAATAAGAAAAGAGTGAAAAATTAAAATTTCGATTTTTATTTTAAATCCTTTCTTTGAAAAAAAGCTATAATGTTAAATAATTATAAATTACAAAATTTTTCTCGTCTAATTCTTTTATTTGGTTCTTACAGTTTTTACATTTAAATAATAAATAAATAATTTAGACTGTATCTTGAAACCTTGTAAAGTAAATAGAGAAAAATAATGGTATTTAAGTCTTTTGGTTTTAGTCGGAAAATTAACTCGTCGATAGGTATATTCAACGCTAAATATATATGTGTAAATCGCCATTAACATTGTGTTTATAAAAATCAGATAATTTGCAATTGAGATTACAGATGAATGATTTAAAGGATATTCCGGGATTTACCAAGTATTTTCGAGTAATATCTCCTTCAGAGATTAGCATCAATAAAGAAAATATATTTTATCGGGACAAATACAATGATATTATCAATTATATTAAGACTATGATAACATTCCATGAAAATAATTCTTTGATAGAGTATTTTAGGCCCAAAGGGGCAATTTTGATAAATATAAATCCTGGTACAGATATATTAGATTTTTTAAAATTAATTTCCTCCAACTTTCATTTAGAACTTATAGAATTTGACAGTAATGAGATAAAAATCGCTCCTGAAAAATTTATAAAAAGCTTTACTTCAGCTATTAAATCATTTAGATCAAATATTGATAAAGAAAAGGATTTAAAAGACGTTAAAGGAAGTGAAATCGAAGATTTAGATCACCTCAATGAAAAAATCGAGAGAAAATTATTATTAATTGATCAACGATTAAGTCTAAAGTATTCATTAAATGAATTTAATTTGCTAGAAATCCTTGTTAACAATCAGAATAATAGTGGTTTGAATTCTCTTGATTCAAATTTGATAATGGTTTGGATCAATTATGAAATTCAAGATATTATGGATATTTCATCGAATGTTTATAATACATTCGATTTACTAATAAAAGTCCCTTTATTGAATAATTTTGAGAGAGAAACGGTATATAGAGACTTTTTAGAAAAAAATTCGAAAATAGTATTTGATGTAGATGCTCTGGTAAAATATACCGAAAATTGGGAAGTAAAGGATATAAAACAACTGTTAAAAATTGGAATTTTTAAACAATTTTTAAATTCAGATTTAAATGATATAAGTAATGAAATTACCCAAATTTTACTCGATTTGGTAGATTCTGGTGAATTTTTACCTTCATTCTCACCAAATATAACTAAAAATCACCAGGTTGATGAAGATGGAGAAGAAAATCAACCTGTCAAAAAACAGATCGAAAGATTAGATGATGATCAATCAAATACAATTAAGAATGTAGACGAATATGTAAAAGAGATCCGAGAGTTACGTACCTCAGAATTTATGTTAAATCAATTATATGAAAATGCAGCTTATAAAAATTATAATGAACTAATCTTAATTATTGATAAAATTCAGAAGAAGGAGCCATTAGAAGAGAATGATAGAAGGTTATTGGCTAATT
>LAZR01000724.1_pt1 | contig 23338 bp, 51 predicted proteins | sample 329461 | NCBI WGS metagenome assembly LAZR01 (sample SAMN03002196, study PRJNA259156) | marine sediment metagenome | biome: sea floor; feature: Hydrothermal impacted sediments; material: marine sediment; isolation source: Loki non-amplified sample from Loki's castle hydrothermal vent sediment ...
ACATTAGCAACTGGAACGGCTCCATCACCACTCCCGGAATATTCCAATTCCTTGCCGACTATTGTTCCCTCCAACGGCTCGGGCTCGGGTTCAGGTTCCGGTGTGTAAAACAAAGGGCTGCCTAAAGAGCGCCAGTATGCCATTGACCCTGTTCCACCGGTTCTTTGCCAGTTAGCATAAATTAGCTCTTCATCCGTGGGAGTAGGTTCCGGTTCTGGAGGCGGCGTATAGTAGAGTGGGCTACCTAAAGACCGCCAGTATGCCATTGACCCTGTACCACCGGTTCTTTGCCAATTAGCGTAAATCAACTCCTCATCTGTTGGTGTAGGTTCTGGCTCAGGCTGATAGACCACGTAGCTCACAATAAGTTCAGGCTGAGTTGATATTATAAAGTTTAATTGTTCCAAGCTAAATATCCCCTGAGAGCCATCGGTAAATGTTACTAAGTATTGCATAAATCCCTCCGCTATTTGGGGAATTTCCTCGTCGCTAATACTATAATCAGAGCTAGAATGCCCAACCCGGCTATTGCGAAAATAGGTACCGCCCCAGGTACTTCCTTAAACAGCCTAAAGCCTACTATCATGATGGCCAAAACAATAAAGGCTAGTATTATGGCGGCTATGATCGCCAGCCAGGGAAAACCTTTTTTGAAGAATATCTGCAACATAGGACTAGCCGTTCTCACCTTCACATCCTCCACGCCGGCGTCCCTTAGCTTGTCCTCAAGCTCCTGTGCGACATCTTGCGAGACGGGTAATCTCAGGTCAAGCTCCAGTAGACCCCTGGCGCCCTCCTCAAAGAGTGATTCATACTGGCGCAAGTCACCCAGCTGCCAAAAGCTCCCCTCAGCTACTTCTTCCCACTCAGCCATTATTTCCTCTTTTCCTTAATTAGCACCTTATGCAATACGATAAGAGTTGCAAGGATACCAAAAACTATTAAGGGGCCCATTATTTTCTCCCCTCGATATAAGACCAATTCAGATAGTCTGAAAGCCATGTGCTGAAACAAGCAGTCATGGGCTCCATCACAGTCCTACCCTCAATGGCGTAAGCCCCCTCATCGTTAAATAAATGAACTGCCTCGTAGCGTTCAGTGTTTGCGACTGAAACCAATGTTTGAACATCTGGTCTAGTCGTCTCAACAATGAAGTCCTCCCCGTTGAGCGTCACCTGCACCCAGGCATGCCCGCCGGCCTTTCCGTTATAGAGGTTACCCAGAACGCAGTGAACTTGGCTCGAGGACAATTCCTGCCTCAATAGCGACGTCATTAAAAACGCTTTGTTGGCGCAATTGCCCACTTTCACCCGGGCGGTAATTGAGGGTAAATTCCAAAGGTCGTCCTGGACCGAGCTCTTACCATCGATCCATAGTCTACCTTTGACAAACTTAGTATATCTGATTCCGGAGGCCACATAGTTGTGGAGAACAGCTATTCTATCCTCAAGTACAGGCACTCCCTGAGTAAGGTCTTTGTAGATTCCCTCAATGTCAATGGAATTGGGAGTGATAAAGTCAGTGAGCCACCTCCCCTCGCCGAAGAAGGTTGCCGATATTGGCTGGTCGTCAATTGCTATTCTATTTGACATCTAGCCCTCCCGGGTTAATTTTTACTCTCTATTTACACGATGGCATTTCATTTATCATACCCAGCACTACTTCTGTCGCATCCATTTCCCCTTCTAATATTTGTCGCCCAAATATTAGACTCTGCTTTTCCTCGCCAGTTAATTTTTCGGTTCTTTTATTCATTTTCTTTACTTGCGCTGCATATCCGTCAGATAATTCTTTTAAGGCTTCGCGAATCTGATAAATAACTCCCGGATTAAGGCACTCCCACTTAGATGGTGGCGAAGTCAACTCATCCTCTGCCTCCTTCATGGCTTTTTTATATTCGGCATCCGTTCTCATTAGCTCTCCCTCCCTTGAACTTCAACAGGGTGTTCTGGGAATTTAGTCTGGCCCCCTTTTCTCCCAATGCTCTTTAACCTTCTCACGCAGGCCGGGGGAAAACAACTCACTATCCAAGCCGGTAGTAAATGCGCACCCACCTTCGCCATTATCATAAGCTACAAGCCCTGAATTTTTCCCAGTAAGCGCAAAAGCTAAAATATTCTTGCCGGCAGCTCCAACGTGCATAGCAAGCTCGGAATGTGGTATTTTTAGGTCTTCTGCCTTAACAATCCCCCTTAAGTTGATAGGAAAGATTATTCGGGTTGCTTTTTTCATGGAATCATGTTCTCGAAATAATGCCATGCCGGCAGCAACGCATTTTTCCTGAGCTTCTGTAGACATCACCTACCTCCCTATTCCCCTAGCCTGTTTCTCCAACCAACTTCTGCCTTCGGTCGTGGTGGCGATTAAGGCCGGGCCGACGAACACTCCCAACCCAAAGGCTAGAACGCTCCAGAAGAAAGTGGTTGGGATGGTGACGCCCTGGCTGATGGCCTGATTTATAGTTCCACACATCGGGCAGGTTGCTCTTTCCCCTACATGCTCTGCAGCTATAGGGTAGGTACACTCCGCACAGCTAGTAATTGTTTTGCCTGGCATATTATTCCTCCTTCGTGAAAGCATCCTCAAATACTTCCGGTATTGGTGTTTGCCCCTGGAGAGTTTTAATAGGAAGGTTTAATGACTTGAGCAAGGAGTCAAGCTCCTCGTGTGTCAGCAATCGGATCGAGGGCCCGCAGGGGGTCATTATTACGAGCAATATGTTTCTTGGGCTTTCCATGTAACCCTCCCAAAAACAAAAATGCCGCCACCAGGGCGACCTCTCGTATTACCTATCTTCTTTTATGGTAAATGCTATTTTAGCATTTGTCAAGCCCGACTAACGGGAGACGACAAATCTATTCTTGCATCTGCATAAGTAGCTAGCGCCAAAATCAGTCTTGAACTGCCTCTTGGCACCAGCTGCACAGTCAGGGCATGGTTGGTATCGAGGCATATTAAGACCACCGCGGCTAGTGTTAATTAGCCTGAAGGGGAACTCCCACCATTTGCGAGGTTTACGCTTTGGTTGTGGAAGAGGTTCGTTCTTCTTTACGCGTCTAAATAGTGTCGTTAATAGATTCCAGCACATTACACCACAACCTCTTTCCTGATTATCTCAACCTGTCTCTTCAACCAGTTGTTCGCCTTCTTCCAGCCAAGAAACAGGCTCGCCACTGCCGGGAAATCGCCCTTGACAGCTTCTATTACCCAGGGGGCGTCAAGCCAGTCAATATTGCCGACCTTTTCCGCCAGGTTCTTCATCATTGCCTGCTCTCCTGGCTCAAAGCTTTTCCACAAAGAAGTGTTATTTTGAACCCAGTCACTGGCGCTTTTTACCGTGACCTTTTTTGCCCTGAACATTTCAACAAGAATGCCCTTGGCTATCTCGGGAGCTATCTTAATAATAAGTCCATGGCTAAACATCCCGGCGTATTTCTTGATCTCTGGAAGCTCTATTCCCATTTACTACTTCTCTGAAGCACCTGGTTTCTCGCCGACCCTTATTATCGGAACACTATCACCACAGTTAGCACACACCGCCGTTTTAGCCGTTGGCCCTATGCCTATCGGCTGATTGCACCCGGGGCACTCCCCATCACCGCTTTCGCCCCAGCCTGCTTCAAAATGAGGTCCGGGCTTACCCTTTGGGGCTTTAGGCTCCGGAGAAGCTTGTTCACTCACTCCCCCCCCGTCGCCCTTGTTTGCCATAAGGCCTTGAGCTATTGCTCCCCCAATGACCTGAGGGGCTTTGGCAAACATATCGTCTCTCTTAGCTTGCTGTGCTCGTTCACCCTTTTTTGCTTCTCTCTCCTCAGCATCCAAATTTAATCGTCGCGTGAACTCACGGTCAGCCTGCCTGTCCTCCCTCCCCATCCTTTTGAGTTCCAGGTTCTGCTCAAACTTCATTTTCTCAAGAGCCATTGACTGGGTAACATCACCGGCAAGCTGTGGCTGGCTTAAACCGATCGTCTTGGCCATCTCCATCACCCCATTATATTGATCCATGAAGCTTCCTCTCGAGGCATTGGACTCAACCATTTTAGTGAGAGCCTGCATTTGAGCAGCAAAACTGGTCGTCAGCACTTCCATCTCTTTGGAATGGAGCCTTTCCCTGAGGTCATTACTGATAGCTGCTTGGCCAGCTGCCTCTTCGTTAGCTTCCTTTTTGAGGTCTTTCATCTCCTCCGTTTGTTTGTTAAGTAGATCCTGGTAGTTAAAAGTACCTAAATCCACCTTTCCGGATACCTTAAACGGGGAATCTGACCCTGACCCTTCCCCTCCTCCTCCTTTAGCATGCTCCGCCTTGTTCTTTGCAGCCTCAGCCTCAGCCTCAGCCTTAACCACCCCTGCCTTGGACTTAGCCAGTTCGTTCTCAATCAAAGCATTGGCCGCCATTTGCCTTGTAAACTGCTGTGCTTCCGCTAATGGATCTTTCCCCGCTTCAGTGCTGGGGGGCGAGCTCCCGGGTGGCGTCAGGGCTTGTCCTGCCATCTTCTTCAGTGCTGCTTCTCCCTTCACCGTCTCCTCCGCCATGTTGCACCTCCTTGTAATTTACTATTCGACGATAAAACTCGGTTATGTCGCATAAAAATTCACCTACGGTACCACCATAGTTTATGTCTCTCTTTGCCTGGTGGTAAGTATCCAGGATGAGGATAGCCCCGTACTGGGTGAAGCCCCAGTTCTCAGTGGTAATGGTTATCTTGCCGACCTCTACCGCCCTACCCCCAACTACCGTTCTACCCTGGCCTGAACTACCTTTACCCTCACCGGCGCTACCTTTTTGTTCGTCAGAGGGAGTTGCTCTCAGCTTCTTCCAATCCTGGAAGTAGTTATAACACGTCTTGGGTTTAAGCCCCAGGGCCTTCACCTCAGGGTCGCTTGGTCTTTTCCCTTGATCAAAGAGAGCAAGAGCTAATTCTTTTCTCGTCTCTGCCATTCTAAGAATCCCTCTGAATTACTACCCCTAAAGATTCCTCTGAAAGGTAGTAAAGGCATTATACTCTACTGCCTTTCTTTATTTCTACCACAAAGAATGTAGGCTGTCAAGCCCCCCCCGGGTAACTTGACAATGGCAAAGTGATGTGTTAGTAATAGAAATAGAGGTGCTGTATGGATAGACAAACAATAGCCTTGGTCTGTCAGGAAGCGGGGAAGTTCATCACCGAGCTTATCAGGACCCGCCCCCCCAAGAGACATGAAATAGCGCAACCTGTAGCAATAGTAGTCAAAGAGGAAGAGGTAGAGGAGCAACCCCCAGAAGTAGACAAGCCCCCTACCATTACCGAAAAAGCTAAGGCATCCGGTATTGAGGCGGGTTGCGTACCCTGCGCTATAGGCCACCTGGGTACATGTAGTGGGCTAACCAATGAAGCAGTTAGGTTTGCCAAAAAGGATGGCGTGCAGTCAGGTGAGGTTATTGACCGGGTAAATATGTGTATCGATGAACTCAATACTATGGAACGAGTCGACTTAAGACCCGAGATGATAGTGAACCTGACCAGCTGGGAAAAGGATCTGGCAAATCAAGCCCTGGTTGCTAGCCGCAGTGCACGACATGAGTTAGAGGGACTAAACTCAGTTGAAGGACTTGAGAGAGCAGCTGCTAATATACAATCGACCAGAAAGGAGATTGGCAGAGGCTGGTTCAAGGAACGGCTGGCCAGAATGCCCAAAGAGGAAAAGCAAAAGCTAGCCGAGAAGGCTATAGAGAAACTCGAGGAGGTAACATGATGGCCGAGGGGGACAAACCAAAATTAAATTTGGGTAAGTACAAAGATAGAAATCGACGGATTAGCAAAATATGTGAAATATGTGGAAATCCATTTGAAGCACGGGTATACCGAATAAAAGAACCAAGTCGAGCTCAACGAGTATGTTCTCAGCAATGCAAATATAAATTGCAGTCCTTATGGATGCAGAAACATGGTAAGAAAAAGGTGATAAGAGGGCACGGCTATATCGGTATATATATGCCAGAACACCATAAAGCCTCAAAAGTAGGCTATGTAATGGAGCATATACTAATTTGGGAAAAAGCACACAATACCCCTTTACCGGATGGTTGGATAATTCACCATATAAATCATAACAAAGCAGATAACAGAGCAGAGAATCTAGAAGCTATGCCGAGAAGCAGGCACAACTCTAATAGGATGTTTCAAGAACTAAAAAGGAAAGTGGTAGAACAAGAAGAAACAATAAGGCTATTAAAACAGGAAATTAGACTACTCAGCTGGCAAATTAAAGAAATCAATAAAAAACTTAACGAAATACAACAATTAAGGATGGGTATTAAGTAATGGAAACAGAAAAAACTATTAAATGCAATCCCGAAGACCTTATGTGTCAATTTCAAGCTCTTAACCTTCTGGAGGGGATGGAGAAGCTCTTTGGAACCGAGAAGTTCCAAGAAACGTATCCCGATTTCAAGCAATTGGGTGATGTGGTAAGAGAAAGGATGAGCGAGCAGCGAGGCACTATCAAGGAGATAATGGAAAGGTGCGGTCTGGATACTGTTGAGTTCGAAAAAGAGGAAGCAAGTTTAAGTGAACAACCGTCTGCAGAACCTCAAGAAGAACCAGCTGAAGGTTAAGAAGCCGATTATAGGCGTGCTTAGCAACAAAACAACATTCTTACTCAACCCCCGGTGGCTAGAGGAGCAAGAGAAGGAGAACGCAAATGAATCTATCAAGAATAAGACAGGACGAGAACCAGCAGGAGGAGACACGCCGGCGCCGACACTTAATACCTAGACCGCCACCGTCAGAAGCTCTGGCTATTGGGCCCGGACAAGCACCTGGCCCAAAACCTTTTCGTAGAAGAGTTACCAGATGCCGCTGCCAGGATGATTCTATAATAGAAGTAGAAGAAGGGGCACGTTGTCCACCAGGTTGTAATCCGATAACACAGGGCGAGGCAGAGGAGGAAGAACGGACTCCCCTTGTTCCATTTCTCTTTACTGCTGCTTTCTTTGGGTTGATAATATTTGCAGTAGCAAAAAGACCCTTTGGATGATAATATGAACAGACAGCGAATTAGCCAAGATGAAAATCCCTCGTCAGTCGGGAAAACAATACTGTGGGCTGTTTTTGCCGGTATTGGGCTCGGCATTGGCTTCTGGATAGTAAACAAAGTAGACCAAAAGCTGGAGAAAAAGAGTGAATAGGTCAGCTTATACTAATTGCATGATTCCCTTTATGAAGGGGGGCGGTCCGGACAGGAAGCTCCGTTTCTGCATTGGCGCCAAGGTCTGCTCGGGGAAGGCGCAAACTGAGGCAGAGGCAAAGCAGATCTGTGTTAACCAGCCGGCCAAGGAACCAAAGCCCCGCAAGAGCTCTGGCCGCGGCCGCGGCGTAGATCCGGTCCAGCTGGCCGGCTGTATATCTGCCAATATGGATCTGGCCAACCTCACACGCGAGAATCTACCTACCCGGCTCGAAGCGGCCATAACCCACTGCAAGGCGGGGAAATCATCTGCCAAGCCCCTTACTTACAAGCGTTTCATGAGTTCGTGCATTAAAGAAACCAGTGAGGGGGGGGACTTCATCCATTCCCAACCCGATATAAAAAGATGCCAGACTAAATGGAACGCAATGCGAGGCAGCTGATGGACTTTGCCGAAGACTCCTATGTAAAGATAGTCGGCATTAGCGGTGATTACCACTACGGGTATATCCAAAAACTCACAGAAGGGGGGTTGCACCTTCTCATCTGCCTGCATGAAGAAGGTGATAGTGCAGTAGGATATGAGCTAGCATCGGGGTCCCTGTCGACGGATTGGGACAAGTTGCTTAGTGATAACGAGAAGGTAATTATCAACAGTCTTTCACAAGGGCTTCCAACAAAGGACATAGCTGACGAATTAGGACTCTCCCCCAGTACCGTCAGGGCTCATATCCGGACGCTGCGGTTAAAACTACAACTTGATGGTCGCGAGCAACTTGTTGCCTACGCCCAGGGAATGAATAATAGGCTGAAGAAGAAAGAATGAAAGAGCACCTAGCCCGAATACACATGAAAGATGGCAAGACTATCGACGTGCACCGGGAAGACGGGAATGTATTGATAGCTTCTGAAGACCACAAGGTTGTTCTCCCCCTAGCCACCGGCCAGCAGACCCTCGGCTGGATCGCACTTTTTGAAGACCTAGCAGAAAGGATTGAATATCCGGAGGGACCAGATGAAGGAGTATAATGGCAGACCAAAAGGAAATCGATAACTGCTTTGCTATTGAGGACAATAACGCCGCTCTCACCTGCCTGAAAGAAATCGTCAGAACAGCTAAGGGGCCTTGCCGCCCCCACCTCATATTGCTGACTCAGGAGAATTGCATCCCATGCGCAGAAGAGAAGGCTCTCCACCAGGAAGCTATTAACAACGGAATCATAAAGGAACTAAGTATCAACTCCCCAGAAGGGTTGGCAATTGCTGCCAAGAACCAACTAGCGCATGTGCCCGCCCTGGTGCTACTGGACTGCAAGGACAACCTCATTTTCCCAAGTGATTAAACGCTTTCCTTTACAACCCCTTTCAAGCAGTTTATGCTTTAATATATAAAATCCAATAAGGAGGATGAACTAATGGGAAAAGGAAGAACACTCGCTCACGCAATGAAGAGCAAAATTACCCCGTTCGGGAGATGGGTAGCACCCACCAATGCGCATGCGCGCTGCGTCGGTGCTAAACTTTACGGGCAGTCTGGCGGTGGCCGCCAGGGCGTACGAGAACGCTTCACTTCAGCCAGCAAAGCCTGTAAATAAATAGCCGGGCTTTCTCTGGATAACAATCTCGAGATAAAAAAAGGGAGCTACTTAGTAGCTCCCTTTCTCTTTGCAATACGGGCATTATGCTGGTTTATAAACTTGAGCTGCCTGGCGCGTTTCTTATCATCCCGGTCTTGTTTTTCATCAAGGGCTCGAACACACTGAAAACACAGCCCATCCCAGGGGCGAAACCTCACCGCTTCCTGGCCACACTGGGGGCAAAGCGCTCCACCTGTCTGTTCCCAGTCTTCAGCCTTTCCCTTGCGGCCGGTCCGGTGTTGCCCCCCATTGATAACATGTAGCTTCGGGTCCACACCCCCAAATATCTCACTCGCCCTTTTCCTCTTCATCCTTCTTCAGATCCCTAGCCGCCTCGCGCAGCTTCTCAGCTCCCTTTATCACATCTTGAATAAGTTTATCTGCCGCTTTAATCAGCTTGGTGGCCTTTTTAGCCGTTTCGCTCTCAGGCATTTTACCCTCCTTCCTATTTCTTGAGAAATACTTAGCCCCCTCGGTGTGGACTCTCTATTTTACCACACCACTTACACTGTTTTTTCATTTCCTTGACAACATAGAAACATGTTCCATCGGGGCTAATCCCGCATCTTTCGGACCTGTCTAGCTTCTCAGCACACCAGAAGTAAATAGCGATCGGGATAGCCAATAAGTAATCCAGCAGCGTTATTTTAGATTTCACCTATGAACTCCAAACTGGCCTTTAAGCTTGAATATTTCACCCTCATTGAGTGCCCTCAAATCCTTACCCCGCAGATGTTGAACCGGCCACATCTCCGTAGTTAACTCATAGTGACCTGATACCCAAGTATCACTATAGAATCTCAGATGTAATTGGTGGTCGATATCAACGAGCTTGCGAACAGTAAAAATCTGTTTTTTATACGTTGAACTCAAAGCATTATACTGATAGCCGTCATCAAGAAGTCTCTCATATATCTGCCTCGGGGTAAACGGATAAGGTAGCTCAAAGAGCTTGTGCTTCTCCTCCATCGCCGTGTAGCCTCCGAAAAATATCCTCACGGCCCGACTCCACTTCACTAGCTTAAAAAGTAACCCTTTACTCATGCTTGGTCCTCCTTCTTTTTCCTTCCCCTCTTTTTGCCTGTTGTTGCTTTCTTGGCTCCACGCTTTCCCTCTACCACAAACACACCGGTCCGCCTTAATAGCTCCATGAAGTTCCTTTCCTCCGGGCAGTACTTGCAATGACCAATATTATCCGAACCTACTATAAAGTAGTGAGGTGGACACTTACGCTTTTCTGTTTTCGCCTTTTGCTGTACGACCATCTACTCCCTCCTAAAGAATATCAATCTTCTCAGAACAGCTATCCAACACATCCTTGAAAGTCTGCCTAACCTTGTCCAAAACCTCATCAACTCCTTCTTGGGAGATAAACCCCGCTAGCCTGAGCAACCCCAGCTCACTAAAACCAAGCGGCTTAGCCAGTTTCCGCAGAGAGCGCCCGCTGGGAAAGCGCTCTCCCCTTTCGAGATGTGAAATGTGAGCATCGTTTAACCCCGACAGTACACCGAGCTCCTTTTGGGAGAACCCCCTTTCTTTTCTTCGCTTCCTAAGTATTTGACCTAGCGTATCCATTAGTTCCTCTCCGAAGGCTCCTGGTACGGCAAATTAAGAGACTTATATATCGATTCTTCGGTGTCGCCGGCAACCCTACTGCCGGATTCATCAAACAAGCCGGCACCGGCGGCGGACAGATGCCAGCCTTTTTTCTTCGCCAAGGTACAGAGACGGATATTATTCTCCTTACTGCCGGTCCTAATAAGAAGTAGATTGGCCCAAGTTCCCTCTGTCGCATAATAGAGGTCAACCTGCTCCCCATAGTAGGTAAAACGCTTCAATTTATCACCTTGCAAACCTGGTCGTAGAGGACGAGCCAGATCTAGTATAACACTCTCAAGGTTCCAGGCGTCGGAGGCAATTAAGATAATATCGATATCATGAACGATTTCCTTTTGCCTCCGGATGGAGCCGGCGACTTCAATCTTCTGGCAGTAAGGAGAAAGCTGTTTGATTACCTCAGCGGCAATCTTTCGACCTCTTTCTAATTCCATCATTTAACCTCCAGTTCAATTATGGTCAGGGGTGCTAACTCAGGATTCACCAGAATGAACATTTTACTTTCCCTTGAAAGGAATGATATAATAACAATATGATTACTACCTATCCTAATATCTTGACATGGCCTAGAAGAATATCTAAGTCCCGCATCCGCGTTCATTTGACTATCCCAGGAGAACCAATCTCCAAACAACGCCCCCGATTCAGCACCAATAGAAATGGGAGAGTCTATAACCCGCGCCAAACAAAAGAAGCCGAGGAGTGGATTGGCTGGCAGATTAAGAATGCTTATCAAGCGCTTTTGCCTGATGCTGACTACGCGTTTGGGGTACGAGTTTTGTTTTACCAAAGTAATCAGCAGTGCAGAGACCTGGATAATATGACGAAGTTGATCCTGGACGCTTGCACTGGGGTAGTTTGGGGAGATGACTCGCAGGTTACTGAGATAATAGCCCATGTTTTCCGGGGGGAAGATAAACCCCACACTGAACTCTGCATCTATTCCCTTGGTCATACCATTCATATGACTAGCACTTGCCCTGCTTGTGGCAAACAGTTTCGTTCTTATCCTTCGTGGCAAAAACAGAACAAGATATACTGTTCCAGAGCCTGCCAAATCGCAGCAACACGTAGTGGTTTGTTCAAGAACTGCACACACTGCGGAAAGAAAATCTACCGAGCTCCGCACAGGCTCGGGGCCCACGAATTCTTCTGCTCCCGAGAGTGTAGGGAAGCCCACAAGACAGTTGAACTGGAGTGTGAGCATTGTGGGAAAACATTCCGCCGGCCAAGGTCGCTGAATAAACATGGCAGGAAATTTTGTTCTAAGAGCTGCCAATCTACCTATTGGCGAGAGCATAAAGCCAAACAAGCGAAGGGCATATGCATAGATTGCAGGGGCCCTACCAGTAAAAAGAGCTATAAGCGATGCGCGGCGTGTTATCATGCTAGCCTCATACGGCGGTAAGAACGGAACCTCAATTCTCATCTTTTCGCCTCTCCGTAATCCAAAACCGCCATCCTGTCCAACCGCTCAAAAAAGGGCTTCTCTAATCTAATCAGCCGGCTCTGTGCTTCCTTGTTCATCCCATAGAGCCATCCACAATCCGGCAATGGGCAGGTAAAACAATCAGGGTATAACCGGCACCCATTCCCATAGGGTAACATACCAGCTTTTCTAACCTGTGCCACTCCCCCCCCCTTCTGCTTCTTTCCACTTAATGCCACGCCTATCTAATTCTTCCCGGTAAGCTTTTCGGTTTCTAGGATTAGCTTCAAGCTTTCCTTGGGCAACCATAATAGCCTTGGCAGGAGTTTGACCGAAGATTAGGGATTCGGTATCTGAAGGTATTAATACAGTTTCTTTTACTTTACTTTCCTTTAGTTTAGTTTGTGGTATTTCTGTGGCCTTTTTTGGGTTACTGTCAGCAGTAACCCTGCTTTCTGATACAGAAACACCATTAACATTTACATTAACCGAAAAGTCGGGTCTTGCGGGGGGGCCCCCGACAGTCCGGTTATAAGCATCCTCTACCCTGTCCACAAACTTCTGGCACCAGATAACGCCTTGAGCGTAGAGCTCTGCATCAATAGCACCAAGTATAACAAGCGTCTCCAGAATGTGTTTAGTCGTTTCTGTACCATTTTGGTGGGTTTTTGCTAACAGAAACTCCCAGTCAGCAGGGTTATTAAAGTCATAATAATGGCCAGGGGTTTTGCCGAGTAACTGGAGCAACTTAAACCAGAAAGCATAACCATCGTTCCCATACTTTGCCTGGATGATAGTCAGTGTCTTCCCCTCGCTGGCATCAGTATCGTGAGGGAAGTAATCTACTGTCTGTTTCGGTGGTCTAGCCATTATTGTTCTCCAATCTATAAGCCATAAGGCTACCTCTCTATAATTTGCTATTTTATTATCGGCAGGGAGTCCTGGACCCTCTTCATGAAATGGGTTGCTGCCCCTTGGTCGAGCTTTGCTACAGCCTCGAGCACGGTCTTCCCCTCTACTTTGTAGAAGCTTTTAAGATACGATAGCAGATTAACTTCTTCCCAAGCTTTGAGATTCTTGGCTCTTAGTTTTTTCAGTTGCGCCTTAAGTAATGGTATATCTATGAACCCCGCGGTTTCTTCACTCTTCCCCGGTGGCCGGCTCGGTTCTGCCCCCGGCGCAGCCGGGCTCTCCCCGGCGCCGGGTAGGTCCTCTGGCCATAATACTTCGTCCTCTGGGGGCGGGCCTGGTTCCGGTACTGGCGCCGGCTCTGCTACCGGCTCTGCTGCCGGCTCTGCTGCCGGTTCTGGTGCCGCCGCCGCCGGTTCTGGCGCCGATGGTATGTCCGAGGGCTGCTTAAGTTGTTTTATCGTTAACCACGCTACCCAGGGAGTTATCCTCGAGTCTTTTAACTCTGCCATCGTTTTGTAGCCGAGCTCTCCGCATAGCTCGACCGGCTTCATCCCCCAGAAGTGAGAGCAAAATCTAATGACAGCATCCATAGTGGGTACATCGTCTTCGTTGATATCACTAGCTGGTTTTTTTACTACCGGTTCAGCTGGGGTTTTTCCCTTGACTACCGGCGGTTCATCTCTCCCCGCTATCTCCTCAGGGATAAGGTCCGTTGGTATCTCGTCCTCATCAGGCGGTGGCAGCAAAACTTTCTCAGGGGGTACCCGGCCCAGCTTCTGGATTTCAGCTAGCTTAACTTCACTACGGATCTGTAGAATGTTCACTGTTTTCTTTTTAATACCTTCTGGCTCAACTATTTGTGGCTCTAGCGATAGGACAAGTGGGATGAAAGATACCCGCCCGCATAGCCTCCTGATCAGTCCATCTGAAGCTAAGCAGGAGTTGATGTTCACAATGGAGTAGAAGGAAGTGGTATCCAGCTGCCAGACGCCAAGCCCGGGCACCTCGGGTATTAGGAAGAGTAGGTTCATCACCCGGCGGCATTGCTTCCCTAAGTACTGCTCGCACATTTCCGGGTCGCACCCCCACTCCTTGCGAGCCCATTCCTCGGTAGTGTGGCTGGCGATATCTCCATTGGCAACGTCGACCTTCCTGACAGCTGTAGCGCCGTCTCCCTTGCAGATAAGCCCCTGGCTGAAGGAGTAACAGCGGTACCACTGTTGAGCAAACTCTTCTGGATTCTCGGTCGGGAACATAATACTCAACTTCTTGGGCTCATCGCCCACGATACGCTTTATCTCATCGGGGACCACAAAGTGGTCAGTGGCCCGGGGATAGGGATTCTTTCCCTCTACCTCGACTTTTACGCCAAGTCTGATCTTACCGAGCCTCGGCATCCGCCTAACATCGCTAACGTCTTTTATGGGCATCTTTTACCTCCAAGATTCAGATAAGCGTTGATACACTCTTGATGTACCCTATCAGGGAACTTGGTGTCCCCCAGGCCGGCGCCACCAATATAAACGCAGTAATAGTCTGTTCCTTTCTCTATCGGGAGTCCACAGTCGTCGCACTTATGCCCCGTCTTAGCTCGCGCCATCTGGGCTATCTTACCCCCCACCCGGAGGTCGTTGAAGGTATGTAGTGCTGCTTTAACTTCAGTGTCCATCATTCCCCTTGCTCCTTTTTCAGTATTCCTATCGGAATACTTTTATCTCCTTCTATTGCTGAATATGTGAGCGCCATCCTAGCAAACGATCGCGGTGAATACTTACTCTAGTCCCGTCTGCCATATCGAAGTTTGTGTAGGGACTGAGCTGGCTCGGTGACACCTTCATCACGTTTATGAGTTCTTGGGTAGTAAAGTGGATGCCCCTTTTCTTTCCATCCGTTCTTAAAGTTAGCATTACTGTAAAGGGGCAGGGTCTATCTCTCTTTCCGATATTCGTGAGCCATTTGAACATTTTTACCTCCCGTTAAATAATAGCTCTTATTTTTCGGTATTACCCAGGGCTACTAATTCAGCATTCGTTGTTGCTAATTCCTTCTCTGCCTTAGCTTTAACTATCATCAAGTCGTGGCGTTTCTCCCACTCGATATATTCCTCATTGAGTATGGCCGTGGAGATGGGCAGCTTTTCCCAGGTTGTTCCCCCGAAGGTCACGACCGAGCCTTCTTTTCCCTTCTTCCTCTTGGACTTGGCTACAATTATCTGGTTGGGGAATAGCTCCTGCAGTTCCTTCTTGGACTCCTTTGAGAGAGACCGTTGATTTACAAACATAGAAAGCATGCCGTTTTGTTGCTTAAACTCAAACATATCCCGGTGGGGAAGGAATTTCCAGAGGTCTTTATCCGGGATAAGCAGATGTTTTGCTTCTTTACGGCTCACCAGGTCTCCAACCCAAACAGTCCAGACTACTTCTTCGGGGTGCCTCTTGGTGAATATCCGCACCCAGGTCAAAGGCTTATTCGATTCCTCATCCTTGGGCTGGAGCGGGGTAAGATCATAAATCGGCCCCTCTATTGTTACTTTCACTTCTTTTTACCTCCTGTTAAATAACAGTGTTTATTTTTCACCAGCTCCGAGCTTCCCATGGAAATATCCGATGTCGAATGCCATCATGATTTTATTTCGTAACTCGGTTGTCTGTTTACTTGCATTTGTTATTAAACCGGTGTGTATAGCAGTGAGAATGAGGCCCATAAGTGGCTCCTTGGCTACGTTCTCAGCCTTGGTGATTTCGTCCACATTATTTCTAATATACTTGGCCATAAATTTCAGTGCCGCCTCTGCTTTATCGATATCCACCTCATGTATATCTGCTTGCCCTGTCATTTTTGCGCTCCAAGATTTTTTAGTTCGTGCCTCTCCTTAAAGCTCAGCGAAAGAATGGGACGGCTTGCTAATTCCTCGAGTCGTTTCTTCCTCCACTGCCTAGCTTTGTTGACAGCCACCGGGTTTAATGTTCTTCCTCGTCTTAATGCTGAAGTCATCTAGTTTTAACCTCCCGTGCCGTGAAGCAGGCTCTGTGACCGCCCATCAGCGTTTCGCCACGGCACTCTATACAAACATTTCTCCCAAGGCTATATAGGGGTTTAGGTTCCTTTACCCCAGTCTGCCGATCCTGCTCCATCATATCCTCATTCTTTTTCTGCAGGATGGTATCAATTGCCTCCTGGTTCATAAAATTAGCGCAGGGGGTGCTTCCACCTTCCTGGATAATCTTAAGAAACGAAATAATATCATCGACATCTACCCCTGGGTGAAAGAATTTATAGGGTATCAGCTGCTGTGTGGTATCTTCCTTATCGATATCCCAAATGAAGCCCCCCGACTTCTCCCCCTTTCCAAACACGAGGTAGGAGCTGCCGTCCACAGCGATATCGATAACCGGTACCGTCTTACCCTGCAGGGCGTTGAAGTAATCTTCTGTAAGGTTGATGTCAGGGAACGGCCCCGGGCCCGGCGTCCGGGAGTGCGTTATCTCGTGCTTGATACCGATATATCCCTTAGGTTTTCCGAGCATAGTTTTTTCTCCTATTTGTTGTTCTTCGTATTGGCTTTTAGTATGGTCCGGCTAGCTCGACAACCACGGCCGCAGGAAATCCCCCGTCAGGCTTTGTGCCAACCATATATTTGCTCACCACCCGGATACCGTCTTGGTGAGGATAAATGCCGGCCACAAATTTACCATCGCGCCAGTATTCAACCATTTCTTTTCCGGGCAATGTAGTATGTGGTTTAACCTTGAATTCCTCTGCCATATTCCTCTCCTTTTAGGTATTCTTCGTAGAATACTTTTTAGAGCCAAATGTATAGTTAGAAGAGCTTTCTAGCCTCTTCTTCGCCAAAGACCTCATTCGCAATATGCATAACCACATTATCCTTGACCCCTTGGGAGAACCAATCTAACTCAGTGCACCTGTAGTTATCGGCTGCCGGCACTGAGTCATCGTTCTCCAAAAGGCTTTTAAGCACTCGTATCAATTTTTCCCTCTCCATTTTACCCTCCTACTCGGTATTCTTTGTGGAATACTTATTCAACTTCTTGTGATACCGGATGATGCGGACCTTCATCCCAGGATTCATCCTCTTCGCCCTGACCCTCGCATTGCTTCCAGTGGTTGCACTTCAAAATGTCTTCAGGGAAGTTATTGCAGCAATCGTCAATATCACCATTACAGTAGCAAGTTTGACCACACTCCGGGCATTCATGCGCCATCTCAACAATTCCTCCTTTTGTTGAACTAATCCTCAATGAATTTGGCACCACAGGCTGGACAGTAATGTGAGCCATACGGAACCTGAGTGACACAGGTGCAGCATACCCTAGTAGTGAACCAGCGTTGGTAGCCAAATAATAATACTATCCCGAGCATGACAAGTCCTTGTATCCAACCAATCCAGAATAACATTCCCACTGCTATGAGTCCTATTACTAGGGGGAATTTAACAGTCCCTAGAAACATCTTTAAGGTTGGTTTTTTCATCTCAACAAAACTCCTTTATTGTTGGTCAAGTATTCTGCATAGAATACTTACTCAGTCTCACCTGGTAGTGTTTGGGACCTCCAGGTGGAGGGGTCAAAGCGAGACTCTTTAACCTGTTTTAAGGCTTCGAGGCCTAGCTGGTGAGCTTCCCGCCTCTCAGCATCGGTGATATTGGGATTATGGTCATTATGGATAGTCAAGATTTCGATAGCTTTGTCTATTTTCAATTTAGCCCCCTTATTTCACCCGGGTGCATTTGATTACCAGTGTCTCCCCGACCTTCAGCTGGTAGTCGAGATTGCAGTCGGCGCCGCTAAATTTGAACTTTCCTGGATTGGCATACTGCTCCTCGAGTGCTCGGCCGACGGCCACCCTGGGGGAGCTCCCCCGGGCGATTGTCTCGCCGGCGTTGACTTGGACTCGATAATCTTTAATCATCGGTCTCACCTGCTAGTATTTCATCGGAAGTAGTGCAAGGTGAAATACGCATGTCCCGGATTCGTTTCAGGGCTTCAAGCCCTAGCTTGACGGCTCCCCTAAGGTCTGAGCCGGAGTGATTCCAGGGGCGCCGGTTCTCAATCACGAGAGTCTCGATAGCTTTTTCTATTTTCACTTTAGCCTCCTTCAGGCAGGTTGTTTTCGTTTGTCTTTCAGCCACTTTTCAATCTCTGGCTCGATAAGTACTAAGTTGTTACCAGCGGTTGCAACCAGGTCCTGCTTAAATTCTTGGTGTAGTCTCTCCGAGAGCTCTGGATCCTCGGTTAGGTCTAGGAGGATTGCAAGCGCGAGCTGGGCCGGGCCGCTTCCCTGGTAACCCCACTGGAAACCGTCTGGCGAGTGAGGATGCAATTTATAACTTGGGTCCAGCGGTAACTCATATTTCTTCGTTGTGCCTTCGTCTGCTCCCTGTTGGCGGGTGAGCTCGCTTACCGTGACTTTCTGAGGGCCGGTACCACTATTTTTCCCGGTATATGTTTTCACTTTAGTCTCCTTTTAGGTATTCTTGGGGGAATACTTTTTCAACAATTCATCAGTTTTGTTGATTCCTTTTAACCCTCGGGCATATCAGTTCATTAAATACTAAGCACGGATAGAAATAACGAACTTGCTTTTTCTTAGGTAAAAGCCAGCAATAGAAACTTGTACTCCTGCCCTTACAATGAAAACATCTATTCTTTATTTTTACTTCGCTCATCGGGGTATTTGAGAAATCTAGTTCCATCTCACTTTAGTCTCCTTTCAGGTATTCTTGGGAGAATACTTATTTATTTATAAAAAGACTTTCCAGCGTAATACATGAAAGGACACGCTATAGCCAACAGGATGAAGGCGATTCCTAGAGGGGTCGTCATAGCCTCGCTATTAAGTGAAGCGATAATAAGCGCTGAAATTAATAATCCAGTGCCAAGTGCCAGTAATATTGGAAATCGGTACATTTTAGTCTCCTTCAAGTATTCCTGCTGGAATACCTTTTAAACCTCCTCGAGGCTATCACGTAGGTCTCTGACCCACTTATTTCTCCTGTTAGTCCGTTCAACCTCTTCATCATAATGTTTAGTATGGTACTCTATATCCTTCTGGGCATCGGCTCTTTTCTGTTCTAGCCAATCAGCAGCGATGAGGCGAACGGCCGAATGCTCCGCATAATAATCGCCCATACCGTCAAATTCTATGGAGCTCTTTATTTGCTCCACCATGAATTCCTTAAGCTTATTATGCTCGGGAGTAGGTGATTGCCACGCCTGGACTTGTTCAAGCATGGCGTTATACTGATCCATTAGCTTACTGTTTGCCTCAACCGCCGAATCTATATCCCTTTTTTTGGCTTCATATTCGTTTTCAGCGTGGTCTAAGGCTTCTCCCAGGGACATACTATTTAGTCTTTCGAGTTCTGCCTTAGCTTCTACCAAAGCTTCGGCATGATAGACTGAAGGCTGGAACTCGTCAGGAATAGGTTCGCTCTGCGGCTCGTCTCTCATTGTAATCAAGGCTCCAAAAGCCCTCGCGCAACCCAAAGCGTATTCCTTGAATGTAATCCCTTTTTTAATAGCGTCTGTGTAACCAGTTGGCATTAGTGATACCTCCTTTTTATTTGTCAAGTATTCTTGCCAGAATACTTACTCAACAATTCAGCAGATAATGTTTATTTCCCGGCTCATCCGGACAGTCGTGAGGGTTATCTTTGCCATCAGGGAATTTATCCTCGGATACCTGCCAGCGACTAGAGATCCCTGTAGGACCGATGCTGTTGGCATGGGCTATCGCCTCTTCCTGGGGCAAGTTCGTGCAGATAGCCCAGAACACCAACCCCTGATGCCCAAGGGTAAAGAATGATAAGGTTTGCGATAGGGTTTCCTTTGTCTTTTCCATTTTAGTCTCCTTTCTTTGCCCTTGGGCCAAAAGCCACCTTCAGCAAGGTATAGAGGAACTCGAAAAAGTTTCCTTCACTGAGGATGCAGGCTTGTTTATGTCCAACCTCGGCTTCTTCCCAGGTGTGATAACGCTCTTGATAATCGTCTTGCTTACCACCGAATATCATAGTCTCGAACAGTATAGGAGTCCCCCGGCCAAACGAATGATCGAGTCCGAGGAACACAGTTGACACGTTCACATCGAGCCACATCTTCGTGTAAGCCACTTTCCGGTCAGCTGTTTCAAACCACCTTCCCCATTCCAATATGTTATCAACTGGTTTTGGTGTCTTTCCTTCAAGAATGTATTTCGTTGTCACCTTTCTACCTCCTTCGAGTATTCCTGGGAATAGATTTCTTTATCTTGGCTTTGAGTTCTCCAGCCTTACTCCGAAGGTGCTGGTTGTAAGAAATGGTATCAAGGGCATCAAGACCTTTTATGAGGAGTTCTCTTTCCTCTATAGTTAAATTTGGTTGCATCTTAGCCTCCTTTCCAGTATTCCTGCCAGAATACTTAGCCTTCTGTGTCTGTGAAACAAGATACCCATCTGATAAAGGGCCATCGCCAAGTCAACGTTATAGACTGCCAGAATATAATATTCTGAGCTGATGTTTCAGTAATCCAGACGAAAAGTAAATTCTTATACAATTTTATATCCACCCATCTAGGCCCAACAAAAACCGGGGAACCGATTAATTCAAGTCTTAATTTTCTCTCCATTTGCCTTCCTTAAAGTATTCCTCCGAGAATACTTGCTGGCTCGGTGTAACTATTGCACCGCTTTCAAATAACAGGGCTTGGTGCCGGACACTAGCAGGTTTATTTAATTGTCTTCATGTATGCTCCCTTTGTATATTTGCCTCGCTGTTGGGTCACGGTCTTTACAGTGGCCATTCCTTATTTCGGGATTCGGGAGCGGGCAACATGGTCAGCCTTTACGGAATGCCCGCTTGTCGGCTCGCTTGCAGTAGCGGCATTGGCGGTCCTTAAAATCCCGGGTTTTTTTAGTTCCCTTTGCCATTATTTCTTCTCTACCTGGATGCCGATACCCATTTCGTTAAGTATCTCGGTCGTCTGGATTTTATAGTTGTTGATTTCCCCTTCATAGGTTATCATCTTCAGGCTGAATTCGACCAGGAGCTGAGCCAGTTCCAGTTCTGGTAAGGCTTCTAGCGCCCCTATAATCTTGTCGCGCTCTTCGACCTTGAGCCGTTTTTCCAGCCAGTCAACCCAATCACTATTGTAGCCCCTGTTGACATGGCTTCCAGTAATAGTTGCTTTCATAATCAGGAGCATGCGCGGTCTGTCGATGCTGGTAGTTTCCGAGACGGCTTGCTTGATGGACTTCTGCTCGGCTCTTTTCTTCGCGTTGCCGGCGGCGTTCTTTGCCCGTGTATATGCGGATTTCTTTCTCGTTAGACACTTTGGCTTGCTACAAACAAAGTGTATCTTGCCGTCTATCTTGGAGCTGTCATAGGCGTAATGGAATCCGTCGGTACACCTTTGCCGGCACTCGTTAGGGTCTTCGATGGCATCGAGTAATGTAACTGAGTGTCCGCCGTATCCCTCTGCATCCCTTTGGTAAAAGGTGCCGTCGAGCATCGCATGGCCGGCTTTGAGTTCATCGCTGTAACCTCCCATCGTTAGCTCTCTGAGGTCGAGGACTACTGCCCTGGTACCGGCCTTATCTTGGGCCAGCTTCTTGAAAGATTCAGGCATTTCTACTTTAGCCTTTTCCCTGATTTCCTGATAGGTTTCTTTAGTTACCCGGTCCTCGCAAGTATAGCCCTCGCCATCTTGTACCGCGACTATATTCTTGCGTTCGCATTTCTTCTGCTGCACGCAACCCTTGCAAACCTCTTCAAAGGTTTCGAAGACAGGTGCTGGAGCCGGCGCGGTTCTATCGCTGATTTCCGTGGCGTGTTCCTTTTCGATTGCATCTGATATTGGGGTATCCTTAGCTTTCGGACCACTGGCAACGGATTTCTCGATGCGGCTGGCGATATCCTCTTCCATCGCCTTTTTTGCCTCGAGCGCCTGGGCCTCTTGATGGGCTTTTTGCTTTTTATCCCAGCAAGCGGTATCTGTGCAGAAGTGCTTTATCGTCGACTTGGTTTCGTTGGCTCTAATCATCCTGTCGCATTTCAGGCAACCGGCCGCCCGGGTATCGAAGAGTGGGTCATTCCGACTAGGATAAGAGGAGCCGCTTTTCTCAAGATGCCTCATGTTATCTTCGCAGATGCTATAAATCGACTTCTTGATTCCGTCGACTGTGGCCGCCGGGCCGTATTGACCGCCAACGCCTTTAGCCGCCTCATTCATTAGCCAGGCCTCGTCTCTGATAGTATCGGACCCACCGCCGTATGAGTATTGCTTCTTTCCCAGGTTGATATCTTTGAAGATGAGTAATTCCCTGGCCATTGTGAAATTCATCTTGCCGTCGACAATCCGTTGTAGTATCTTATCCGGACACTTCAGGACCCGGCGCATGTTTGAAACATTCCCCTGGGTCATGTTAAGCGTCTTTGCCAGGGCGGTTTCGGTGATATCAGTAAAGTTGATCAGGTACATGTCGACAGCTCTAGCCTGGTCGAGGGGAGTGATATCCTGCCGGCGCAGGTTTTCCTCAAGGGCGATGATTGCCATGTCTTGGTCGGTTATCTCCCGGATATCTACGGGCATCTCCGCGTATTTCTTGGGGTTTTTCTTCTTGAGCTTGATGTAAGCCCGTTTTCGCAGGTGCCCTTCGGCCAGCTCGTAGTGGTCGTTCACCTGGCGCCCGGTAGGGATGTGGATAATTCCGATTTGCTCAATGGAGTAGGCGATCTCCCCTATCGTTTTGGGCGGATAGTAGGACCGCGGTTGGTAGGGGTTGTCCTGGACTTTTTCAGGGTCAATCTTTATGATTGACATGGGTTACCTCCTTTTTCTCTTGACAGGAGGGGTATGGTGTAGTAAAATAAGACAGGTGATTAGGTATGCTTGCACCGGTCACCTCCTGAGGGCTACTGAATTTTCATCGGTTCAGTAGCCTTTTCATTTTTGTATATTTCCCAAGCACGCTGGGCGGAGACATTGAAAACCTCTCCGATTTCTGCCCAGCTTGCCTCTGGATGGTCTTCCCGGTACTCTACCAGGAGCTGGTTCCTCTTAATCTTCCGCATAGCGTCATATTTTGCCATAATCCAATGTTAACACAGCTAAAGGGGTTTGTCAAGGGGGTTATAGAATTATTTTTTGGTGGGTTTCGGGGAAGCTGAAAACTCTAAAAAGAGCCCACAACCTTTAATTAGCTAGGAATAACCCATTTTTCCGTAGCTAGGAGGTCACAGAATCGATTTCTAGGCCCCTTAAAAGTGTTTTGAATACTATAGTACTTGGGGCATTACTACTTCTTGTTTTTCACCTCCTTTTTGGCAACCACCACTAGGGCCTTCCATGGATTAGGTCTCTTCCCTCCGGATATCTTGTTGAGGTGGACCCAAATGGCGGCCCAGTAGCCGAACATGTGGAACTTGTATCGGGCCAGAGCTTCCCAGGCTTTGCTTTCGGCTTCGGCAATGGCTTTTTCCATTTTTACCTCCGGAACCTTAATCGAAACCACAGCGCAAAGGATCTCCGCAGCAGGTACCCGCTCTCTTTCTTTATGAATTCGAAGACTGCCGGGTCCTGT
>LAZR01000725.1_pt1 | contig 23328 bp, 44 predicted proteins | sample 329461 | NCBI WGS metagenome assembly LAZR01 (sample SAMN03002196, study PRJNA259156) | marine sediment metagenome | biome: sea floor; feature: Hydrothermal impacted sediments; material: marine sediment; isolation source: Loki non-amplified sample from Loki's castle hydrothermal vent sediment ...
GTCATTCAAAACTGGTAAAAGAACATCTACAATGGGCATAATAATCCCTTTTAATAGTTCAAATCCTCCAGCAACAGTGCCCACGATATTAGCGACAATCTCCATTCCTTGAGAGGACATTATAAATGCCAACATTCCTTCTGCAGCAGTAGTCGCTCCAACAGTCAATTTATCAACGAAATGTTTTCCTATATTTCCTACGACTGTTTGAACTTTTTTGAGAGAATTTTTGTATGTATCAAATGTCTTTTCCTGTTTAGCAAAAGCCTCTTCTGTTACTCCTGTTGCGTTCTCCATTTCTCCTAATACCCGATTAAACTCCTCTCCTCCAACCCCGGTTAAAGCCATGGCTCCACGCAATGCCCTGATATTAGGAAGCAAATCTGACATGGCTGCGGCATCACCGTCAGTTTGAGTCTCTATTAATTTTAATGCTCCAGCCAAACCTTCGGCCTTTAAAAACGTGGAACCACTTTCATATCCCATATTCTGCAATGCTTCGGTCATGGCTCCTGATGGTTTTAAGAAAGCATTAACAATAGCATTTAATTGAGTCGTAGCTAAATTTGCGTCCACTCCTTGCTTTGTCATGGCTGCTAATCCAGAAGTTAATTCTTCTAATTCTATTCCAACCGAAGCATACAAAGGAATAGAAGTTCCGATAGACGCAGCTAATTGTTCGCCTGTTATTTTACCAAATTTAATTGTTTGAAAAAATATATCAGAAGCTTTGGTAGTATCCATAGTTTCTTTACCATATGCATTCACTGCTGTAGTTAAAACATCTACAGCAGTAAACGTATCTGTTAAAGCTGCTTTGGCAAATTTTGCTGAATCAATGGTTATTTTCATAGCTTCTTTAGCAGTTGTTGCGCCCGCAGAAAAAGCTTGATATAATCCTTTTGTTAATTCGGTTGTTTCCCCCAAAGCTGGAGGCAATAGAAGAACTGCCTTTGATAATTTCTGCATATCTACTATTGCCGTATCTACCAAAGTAGATACATTTGCCATAGCTTTTTGAAATTTATTTGCCGCTTTTACGGATAAAACAAATGCTGCGGCAAAAGCAGCGGCAATAGCAGCTCCAGCAAGAGCCGCTCCCTTAGTGATTCTTTTTAATCCAGAATTCCATTTTTTGTCGTCGAGTCTTGCCTCACCATAAATGGAACCCGCCTTGAATGCCATTATTTCCTCTTATTCTTTTTTATTAAATTATCGAATACAGTTTTTGGTATACTGTGTCTTATTAATCGTTCAAATATATTCAATTTATCCTCATTGATTTTATCTTCTATCTCCCTGATTCTTTCTAATTTTTTCCTTCTCCATTTTGTAAAAACCGTTTGTCCCTTCTTAAAACCCAAACCTTGAATAACTCCCAATAATTCACCCTGTTCAATCTGATTCAATATTTTTCTTTTCTCTATTTCCCCTATGAGTTCTTCAAAAAACCAATATAAATCATTTTCATATTCATTAATTAAAGTAATTGCGCCCTCTAAAGAAACGCCGCTTTTAATTAATGCTATGATTCCTTGGATTTCGAAGACTTTTTTTTAATGCCTCCAATTGTCTGTGCGACATAAGTAAGAATAGTGTTCAGTGTTCCAAAATCAAAATTCTCCAAGAACCATTCTTTTTCTTTAGGGTAAATATAAGACAGTTCTTCAGCAATTACCTCTATTCCGGATAACTCTTCTTTCTTTTGTTTCTTTTCTAATACAGACCATCTTTCTGTTATTTCCAGTGCAATTTTTCCGCTCACTGGACTTTCTGGATTAAGAGTAAACTCTTCCCCAGATAAAGTAGTTAATTCTAAAGTTAAATCAGGTTTCTCCGCTTGAAATTTTTGCATTTTTTCTCCCCTTTAAAATGAGGGTTGAATATTAACCCAAATATTCAGAGCCCTCAAACCGGTCCTCTTTACGGAACGCTATTTGTTACAGGATACGAGTCAACAGCGTCGGCCAAATTAGCTGTTGCTTCAGTATCCTCCAGTGCGTCTGCTGTCATGTAAAACAGTATTATGTCCCCCGCCGTGAATGTTGCCGCCGGAAACGTCAACGTCAATTTCGTTGTGGCGATTACTCCAGCCGTCGATAGTATGAATTCATCCTCCACCTTTGCGGTATAGTCTCCAATATCGTATATTGATTGAAACGCGATATTTTCGTTGAAAGTTATTTCCAATGAAGTTGCACTAATTGCGATCGCCGTAGCAATAATCGGTCCAGCAACATCAGGCCACGTAATCGGCGGGACATCTTCCACTGTTGGATCTCCCCAATAACCGAATGCCCCATTTTTCGTTGTAGATTCTAAGGCTGTAAACTTATGCCACTTAATTCTGAATTCGACAGGGAAATTTCTTTGCGTGTCTGCTCCCCAATTTATTAATTCGCCACTTACGATTGGAATGGCCTCATAGAAATTTAGAATGTGCTCGAGGTCTGCAAGAGCTTCCCCGTTTTCATCCACGGCGGCAACCTTTAATACTCCCGCTTGTTGATCTCTCATAGACTGATAAATATTTCTATTAATCGTACCAGAATCATCAGCCGGATTCACGTTTTCTGACGTGACCCCGGCCATTATAAGTTTAAGCAGTCCAGTAGAAATCTCACCGAATGTTACATTGAGAACATAGTCGACTCCAGTCTTTACATGATCTGCAGCCTTTGTCCCGTCTTGTTGATACATAATATCCTTAATGTCTTGATCGGGAGTCAGGTTCGCATCTGCAGTCGTTTTTCCTAAGTCATATCCTTTGAATCCTACTTGGACCACTCCAAGAGGGCCTTCAAAAAGTTTTGAATTTCCTACAAAAATTGCTCCGCCAATCATTTCATAAACCTCCTATTTGGTTGTAATGATCGAATTAAAAGAGAACATCTCTAAATGTTTTTCATCTACTCCCAAATATCCTGGGGTTTGCATGGGAGATATTTGATAAGTCTGCATCGCCGGATACACTAATGCATCCACAGTAACCTCAGGAAGTAAGAGTCCAAACTTATTCTTAAGTAATTCATAAACAGTATCTATTTGTTTTTTTGCTATATTCATTTGTATAGCTCGTGAAATTATTTGAACAGACCAATCAGTTCTATTATACCAATGTTTGGTCTCTCCACCAGTTTCACTTATCATAACTTCATCTTTTTGTGAATCAGGATTGAATCCATTCACAATAAAGGCAATAGAAGGAAGATTTACAATTAAATACTGGGTCAAATTGTATATCACATTCCCACTTCTTTCTTAAATTCTATTCGTATTACTTCCATCAAATCTTCACGATCATTTTTTAAATGTTTCTCAATCCATTTATTTCCGGCATCCATATCTCGTTCAGTAAACTTCCCCCAACCACCCTTCCACTCATGCATCTTCATTGCATAATCAGTATTCCATACTACTGTTATAACTAATCCCGCAACAGCTCCACTATGAGCGGGAGTAACTTTTTCTTTTGAACCAGATATAATGGATTGTGGAAAGATTAAAATAAGTTTATTTCCAACAAAAGCTGAAGAAGACCCACGCAATACTCCCCAACGAATAGGCGGTTTTCTGCTTTCTTTCATACTTCCATTATTAGACCAATTCAATAATTGCACAGCTCCTTTTTCCATAGCTTTTGCAAAAAATTTTGGACTTCTCTTTTGTAATCTTTTTAAAGGACGTAAGTCCATACGCATTTTTATTTTACCTTTCATTATATTACAATCTCTAAATGACTTGATTTGAAAGATCCTACTATAATTACTTGTCTAACTTTTAATTTAGGATAACCTGAAACACTTTTTCCATGTAATTTTGTTATGCTCACATAACAACCATTTTTAATATTTGAATCAACGGGAGTAAAAATAGATGCTTTAGGATTTATCGGTGCTCCCGTTGAATCATATTCAACTTTACTATCGTCTTCTATATACGCCTTTCTTCTATACGGATTTCCTTCTGTTTCTGTTCTAAAATTATTGTCCCTTGTAACTGGAGTAACTTCTATTTCGTCAGTATAATATAAACTCATTATCTATTTCCTATAGGGATGAAACTTGGAGGCAAAGGAGGTGTTGATATATTTCCTTTACTGAATGCTGAAAATGATTCCAACGTTCCCTGTACTTGCATAGCACTTTCAAAAGTAGGAAAAATTAAATGAAGACAATTAGGATGATATGGAGGAGAATCAGTTAATGGAGGAAAACGTTTATCTTTTCCACTCATAGAAAAAATTTTTCCTTCAAAATCCATACATATTTTAGTAGTAGTATTATGAGAAGATACTTGCATCAAGTCCGTTCCATAATTAGCACCTTGCGCTAATGCTGCTTGTGAATGAGCTTGATGAAATTTTGTACGTGCAACCAATTCAGCATAATAATGTGGTTTATATCGCATTTTACCAGCTTGAATAAATTGTTTATTATCTACAATTAGCCATTCAGAAGTTTTAAATAATTCAGTAAGCATGGTCTTAGCTTGACGCAAATTCCCCATTTCAAATCCAGCAGTTACATTTATATTTATTAAAGCTTCATCATAAAGCATTTGTTGAGTATTACGAAATAAGGTAAAAAGATTTTTTTTACCTAAATTTAATCCACTTAAATAAGATTGTACTGCATCATCATATAGTCCCCTCATAATAGTTAAACTGTATCTACTCGTTGCTAATTTGCGTAAACCTTTTGAAGCCATGTTTGCTATGTATTGAGTATTGGCTATTCTTTTTCCCATTAAGACTAAACTCTTTTTATATCTCCAAGGAATATTTTTTTCAGACCAAGAAATGAATAATGCTCCCATTTCAGCATATAATTTAGTAACTTCAATTTTTATACGATTCCAATATATCGTAGATAATTTTGCGCCCTTTATTGATTGCCGAACTATAATAAGCAATCTTTTTTCAAGTTTTCGTAATTCTTTATTTAAAAGTAAAAATCGTTTTCTGAAATCCGCCTCAAACAATAAGACATCTTTACGTGTCATACTCACCTTTCAATAAAGCAACAGTATTCACAATAGAATAATCACGCAACATTCCCATTATATAATCAGGAATCTTAATTTGTACTTTATCTAATCTTTCTTCTTTTTGAGAAAGGGTAAAAGCGGTTAGTCCACTGTGAATAGCTCCTCTTCTTTCATTAAGCTCTGTATAATGTTCCATTAGAAAAAGAGCTGCTTCAATCTGAGCATTTAAAATATTAATATCGGTCAGGGTTGGTGACAAATTTAATCCAGGAGCAAGATATAACCAATAGAAAGCTGATATAAGAAGCGACTGTTTTGAAGTTTCCCCTGGAGTACCCACAGGGGTCAATCCGAACCAAACCTCAGCCTCTATTTTTTCAGTTAAATAAGTATCTGCTTCTAAAATTGTACACCAACTATTCTGACCGACAATTAATGACATTCTAATTCTCCTTAAGTGAAAGACAACTCATCTATTTGATCAGTGTCTGCTATGATTGCACCGAACGCCGTCCAATAAGTACGTAATTCACTTAGCGTTGAAATATCTTTTTCACTTAAACCCAATTCACGAAGGTAAACTGCATTTTGAATTTTTCTTCCGGGTAAAACTAAAAGAGCTTTATTCGCAAGAATATTACTATTCCAAGAATACATAGGAGTAACATTATATTCTATGATTTGACCGGATACACTTGAAGCTGCTCCGACTTGTCTTCCACGAATAATATCTGTAGAAGTAGCTCTCATAGCCTGATTAATTCTTGCCTTTAGATTGGGAGAAGCATATAGAAACATTTGCGCATTCGCAACATCCCCGTATCCTCTATCCTTAACGGTTTCTCCTATATCCTCGTAACCTTTATTTATAGTCGCGATATCCCTTTCTACGATTGGATCGGTAGCCACTCCTTGCCAGGCGATTGTATTTAAAGCACCCGCAGTAGCCAACAATCCATAATGAATATCCGCCCAAAGATCATTCAATCTTGCGCGAACCTGCTCCATTAGATCAATGAATTTGTAAAGTTTTCTTCCTTCAATAATTTCCCAAGTAAGACCAATTCCTGCGCCATACTTATTTATTGCGGCTGGAGTCTTAGTTCCAGAGATTCCATAAAAGTTCGCCTTTCCTCCCTCTGGAATAAGCTCAAAGGTCAATCCTGTTGCGACATTTGCAATCTCCCATGACAGTTGCCCTTTCTTTAATTGAATTCCTTTATAAGCTTGCTGCCACCAAGTATCGAATTCCGGAACTTGCTGCGTGACATTAAAGACGTCTTTCGTTAAAACGGGCAAGTCTGAAGAACCAGAAAATGCCTGAATGATTTTTTTATTTTCATCTTGAACAGCCACGCTCTGCATAAAGGCTTGAATGGACTTTTGCAGAACAATTCCTTGCTGCTTATAATTCAGACGAATACCTTTTTTGCTGTCAAAAGTATAGTCCTCACTCGCTTTTTCATTCATGTGAACCGTAAGATCAAAAACTCTTTCTAAGTTCATATTCATCTTTTTATCTCCTTAAGTCACCAGTAGTTCGGCCATTCCGTCGAAATTGATATATCCAATAATAGGCGCTGATGCCACATCTTCAATTACGTGCCCGGCCAAATCTAAAGTGGCGGGTGTATTAGTAAATTCGCTATTAGCGGGGTCCCAATAAACTGGTTCACCCGGGACCCAGACTTCGCCGGTGTTCTTGACTACTTTGCATTTTGCCGCTTTGGTAATGAGCGCCGCAGATTCACCCGCCGCAACCTGAGCAGCAGAATGGTCGATGAGCATGAATCCAAGCACACTATTGTACTTAACCACTTCGCCGGCCACAACTGCTCCAGCAGGAATGACTCTCATTTCTTCATAAGTCGGACTTAAAAGTTCTACTTCTTTTGCCATTATATTTTAACTCCAATCTCTTTTAATGCTTGAGCTTCCATAGAAAGATCACCCTCTTCTTCCTCACCTTCCTTCTTTTCTTTTCCTGCAGAAGCATCGCTCTTTTCGGCAACGCCGAATAATTTAGCAGTATCCGCAAAATCCTTTTTACTTTCTTCGAGAAATGTTTCAAGACCTTTATCCGTTAAGTCTTTCATTGTTTCAGGATTAAAGCGACCCATAATAAACTTTAATTGTTTATCGGTATAGCCTTCACCTGTTAATTCTTTAATTTTCTCTTCTGCCTTTGAAACATCTACTAATCGAAGAGCTTTTTCGTTTTTACCAACGATCTCCTTATTGTCCTTATCAAGCCTCTCGTTCGCCGCTTTTAACGTACTGTTTTCTTCAAATAATTTTCCAATTACGCGATCATTTTTAAAATCGTCCAAAGTAAATACTTGCCAAGGACGAATATTCAATTCTCTAATTCCGGTTTTGAGTTCTTCAAAGGTCACTTGTTTGTCTCCTTCTCCAGGTTTTTGTTTTTGAATATCAAAGCACTGTACTGTACTGAGTCTTATTGCTCCAGGAAATGCAGGACTTTCTTTATCACTATTTCCAAGAGCAATTCCTGTAACTTCATTTATATCACCCACTATATTTTCCATACTTGTATCAACATCAGCTTCCATAGAACAAGTATTCATATCAGAAACTATATTCTTATCAGGAAAATATCCCACCACTATACTGGATAATTTTCCCTTTATATTTTCAAGAACAGAAACAAGGACTTCACCGACCGATTTTCTATCATCGTGTGAATTATCTTCATTGTGATGAATAAAAAATTTAGTCCCCTCTTTTATCTTTTGACACAGTCGGTGTATCGTTGACTTTGGCCACTTTAGTTCTTGTTTCCCCTCCCCCAGAACCTTCGGACGACTTATTCCCTCGTGCGCCAGAAGGTACGCTTGGAGTATCCCCTTCCCCTTTAGAGATTCTAATTTCTCTGGGGAAATCATCTTCTTTAACCTTTCTGGATTTAGGTTTAGCTCCGAGGCCTGTATAAATATCTTCATTTACCATTCCTTTTAAGAATAAATCTTCAAGGTATTTTGTTAATATTTCTATAGTTTCTCTATATTTTTCATATTTGCAAGAGAACCGAATAAATCCATTCTTCGCAAAAGGAGGATCATCTTTCTTTACTTCCTCAATATATTCACTTACTTCAATAATCACGTTTTCTCCAATCCTTCGAATATTCGCAATTATTTGTTTACCTTCCGAAGTAGATACTTTTAAAGGTCGAGAATACCCTCTCCAAGGCATTATTTTTTTCCTCCCTTTCCCTTCCCTTTTCTTCCTTTACGAGGCATTTTCTCCTCCTTTCTTTAATTCTCTAATCAAAGAGACCATACCAATATTTTTGTCTTTTAATTGTTCAATCTCTTTTTTTAAATTATCAATTTCTTTTTCTAATTGTTTATTATATCGAACTAATTCATTTTCTTCTTCTACTGCCTCTTGTTTTAATTCTTTAATTGCTCCTTCTAATCTCTCAATTTTCCTTTCTAATTCTTTAGTTTTCCTTTCTAAAACCTTCATGTCTTTAGAAGAAATACCTTTTTTATTTTTTTCTATTTTCTTGAATATCTTTTCGTATTTCTCAGGTTCTTTCTTAATAAAATAATCTTGTACACTTACTACTTCACCCACTTCACACCTCCTGTGAATCATCTTTTAATTTTTGACCAACTTTAATTAAATTGTTTTCTTCTTCCTTTTCTTCTTTCTCTAAAGAACGTTTAGTCTTTAATGGATCAATACCGGGTAAAGCATTTCTATAATCATCAATAGAAATAGCTCTATCCATATAAGCAAGTTTAAGTGCCTTAACACGATTTAGAAATTCACTAAAATCAATTAAAGGAAGCTTTATCTCAAAATCATAATTAAGTTTTTTAAGATTAATTCCTCCAGCATTTATATATAATTCTTGACTCTTTATTATAATATCATATAAAGATGCTTGCCAAATAGATCGTTCAATAATTGTCGCATTTTTTATCAACTCATATAGAGTATCGGCTGTGGCCCTATTGCTCATCAAATCAACATATCCAAGCCAATGAACAGGAATTCCCGTAACCGATGATATTATCTTAATAGTGCTTACCAATTCAATTTGAAGATTTTCATGAGCCCCTTGTGAAGGAGTTTCATATCTAAAACCTGCCGTTCCTATAAAGGCATGACCTATTTTCCATTTCATTTTATTGAGCAAAGCTCTTAATGCTGTGCCCTCGGACTCGGTCTCCACTTTGAAGACCGGAGTTATGCGGGCAAAAATATGATTATTGCGTCTCATGTCTTTAATGGCTCTGTCATAATTTTCCAGATCTGTTAATATTGTTCCTATTTTTGTTACTGGACCAGAGGTATTTCCGTCATCACCTCCAAGTCTTGTATATACATAATCTTTGAAATTTGCGGATACCCAAACTCCTTCTCTTTTGATTTGGACATCCACCACATTCTCCTTTATCAGATTATCATCATATACTGCTCTGTACGGCATCTTAAAAGAATAAGGAACACGAATAACTTTAATATAGATCGACCCATCATGCCATTCTTTTTGTTTTAATAAACATAAGGATTGTCCTGCCATTTCAGAACCTTTAACTGCATCTATGAATTCTAATCCTTGTAATCTATTCTTCAATAAAAAATCCTCAATCCAAATGGCTGTATTTTCATCATTACAAGAAACAGATATTCCTTCACCAGCTATAAAAGCAGTTCGCAAATCAACAATCGCCCTTGTTTCTTGATTTCCAAAATCAGCTTCAGCATTATATTTACGATATGTTTCTGTTACTTGACTATCATAATTAGTATAAGCATTAGTGGTCCCAGGAATAGAAAGATTTAATCTTCTACCAGTCAACATAGACTCAATAATTACTTGATCATGTTGACCTTCTATTGCCTGTATCTTTATTGTCTTAATGAGTTTTTCATGTTTAGCTTTTTTCCCTCTACCAAACAGCATCTTTATACATCAACCTCAAATCCGAATATATCGCCTTCAACCGTTAAACCTGCTGCATTACTTACTATAGTAATATCATATCCTTCTGGTAATTCAATTGGCCATCCAGGATTAAAATGATCAGCGGGTGATTCACCAATTTGAGTGTCTATGTTTATCTGATTCAAATGTCTAACACGCACGCCTGATCCGTTACGTATCTCGACATAACCGATTCCTATCGCGACAGTTGTCGGATGAACCATACTTTCAACAAGGAAAAACTTTTTATTAGCTGGTACTGTATAAACAATGGTTGTTTGATTAGTTGCGACCCCTTCATCAAGTATCTGTGTTCTTGGTCCGTGAAATTCCATTTAATCCTCCTAAAAGATATTATGTCCTATGTCTTGTAAATAGGCCGAACTTTTTGCTGCATAAAAACAAAGAACAAGCGCATCAGCCCTATCAGGTGATTTATGTATACTAATAGCATGTTCCTTAAAATCATCTTTAGACTCGATCTTCATTACTTCATATCCGCGTCGCCCACCTATATAATTATATTTCCTTTGAATGAGTTGAGAACGCAATTCTTGATCATTAGGAATATCTATATGATTAAGCTTATCACGAAGATTAAAATACATCTCCGTAACAGTATCTTCATAATGTATTTCATCTATTGGCTTTCCGCCAAAATTAATTCTATTTACAAGGTATCCGTCCCTTTCCAAATAATCAGCTATTGCCTTTCCAATATCTCCATTATCAATATTAATAGGAATAGACCTATCAATTACAAAAGCTTTCAAATCTTGAAGTGTGATAATAGCATTTTGAAAACGGCTTATATAGCTATCAATGATCTTAAGACCTTGTCGACGATAAAATATTATTTCATCTCCACCTTGATGAGCAATATCAGCGCCCACCATAATTTTTCCATCGACTTTCTCTATATCATTATTAATCGCTATATCTACAAGAGTAGAAGGACAAACATATTTATCCCCCATCGCTCGTAATTTACCTTCCCATATATGTTCCGCTTCTTCAGGATTTCTGTCATAATCCGATTCCTTTTCCATAATCATGGAATTAGTGAACCATGGATTTTGACGCCAATTCAACCAAAGAACTTCTGCATTCGAATCTTTATTAAGAATATAATCAATATAGATTGAGTCGGTTTCATATCTCGGATTAAAATCCCACCAGACAGTGGAACCTTCTTTACGAATGGTTGGCCGAAAAATATTAATTGAACGACGAGAAATTGTTTGAGCTTCTGCAACCCAAGCATCATCAGCGCCTTCAAGAGATTTAATATTGTCTGCATTAAATTCCCTTAATCCATGAAAAATAAACCGGGTTCCATTTATTCCTCGTATTTCACTAATATATGGCTTATAAAAAAATCCCAATCCAAGAGATTCAATAGTATCTTCAAGAAGTTTTTTAACCGAATTCTGAATTGTTTTTTGAACTTCACGAACGCAAACAATAAAGCGAGGCTCTGACATTCCTTTTAAAAGAAGTATTCTTGCAATACTCCAAGAGGCACCTTTGCCTCTCCCACCTACGATTATTCTATGCCTCTTGTTACAATTATTTACAAGTGTATCTTTAACTTTTCCAATAATCTCAATCGTTTTTGTCATTAGTATCTTTTCCCACTAATTCAATAGACAGATTCTTTAGATCGATATTTCTTCCTTCTGCTTCTTTATTTCCCCATCTTCTTGGATTTATTCTTTCTAATTTCCACTGAATGGCCGAAGATTTTCCCTTATCTGCAGCTATATCTATCGCATCTTCCAATTTTTCTAAAAGTTCTTTTTCACATATCGCTTCATGAATTTCTATTCTTCTACTAAATGTTTTATCTTTTTCTATATCATCTATTTCTTCCTCTGTACATTCAGTGATTAATTCAGCGCGATAAACCTCCATCCCCAATTTAATTAATCGGAGAATATGCTCTTTCTTATCATCCAAAGTCATTCAATACACGTACCCTATTTAATTATACGCCCTAAAATTATTATGTACAATAGTAATTTTCATATTTATAAGCTTTAATACTATTATAGGATTAGGGCATAAAAAAAGACCCTGAATCATGTGATTCAAGGTCTCAATTTCTTTTAACAATTTATACGACGAAACTTAATACCGGATATTACTCGAACCGATAATCCGAAAGGACAATCAGAAGTATCAAGCCAATCGAATCCTATTAAAGAATTGAATCCTAAACAAGCATATGCCGTCGCCGCTCGTTCCCTGTTGATTTTAGTGTCGTAGGCATATTGTACTCCTCCCGAAGGATATCTCGCAATAAGTTGTTTCATTTTCCTTTACCTCCAATAAATGTCCAGACGAGTAGTCCAGTACACTTATTACAGCAACCTAAAGGACCAACCTTGCGATAAGTTTTATTACCGCATTTTAAACAATGAACAGGATAACTCTTTGTTTCCATTTCCCTTACCTCCAATAATTTTTTTCAGACCTCATCAGTATGAGTAACACTCATAGACGCTCTTAAATTAATAAGAGCGTTTCGATCTCGTAATAGATTAAGTATCTTTTAAAATTAATTCTTGACCAAGACCTAAACCTAAGCCAAGTCCGTATATGTCAAAACATTCTTGACACATATAGGCCCATGAACCAGTAGTTTTACCATCATATTTGGCTTTACGCTTTTTGCAAATACCACATTTGGGTAAAACACTGACTTTAACTTTTGTATAATGATCGCTCATCGCCATTTTGAACCTCCTCTTGATCTTTTTCTATTCGTCTTCCTCTTTTAATTGCTTCTTTAATGTCAAGACAAAGAGAACCAAAATCAATAGATGAATCTAAATCACAATCATCTATAGAGATTGTTTCAATTAACTCAGAATCTTTTGTAACAATGTGAAGCATCATTTCCTTTACCTCCCAATAATTTTTTTAAACCTCATCAGACCGATTAACAATCGGTGACCAGAACCCTTAAGGGATTCTGGTTTCGGTCTTACTTTTGTATGTCTACTGAATCAGCTGAAACAATATCGCCTAAATTAAATTGTTCAAGAAGACGTAAAGCTATTCTAAAGGCGTCCATTTCCTGTTCGGTTATATCCCCTTTCAGAGAATATAAACCAGTACGATCGCTCATTATCATTCGAGCTTTTAGATTCTTAAGTAGAAATACTTGTCTGTAATAGGGTCCTTGTTCTGGTCTCATTTCATTTACCATCCTTTAATTGAAACGTTCCATCCTTAATGAACCTAAACAATTCCTCCATAGAAAAATCAGGTCCAGAAAGTGATTTCCCATTCAATCTTCCAAAAGAAATGAAATCGTGATCTGGTTCAATAATGTCCCCAACTTCAAGAATTCCATTATGCCTTTTAGGTTCCTCAAAGACCCACCCAAGACTATCCTCTTCCATTTTCTCGGTATAAGACCAATCCAACCACATCTTTTTGGTCACTACCATTTTTCGTACCTCCATTAAAAAAGGGAGCGAACCTTACGACCCGCTCCCCTATAACCATTATGTGAAAATTAAATGATTTCTACGTCATCAACTTCCACTGGGCGATAACCGGTCCAACCTTCAGGAGGTTCACTTCCGACTCCCTTTACGGAATAGGTATCAGAAGCCTTATCATAATGGACCCAGATCCTTTTTTCAGGGCTCTGTCTCTTGATCAAATTACGTGCGATTTTCCGCATGTCACTTTGACCAATACCGAAATCCTGGTAAATCTGAAGGCCGTTTACTTCACTATTCGCAATGAATAGATCAACAAAGACTTTCAGCTTTGAAGGACCACCTCCGCCCATCCGCTGACCCGGGGTCAGTAAAGCTACCTCAGTAGCCAAACTTTTCTTAGGATCGTTGTCTACTACGAAAGCCAGGATTATCAAGAGGGCACTTCTCTTAGCTACCCGACGTGATTTGTTCCTGTCCTTCTTAGCTTCCGTGGCGTTCTTAACGGAATCCTCACCAGGTTGAATACCCTGATCCCTGTTTTTTCTTGCCATTTTTTTCTCCTGTGGCATTTAATGGATTGTACAAAATACAATAGCAGCTGATCCATTCAGCTTTACTGATTGTATCGCATACTACCGAAGAGTGAATATAGGGAACGCCGATTCAAAATCAGCGACCCCCTTTTAATTAAGCAATACATTTAAGAGTAAAACCTACGACAGCACTGCCTACGACACTATAACGTAATTGACCTTCTCGTTCCATCTTACGAAGAATACTTAATATTTCGCTTTTAGAAACATGACGATCAATTTGTCTACCAATTTTACGTGCGTAGAAACTGATGTTATAGATTTTTTTACGATCAAGAATTTGTCTGATTGATCCTCTTTTTGTCTTTAATACGTTCATTTCGTACCTCTATAATTAAAATTAGAATATTGGGTAAATCGTATCACGACGATTTTTGTTCCCTATATTCACTCTTCAGTACCTACTCATAACGGCCACTCCGGCTCGGTATTAACAATCTCCCAGAATCGCTACTTTGATGGGTGCAAGCTGATCACTCAGCGCCCTACCTTCCCGTTATCCCTTGGTTTTCCCTTCTCTAAGCCATTAAGGGTTTTCCGGCCAGCTAAGACCGTTGCCCGGTAGCCCGGAACCCTTAACTTATCTACTGTATATATACATGCAGAAACTGGACCGAAATTAGTAAAAACAACAAAAAAATAATGTCTGTATTGATCGTATAGACATAGTACAGACCCAGTTCAAAACTTTTTTAACTTGTAAAAACACAAAAATGACGATTGAGTCAAAATAGGTCATATTTATAAAAATAGACTTAAAAATTGAGGAAGAATGATACAAAAAAAGTTAGAAAAATCATTCCCTATTTAATTGCTTGTATAGCAACAAATTACAATCAGCAAACTGCTATACACTTGTTTCGTAACATGATTCATAATTCCTCCTCCTCCTATAAGGGTACAAGGTGGCTAATTACTTATGTTGTAAGTAATTATATTGTTTTTATTTCCCCCTATAAGGGTACAATACAGTCTTGAATGGTAAAGATAAAATAAGATTAGGAAGGGTATTACGGAATATGATTTTACTTTGTTTTTAAACCTTGTTTATTTTAAATTCAAAGTAGCTAATTGCTTATACTGTAAGTAATTATACTACTTTTATAGTACCCTTAGAGCACATTTGACTACGCTGTCACAGATTTGACTACGCATAAATTTTTTAATTACTTATACCATAACAAATTAAAAACCTGTAGTCGTTGTAGTCAGCGTAGTCAGTGCTTTTTTTATTTGGAGTAAAAATACCAATTATTATACTTTTGGTATAACTATGTTTTAATTACTTGTATTGTAAGTAATTAAAGACATCATTATATTAATTGTACAAATGGCTTGTACATGTTTTAATTACTTATGTTGTAAGTAATTAAAGAGCGTTATACCAAAAGTATAATCACCATACTAATTGTACAAATGACTTGTACACTATTTTAATTACTTACACTATAAGTAAGTAGGTAAAACCCTATACCTCGTGTAGGGTTTGGACGTATTTTCTTAATACGCTATTTATATACACTGTAAATAATTATACAAAAAGCGATCATAAAAGTTATTTTAATTAGCGTAATATGCCTCGTGTTTTACAGAAAAAAACGCCGACTACATTGTCACAGAAAGTAAATAATTACTTACACCACAACAAATAACGCCATGACACGTATGTATAATATACATACAAGGATTGTCATGGAGGTTAAACACGAATTCATTTAATTACTTATACTATAACAAATTAAATTACTTAGTCTCAACTAATAAAAATGACAGTGCTTCCCCCCCTTAAGGATGTCATCGGTGTATGTGTATACGCTGTATACATATACATAAAGTTAAAGCGTTTTTATAATTGGCTATACGGCAAGCTTTTTTACTAACATAGGTGGACCCATATAGATTAACTTAATTAGCTGTAACTAATAAAGATTTTTATAAAAAAGCCTTTACAACTGGCCTTATATATATTATATTATAGTATATAGTAATTATACTATATACTTTTAAAGGAGAAGGAGATATTAAAAATGAAAGAAGAAGTTAAGGTCATAGTCTTTAAGAGACAAGGGCGAATATTATACTTCATTCGTGGAAATTGGTCGGCAGTTCATTTTGTGCCCACAATTCATTTCAAAGAATATTGTTCTTTCCGCAAGAATGTTCCAGTCCTTTGTAAAATCTACAATACTATACAGGAGTCCTTTAAGAATGTTGCAAATGGTTCTTGAATACGTCTGGCTTATCCTCGGCGTTTCTTATCATTATCTTGTTCTCCTCTTGCCTTACCTCTTAGTATATACCGGGGTCACCCTGTTTGGATTACCTGGGTTCTTTATTGGTAGATATTATGAACGACTTCAGTGGCGTCGGGAAATTAAAAGTGGAAAAAGACTTGGGGAACTCATTCAATTTCAACTTAAAAATCGTGACGAGAAAATAAAGACATTGACAGAAGAAACAGTAGAATTGAAAAAAGAAGCTGAAGAAATGAAGGACAAGCACAGGCGCATGATTGGATTAGCGAAGGAGATGATATGAGTAATATTATAGGATGGACTAAAAACCATAAACGCTATTGCCTTGATTGTAAACCAGATAATGAATGTGAACCTATACTTGTAGATACTGAACGTGATTATATACCGTCGTGTTATAAATGTACTAAACTTTTAGGGGACTATAAAGATTAAATAGGAGATGATATGAGCAAGATTATAATCCCATCCTACAGGAGAGCGAACCGTCTGATGAAATATAATGATAACCATACAATAGCTTATATAGATCCTGTTAGTATGAGGGACACGTTTTTATTTATACGTGAGGAAGAAAAAGATAATTATAATGAAGTAGCTTTAAAATATGGATGCAGCTTAATTCTTTTACATATTCCCAAAAGTAAGGGAATACCAGAGACAAGAGACGCAATCTTAGATTACGCAAGAGATCACGAAGTCGAGAAACTTATAATGATTGATGATGATTTACAATTGAATAGTAAACCTGATGCAAAAACCTATATTCGAATGCGGTCGGAAAGAAATGATTTTGCAAAAATGGTTACGGACTTAGAACATTTCTGTAGTCAAGAATTTCCTGTAGTAGGAATAACGGCTCGACAATTCAGTATGGAAAAGACAAAGTCCTACGACATTAATACTCGCATCATTCAGGTTTACTGTTTGTACATGCCCATCATCAAAACCAGTAAAATACGATTCAGTGATGCTGGTTTTCCATTCATGACTGACTACTACTTTATACTGAGCCTACTTCAGGCCGGGCATAAGAATCTTTGTTTGAATACTTATTGTCGAGATGATAGGTCACAAACTTCTGGAGGTTGTAAGGAAATGAGGACAGCGGAGAATCAATCTAAATCAGCAGTTGGTCTTTACAAAAAGTTTCCTGATCTTGTTACTTTATATCAAAAAGAAACAGGCACTTGGCAAGAATCAAGAATTAATGTTCGCATAGCATGGAGAAAAACATGGAAGAATCCCAATATAGAATAGGCAAAATCTGTGTACATGAAATCGATACCAATACTGTAAAACTTAAGCGGGGATTTTCACAAGGTCAATGCAAAAAGTGCGGTATGACCTTAACACGAATGTATTGGATTGAATCAAATCCTACCCGTACACGAGGTCATTTCACAAAAAAGCAGAGAAGAAAAAGGAAACTGAATGGATAAAGAACGAATTAGAGAATTCTGCGAGCTTGCTTTTAAACGTCATCAAATCTATGTCCTGAAAAAGGCGGGCGTTCCTAAGCCGTGGACTAAAGATCGTATTTTACGATTTTACCGTTTCTGTAATGTATTCCGTTTTCTTGACAAGACGAGTGAATGGATAATTAGGAACGCAATAGAACCAAACGAGGACAATCAGGAATTATGGAAAACGATTATAATGTGCCGTTATATTAGTAAAATAGAGACACTGCAGAAACTGAAAGATGCGAAATGTTTAATAGGAAATCAAACCGAAGCTTACAACATACTTAGAAAAATGCAACAAAATAAGGAGAAAATATTTACTAATGCATTTATCGTGAATAGTAAAACAGATTCTTATGGTTGGACTGATAAGGTCTCTTATCTATTTAACCTTTTATTTGAGATTAGAAAGAAAATGAGTACACAACCCGATACGATTATTCGATGCACCAATACGATGGAAAAACTATATTATCTCTTAATAGATCTTCCAGGAATAGGGCCATTTATGGCTTATCAATATACTGTTGATTTCACCTATAGTACAAGATATTTAAAGAAGGCATGGGATAAATCTACTTGGACGCAATTAGGACTTGGAGCTGTACGAGGAATGAATCGCTTATTGTATGGGAAAGCTTCTAATGACAAAATTCCTAATTCTATAGAATTGACAAAAGAACTATTAGTGGAATGGAAGAGATTCGTAAGTTCTGACATACGTAGATGGATTAAAGAAACACAGAGAATGGTTGAAAACATTAAGGTCGATCCATTCTTTTATTATTTTCAACATCTTGACTTAAGGGACGTGCAACATCAGCTTTGTGAATTTGATAAGTATGAACGTGGAGGAAGTAAAAAACGAAGGTATAACGGAGGTTTCTAAAATGATCAAAAAGATTTTTGCGATAGTTTCTGAAAATGATTTCTACAAATTTCGGGCTAAGTGTGATCGAGAAAATTACACGATGGGCGAGGCTATGACCACTATTGTACATCATTTTGCAAATGGGCGTTCTATTTCTTTACCTCGTAAAATAGGTAAAAAGCCTATTATAATTAAAGAAGAGGAAGAAAAACAAGAATGAATGTTTTTGTTTTATCAGAAATGAGTGCAACTAAAGAAACAATATTAGGTGTATTTTCTACACTTGAGAATGCTCGTCGAGCATTTACAAAGAAAAGAAAATACACTGCGGTTTATCCAATTTATGAATTTGAATTGGATAAAGAAAAAGAATATGATGAATTTAGGAGAGGATTATGAATAAAGAACAAAAAGAAAAGATTGAGTCAAAAATTAAAGAGAACATCTTTAAAAGGAAACAGATCTTAGAGTTTAACAATTTTCTTGAATACTTCAAAGAGAAAGAGTTCAAAGAAGATTTCATGACCTTGATAGAAACAATACGTTTCCCGATAAACACGGTAGAAAAACTTCACCAATTGAGAAAAGAACTAAAAGAACAATTAGGTATTTGGAACGATGAACTCAAAGATATCAATTCATATTGGAGCTCTTTCAATAAGGATTATCAATTAACTTTTATTTGGGAAGGTGAATTTGCACCGATAAGTATTGAGTTACAGGTTCTTTACGGGAAAATCCCCGAAGAACTAAAGTCCCTAAAAGATGGATGTAGTTTTGAGGAGACCATAATACCTGTTGATAAGGGAGAAGTTAAAACCTTGACTTATAGGTGTAAAACATGAATGATAACGAAGATTATATTGGTGACGGAGTATATGTAGACTTCGATAACTATGGTAGAATCATCCTAAAAGCCAATGATTTTTACCATCCAACTGATACTATATATCTTGAACCAGAAGTTTTTTCTGCATTACTCCGGTTCGCGAAGCGCATGGGGATGAAATATGAAAAATAGTGGAAAATCAAAAAGTGAACTTTTTCCAAATGGGAAACGTAGAAGAGGACAAGGAAAAGAATTGGCACCGAAATCCGCAAGAAACGAAGGTTGCGTATACCTTTCTGATTGCAACGAAAAAGACTTCGAGAGAGCACAGATAATAAGGGAGGAAGAAGAATGAAAAAATTATTCGTGATTCTTATATTAATTCTTCTGGTGACATCAATAACATTTGGACAACAAAAAGAAGTATTAGAACCAGCCCTGGAACAAATAAAGATAGAAATGGATAAATTAAAAGAAGAAATTATGACTTCAATCAATCCTGATAAATTGTATAAGGGTTCAAAGACTCAAGAACTTATTATAAAAATATTAGATGACATGTATTTAATAATGGAAGCATTAGTAAAAACATCTATAGATATAGAAAAACTGGAGGAAGAAAAATGAGTGGGGGTCATTGGGGATTCAGTGCTAATGTCATATGTGATGGTTTAGAACAAGTAAGCGAAGAGCGATATATCATAACAGGTTTTCCTGAATTATCAAAGATTTTTGATTTATTGGCTCCTATACTTTATGACATAATTCACGATCTTGATTATGATATATCGGGCGATTGTTTTATTATGGATAAAGTGAAGTTTCAAAAAGAAGCCGTAGAAAAATTAAGGAAGGTCTTAAATGAAAACAAATGATTTCAAGAAAGGAGAAAGAGTACGATATATACCGTCTCATGCAAGTGGTAATAAATTCCACAGACACTGTGAGGATGGTGTTGTATCATCTATTAATGATAAATACGTATTTGTAAAATACGATAATATGATTGGAAAGATGACTACAGGGGATGAACCATATACCTCTGCTGCAACAAGACCTGAAGATTTAATAAAGATATAAGGAGTACAAATGGACATTAGTGTTAAAATCAAACCTTTAGATATAGGAGGAAAAAAATATTTTACGGTTAATCAAATGAGCGCATTAACTAATAAAAGCAGCCAGACGATATATAGTTTAATTAATCTTGGAAATGCTGTTAGGAAAATGCAAAGTATTAAGATCGCAGATCGAGTGCTTATCCCGATAGAAGAATTAATCGAATTTCCTTTCACATATGCTGGGGCGCACCCACAGGACAACATTTATCATTATGATGAAAATGGAAAAATAATTAAGAAGGAGGAACGCATTGAGTAGACTCATTACTGCGACCTTATTTGGTAATATAGACTGGTACAAAAATTGTCCACCAGATTGGAAAGAAAAGGCATTGGACGATTTAACTAATACTCTTGCAAGGATTTGGAATACTCCAAATGAATCTGTAAAAAGGGGAATGGATTTTGAGAAATTTCTTTATAATGTTTTAGAGATGGATAAAGAAGAAAAAATGATTTCTTCAAATTTTTTTCGCACGATTGCAAGACTCTGTAAGGGAGGAGTGTTTCAGAAAAAAGTTAAGAAGTTTATCGAGATTAGTGGAATGGAATACTGTCTATTCGGAAAAGTAGATGTTTGGTTTCCTGACATTATTAAGGACATAAAAACTACCGGAAACTACAAAGGACGTGATTCGTACCTTAAAGGAATGCAACACAAACTGTATTGCTACATCGAGCGTATAAAGAAATTTGAGTATATCGTCGCAGAATTTATCGGACTGGGAGGACCAATTGTTAATGTTCATACCATACCGTATGAAGTTGAAAATTGGGATAAGTTAGAAGAAGAAATAATTGAGGAAGTTAAAAAAGCCATGTCCTTCTTGCATGAAGATACGAAGCTCTTTGATTTATATACTACTAAATACTGTCTGTATTAAGGAGAGAAAATGGATAGCTATGGGAAAGAATTGATTGTAGACTTACACGATTGTTATGCGTTTACGTTCAACCGAAAAAGTCTGGATGCATATTTTGAAAGAATATGTGGGATAATCAAGATGCAGAAATGTGAACGATATTTCTGGGATGATGTAGGAGTTTCAAAAGAAGAACAACAAACTGAACCACATTTAAAAGGAACATCTGCAATTCAATTTATGCTGACAAGTAATATTACAATTCACACATTAAGCCTTTTACAGAAAGTATTTATCAACATCTTCTCATGTAAAGATTTTGATATTCAATTGGCGTCCCTGTATACAACCAATTGGTTTGAGGGTAAGGTAGCCTGTTCTAGAGTGATAGAAAGAATATACTAAGGAGGAAGTGATGGCAACAATCGTCGGGCGACCAAACGTCAATCTTGATTTGACTTTCAGAATCAATGAAGCAGAGGCACGTGCCTTAGAGGATTTGGCAGGGTACGGAGATGATGCTTTCATAAAAGTGTTTTATGAGAAGCTAGGAAAATGCTATATGGAAAAGCATGAGGCTGGGCTGCGTTCTTTCCTAACTTCTGTTCGCAAGTTCATACCAGGAGAGCTAGCTAAGTTAGATGCTGCAAGACAAGCATTTTATGGTGACACTGCTAGGATAGGCGTGCACTCTTATCCGGAGACACAACCATGAGTGACTCTGCAGTGGAGAAAAGAGAATTTTATAGAGGTATGACTGCTGCTATTGCTGTTTTATCGGGACATGGCGAAGATACATTTATTGGCGCAGGCTCGTCGTGATGGTGCAATGCGTTGGTCTGGCCTATCTAAAATTGTAAGGGATAGAAAGAAGGAGTGGGAATAACCATGAACATAGTATTCATAGTTCCAACAGGTATAGGTGCAGAGATAGGCGGTCACTCAGGAGATGCTACTCCAGCGGCAAAGTTGATAGCTTCAGCATGTGATAAGCTGTTCATCCATCCCAACGTGGTGAATGCCTCCGACATAAATGAGATGACGGAGAACATGCTGTATGTCGAAGGCTCTATCCTTGATAGATTTCTTGAGGGTGATATTGGCCTGAAGGAAACCAAGGGCAACAAAATACTTTTGGTGGTGAATGATGTAGAGCCCCACATAGTCAATGCCGCATCAGCTGCCAGAGCAACCATAGGCGCAGACATTAGCATACTTAAGCTGAACGTACCTCTAGAGATGGAAGGGTATGTGGTGTCAGGGAAAGCTGATGGGTGCATAAATAATATAGAGGCGGCAATAGAACAGATTGGATCACACCGTTATGATAAGTTTGATGTGATAGTTGTGAATACAGCAATAAAGGTTGCTGAAGATGACGTCCTTGAATACTTATCTAAGAATGGTGGAGTGAATCTGTGGGGGTTCGTTGAAGCTCGTATGTCTAGGGAGCTGACAAGACGATTGGAACGTCCAGTGTTTCATGCGCCGATAGAAAGTGGTAGCCTATTCAGGACGTTCAACAAAATTGTGGATCCTAGGAAGGCAGCTGAGTTGGTATCTGTCTGTTATCTACACTGTTGCTTGAAAGGCGCCCACGTTACTCCTAAGATAATCTCTCTTATGCAAAGACCATGCGCCCATCTCAGTAATGTTCTGTCATATCTTGACGTGGACTTCCTAGTGACTCCAGCAGGTGCATACGGAAGACCGCACGCAGCTTGTCTGGAGGCACGCATCCCAGTGATAGTAGTGGAAGAGAATTTCACAGTCCTTAATGATAGGATGCCGGGTAGCTTTATAGTTGCAAGGAATTATCTGGAGGCTGCTGGGATCATAGTTGCTAGGAAGGCAGGTGTGACTCTTGATTCAATACGGAGGCCACTGAAAGATACAGTGATTTTATGAGAGGGAGGTGTC
>LAZR01000726.1_pt1 | contig 23316 bp, 19 predicted proteins | sample 329461 | NCBI WGS metagenome assembly LAZR01 (sample SAMN03002196, study PRJNA259156) | marine sediment metagenome | biome: sea floor; feature: Hydrothermal impacted sediments; material: marine sediment; isolation source: Loki non-amplified sample from Loki's castle hydrothermal vent sediment ...
CGCTGACAACATATCGTTATAAGAAGAAATGATACCGATGTTCGCTTTAACATTAGCAGATAAGTCTGCTTTTTCACTGGCACTGTTTGCTGCAAAAGCATGAACCAAGTTACCACATTCTAAATGCGCACGGTGTGGCCCAGTTTCAACTGCGGCATCAATCCGTGCTAAATAGGCCGCACGACTTACACGGCTTCGCTCAATTATGTCGTTAGTAACTGTTTCTAATACTGGATGAACCATAGGTACCTTCTTTATTTGTGCTTTGCTTGCTTTTAACAAACAAAATGCTCGTTATTAGAGATTTAACAAACGTTAAACCTATTATAAATTTCTAAATTCACCCGACATTCTAACTCGAATTGGCTTTTTTCGCACAACTTGCGATTATAATTTGCCAGTTTTCACTATCATAAGATTATATTCATCATCCCAATTGGATGATTTATCCCTCGGTTAAATGTATGATTGCTGGCTATATTTATATCGCGTCACAATGTGAAATTTAAAATTTAATTAGTTAAACCATAGGCTTAGGTGAATTCTATAATGATTGAAGGAAAACCACTACGTACAGTACGTAGTTTTGTACGCCGTGAAGGTCGATTAACACCCGGACAACAACGCGCTATTGATGATCTTTGGCCACAATTTGCCATTGATGAAGCAAGTTCATCTATTGATCTTGATTTACTTTTTGGTCGTGATGCTCCTAAAGTATTAGAAATAGGCTTCGGCAATGGTGCCTCACTTGCACAAATGGCGTCTGAACAACCCGAACATGATTTTTTAGGCGTCGAAGTACACCGACCCGGCGTCGGTCAATTACTTAAAGCCATTGATCAACAGGGCTTAACCAATTTACGAGTTGCTTGTACTGATGCTGTTGAATTATTAAACCACCGCGTTGCCGATAATGCTTTAGATCGCGTACAACTCTATTTCCCTGATCCTTGGCATAAAAAACGTCATCATAAACGACGTATTATTCAACCGTCTTTTGTTGAACTGTTAGCTGCTAAAATCAAACCTAACGGTCATCTTCATATGGCAACAGATTGGCAACATTATGCTGAGCAAATGTTAGAAGACTTATCAAACAGTGATGAGTTTGTTAATTGTGCGGATGCATCTGGTTACATTCCTCGTCCAGACTATCGACCACTCACAAAATTTGAACAACGAGGCCATAAATTAGGTCACGGTGTATGGGATCTTTTATTTAAACGACGTTGAACATTGAATAAAGCTTGCACCATTTAAATGCTTAGGCTAGTTTTCACATCTACAATAAATTATCAAGATAAGGTGAGTGAGGATGAGACGGCACTATAAATTAAAACTGGTTAGCTTTGTAATCGCCTCATCGCTAAGCTCTATAAGCTATGCTGCTGGCTTTGCGCTCATTGAACAAAGTGTGACAAGCTTAGGTCGTGCTTTTGCAGGTAGTGCGGCCGTTGCAGAAGATGCCAGCACAATATTTTTTAACCCCGCAGGTTTGAGCTATTTATCACATTCTGAATTTTCAGCAGGTCTTAACCTTATCAACCCAAAAAGCGACTTTTATAATGAGGGTTCGGCTCTTCAAGATGGTACTCCAATAACCGGCAATGGTGATGATGGTGGCAGACTAGGTCTTGTTCCGAATTTATATTATGCCCAACGTCTTAATGATCGCATGGTTGCAGGTATTGGCATTAATGCACCTTTTGGCTTAGTCACTGAATATGATGATAACTGGGTCGGTCGTTATCAAGCAATTAAATCCAGTTTAAAAACAGTCAATATCAATCCATCATTTGCCTTTCAGACCACAGAAAAACTGTCACTTGGTTTTGGTATTAATCTGCAGCATGCTGAACTTGCTCTTTCACAAGCTATTGATTTTGGCAGTGCTTGCGCTTCAACGTCAGTCAGTACAAATCCATCAGTTACGGCTCCTCTCAAAGCTCTAGCAGCAACATGTGCAGCACCACAAGCTTATGATGGCAAATTAAAAATGACCGCTGATGATTGGAGCTGGGGCTATAACCTTGGTTTGATGTTTCAAGCTAACGAGGCAACACGTATTGGTTTCGCCTATCGCTCTAAAATTTCTCATCACTTAAAAGGTGAAGGAAACTTTTCTAAGCCTAATAATGCGGCAGTACAAACGGTTGCGAATGCAATTGGGTTTTCGAATGGTAATATTGATGGCAAAGTAACACTGCCAGAATCAGCCTCTGTTGCTATTCACCATCAAATTAATGCTCAGTGGGCGATTATGGGTGATGCAAGCTGGACACGATGGAGTCGGTTTCAAACCTTGACCGTTAACTCTGATGATTCAGAACGCCTCAATAGTAGCAAAGAGGAAAAATGGGACAACAATATGCGCTATGGCATTGGTCTTACTTATCTTCATAATGATACTTGGACATTCCGCGGCGGCATTGCTTATGACGAAACACCTGTTTCTGATCAATATCGCACACCTCGCATTCCTGATGAAGGCCGAAAATGGATTGCATTGGGTGCCAGTTACAAATACTCGGAAAATATAATACTTGATGCAGGTTATTCTCACCTTTTTGTAAGCGATCCAACCCTTAATGAAACGGATGATAAAGGTTATAACCTTAAAGGAAAATATAAATCTAGTGTCGATATTCTAGGTATTCAAATGCGATGGATATTCTTGTAAAAACATGACCTACCCGATGACAATTGCTGCATTCAATGATGCTATAGATGAATCTACAATAACTGATCACGCAAAACCCATGGATTCCATTTCACGAGAACAGGCGGGGACACTTTATGGTCTATTCCAAGAACGTGTAAAACGCAGTCCACAACATACCGCATATCGCAGCTACTCTCATTCACGAAATGAATGGTATGACACCACATGGCAACAGGTCGCCTTGCAAGTTGCACGGTGGCAAGATGCGCTTGCCAGCGAAAATTTATCTCGTGGTGATTGTGTGGCGATTAATCTCAAAAACTGTAAAGAGTGGGTATTTTTTGATCAAGCAGCGATGGGCTTAGGGCTAGTTGTTGTTCCTTTGTACCCTGATGATCGGCCAGATAGCGTTGCTTATATTTTGCACGATGCGGATGTCAAATTACTTTTTTTGCAAAATGCAGCGCAGTGGAGACGCTTAGTACCAGTGATAACCGAATCACATAACATCCAACGCGTAATTATCAATAATTTTGATGAAGAAACCTTATCCGCTCCTGCTGTCTACGCTAAAACATGGCTACCTGAAAATGGTGGTAAATTACGCGATATAGATACTGAGGCTCAACAATTAGCATCAATCATTTATACATCAGGTACAACTGGCCGTGCTAAAGGTGTCATGCTCAGTCATCATAATATGCTTTCTGTAGCAGCCGCTTCAATGCAATGTACCGACTTAAACGATAGCGATGTCTTCTTATCCTTTTTGCCCCTGTCTCATACTTTCGAACGTACCGCAGGTTATTACCTACCGATGATGGCTGGCGCTACGATCGCTTATTCACGTGGTATTGCGCAATTAGCTGAGGATATGCAGGACATCAAACCCAGTATTATGATTGCTGTGCCACGCATTTTCGAACGTATTTACTGCCGTTTACAAACTCAATTATCTAGTCAATCATTTGTTGCCAACGGTCTCTTTAAAGCCACAGCAAAGATAGGCTGGAAACGCTTTCAATACCAGCAAAATAAAGGCCGCTGGCATCCTACTTTCCTACTGTGGCCAATCCTTGAAAAGCTCGTAGCATCAAAAGTACATGCCCGATTAGGTGGCAATATACGATTGATTGTCAGTGGCGGCGCAGCATTGTCACCGCCTGTCTCTAAATTATTTATTGGGCTTGGTTTTTGTCTATTACAAGGCTATGGCTTAACAGAAACCAGTCCAGTTATCAGTGTCAATAAACCAGACAGTAACGATCCTGTGAGCGTTGGTAAACCGATTCCAGGTGTAAGCGTGATGATCGGCCAAAATGACGAATTATTAACACGTGGACCAGGCAATATGTTGGGCTACTGGAATAATCATAAAGCGACGGCTCAAATGATTAATGCTGATGGCTGGTTGCACACAGGCGATCAGGCGCGTATCGGTAGTAACGGACACATTTATATCACCGGTCGAATTAAGGACATTTTAATTTTAAGTAATGGTGAAAAAGTCCCGCCGGGTGATATTGAAACGGCGATATTAATGGATGATATATTCGAACAAGCATTAGTTGTTGGTGAAGGAAAGCCTCATCTAGCGGCCCTACTTGTGCTCAATACTGATCACTGGTTTCGTGTGGCAAAAGAATTGGGCTTAGATGCTTTCAATCGTAATAGTCTTAGAAATAAAACCTTAAATACTATGGTGATTCACCGTCTAAAAGATTTATTACACGACTTCCCTGCTTATGCAAAAATTCGCCGTGTCGTCTTAATATTAGAACCTTGGACAGTCGAAAATGATCTCATGACTCCAACCATGAAGATCAAGCGAAGCAAAGTGCTTACTGTTCACAAGGCAGAGATAGAAAATATGTACGGTTAATTTGTCTTTTATCTACAGGGATTTAAGCTTTAAAAATTATCAAAATATACGTATTAAATTCGAGCGTTTAAAACGGCTTCAACAGTATGGAATGAGCCAAACACCAATACTCGATCACCTTTTTGAGCGCTATTTATTGCTTGTTGATAGGCTTCTATTACTGTTGGAAAAGGTTTGATTTTACTCTCATCAATAATATTGCTGAGTTGCGCCGCCAAAACGTCACTAGTCATTCCACGGCTACCTTCTAAACCTGAAACATACCAAGTGTCAATAACAGGTTTTAATATCGATGCAACAGCAACAACATCTTTGTCTTTCAACATTGATAACACAGCAAATGTTTCGCCTTTGCAAGGTATTTCAACTAATAACTTTGCTAAATTCTCTGCACCTTGCTGATTATGCGTCACATCTAAAATCGTGGTGATATCACCGTGGATTTGTTGGAATCGACCAGCCAGTTGAACTGTTGTTAACCCTTTTTTAATGGCCTCTTCGGCAATGTCATAATCTTGATCATTCAATAAACTAATCACTTGAAGCACTGCCGAAGCATTTTGCAACTGATATGCACCCGCTAAAGCAGGAAGTGGTAAATTTTGTAATTGAGTATGATTATTTGACCAATGCCATTGGTGTTGATCGATATCAATATTGAATTCACCACCGGCTAAATACATAGGTGATTGTAGTGACGTTGCATGAGCGACTAAACTTTGTGGCGGTTGGTTTTCGGAGCAAACAACAGGCTTATCTTCACGTATAATCCCCGCCTTTTCAAAACCGATGGCTTCGCGTGTAGTGCCAAGCCAAGCCGTATGGTCAAGGGCTATTGGGGTAATTAAAGCAATATCAGTATCAAATAAATTAACGGCGTCTAATCGCCCGCCCATGCCAACTTCTAAAATAGCAATATCAATATTGTTTCGACCAAAAATATCTGCCGCAGCTAAAGTTGCAAACTCAAAATAAGTGAGTGAAGTATCCACACGTGCTTTATCGATACGTTCAAACGATTGACAGATCGTTTGATCGTCACAGGGTTGACCATTAATACAAATACGTTCGTTGTATTGCAATAAATGCGGCGAAGTATAAGTTCCCGTACGATAACCCGCTGTACGTAATATTGATTCAAGCATCGCCACAGATGACCCTTTGCCATTGGTGCCAGCAATAGTGATCACAGTGAATGGCAGCTTTGATGTTCCGCCAAGCTGTTGCCAGACTAACCCTACTCGTTCGAGGCCTGGATCAACGTCGGTAAAGTGTAATGACTCTTGCCACTTTAGCCACTGCGGCAAAGTTTGAAAACGCATAACGCTAAGACTTTCTTAAGCAGCAACGCGTTTTTGTAGGACAGACAAGATGCTTGCTAATCGATCACGCATATCACGGCGATCAATAATCATATCTACAGCGCCATGCTCGACTAAAAACTCACTACGTTGAAAACCCTCAGGTAATGTTTCTCTTACCGTTTGTTCGATAACTCGAGGACCTGCAAAACCAATTAATGCTTTTGGCTCAGCTACATTAAGATCGCCTAACATTGCCAAACTAGCTGAAACACCACCCATAGTAGGGTCGGTTAATACCGAGATAAAAGGTACGCCTGCTTTACTAAGTTGCGCCAAAATAGCACTGGTTTTAGCCATCTGCATTAATGAAAATAAACCTTCTTGCATTCGTGCACCACCACTCGCAGCAAAACACACTAAGGGAATTTTCTTTTCTAAAGCAACTTGTGCCGCGCGAACAAATTTTTCGCCGACCACAGATCCCATCGATCCGCCCATAAAACTAAAATCAAATGACACTGCGACAACTGGCAAATCTTTTAGAGTACCTTGCATAGCCAGTAATGCATCATTTTCACCTGTTGTTTTTTGCGCTTGATAAATACGATCTTTATACTTTTTACTGTCTTTAAATTTCAAGGTATCAACAGGCTTTACATCAACCGCAATTTCTTTACGATCGGCTTCATCAAGAAAGCTCCCAAGTCGAGTTCGTGCATTAATTCGTTGATGATGAGCACATTTCGGACAAACATGAAGATTTCGCTCTAATTCAGCACGATAAAGCACACTGTCACACTCAGGACATTTGCACCAAACACCTTCAGGTACTGAGCGATTGCGAACTGTTGTGCGAATTTTCGAAGGAATTAATTTTTCAAACCAACTCATTTTTGTCACCTATTATATTTATTTTTCGACGCGTTATTTAGCCATGTCGCGAGCATTAATGGCATGGCGCATTTCCGCCAATACATTAGCAACAGCTGCGGGTAAATCTTCGGGTTTATCAGCATGCTCAGCAATACAATTAACCAAGGTACTTCCAACCACAACGGCATCAGCTACTTCAGACACCGCAGCGGCAGAAACGCCATTACGAATACCAAAACCGACACCTAGAGGTAAGTCAGTTAAGGTTCTTAGCATAGACATTTTTTCTGCTACTTCAGCGACATCAAGCGTTGCAGTGCCCGTCACGCCTTTAATAGATACGTAGTAAATAAAGCCTTTTGCATACTTGGCAATTTTTGTCATACGCTCTAATGACGTTGTTGGTGCAACCAAGAAGATAGTATCAATTTCGTGTTTGTCCATAATCGACAAGAATTCAACGGATTCTTCTGGTGGCATATCAACCGTTAAAATACCATCGATACCTACTTGCTGCGCTTTTTCAGCAAAAGCTTGATAGCCCATTGCTTCTAATGGATTCGCGTAGCCCATCAACACGATCGGTGTTTCTTTATCTTTTTGTCTAAATTGACTCACCATATCTAATACATGATGTAGCGACATGTCATTTTTTAAAGCCCGTTCACAGGCTTTTTGAATAACCGGACCATCAGACATTGGATCAGAAAATGGAATACCCAGTTCTAAGATATTTGCACCGGCACTGACCAAAGCATGCAACATTGGCACGGTTACCCAAGGTTCTGGATCGCCAGCTGTAATATAAGGGATCAGCGCCGTCTGACCATCAGCCTTTAGCTTATCAAAGCATTGTTTAATACGACTCATTTGTTACCCCTAGAAACTTAAACCAGCCATTGAGGCTACTGTATGCATATCTTTATCGCCACGACCAGAAAGATTGATCAACAAAACTTGATCGGGTGACATAGTTGGCGCTAATTTAGTCACATAGGCTAGCGCGTGACTCGATTCCAATGCAGGAATAATACCTTCGGTACGCGTTAACTCGTGAAATGCTTCTAATGCTTCATCATCAGTTACAGAAACATATTGAGCCCGACCGATGTCTTTTAGCCAAGCATGTTCAGGACCAACACCAGGGTAATCTAAACCAGCAGAAATCGAGTGTGTTTCAATAATCTGACCATTTTCATCTTGCATTAGATAGGTACGATTACCATGTAAAACACCAGGTACACCAGCACACAATGGTGCTGAATGTTTACCTGTTTCTATACCGTGCCCCGCACCTTCAACGCCATACATCGCCACTTCCTTATCTGCAATAAACGGATGAAATAAACCTATTGCATTAGAACCACCGCCGATACAAGCAATCAACGCATCAGGTAATTTACCCGTCGCTTTTAGAATTTGGGCACGAGCTTCACGACCAATTATGGCTTGAAAATCACGTACCATCGCCGGATAAGGATGTGGTCCAGCAACGGTACCGATGATATAAAAGGTTTCATCGACATTAGTAACCCAATCACGCAAAGCTTCGTTCAAAGCATCTTTTAAAGTACGCGCACCCGACTCGACGGGTACTACAGTCGCGCCTAATAACTTCATTCGATAGACGTTTTGTGCTTGGCGTTGAACGTCTTCGGCCCCCATATAAACGATACATTCCATACCTAAACGAGCCGCAACTGTTGCGGTTGCTACGCCATGCTGGCCTGCTCCCGTTTCAGCAATTATCCGGTTTTTACCCATACGTTTGGCTAATAACGCTTGACCAAGAGCATTATTTATTTTGTGTGCACCCGTGTGATTGAGATCTTCACGTTTAAGGTAAATTTGTGCTCCACCTAATTTTTTAGTCCAATTCTCGGCCAAATAAATAGGTGAAGGTCGGCCCACGAAATCCGCTAAATCTTTATTCATTTCAGCTTGAAAATCAGGATCATTTTTATAATGATTATAAGCCACTTCAAGCGCGTAAATCGCTTCCATCAAGGTTTCGCCTACAAAACGTCCACCATATGGTCCGAAGTGACCTTTATCGTCAGGGTAGGTGTCGTAATAATCTTTATCCAATTGTTCAGCCATTTGCTACCTCTTGCATAAAAGCAGTTATTTTTTGTTTATCTTTTATCCCTTTAGCTTGTTCAACGCCACCACTGACATCAACAGCATAAGGTTGCACTTGTTTTATCGCACTTGCTACATTAGCCATGTCTAACCCACCAGCAAGAATCAAAGGTTTGTTAATCATTTTAATTAATGACCAATCAAATACCTGTCCTGTTCCACCCGGTATCCCAGGTTGATAACTATCCAATAATATGGCTGCAGCTGAATCATATTGAAGAACTGTTTTGCTCAAGTCTGTATCAACTTGCATCCTAACCGCTTTTAAATAAGGTCTGCCAAACTGCTCACAATATTCAGCGGATTCATCACCATGAAACTGTAGTATCAATGTTGGTATCGCCGCGATACACGCCCTTACTTCATCAGCTTGCTCATCTACAAATAATGCAACGATGCTAATAAAGGGCGGTAATCCACTCACAATTTGTTTTGCTTGCGCAATCGTCACCGCTCTGGGACTACGTGGATAAAACACTAGTCCCAATGCATCAGCACCCATTTCAACTGCAAATTCAGCATCTTGGCGACGAGTGATGCCACAAATTTTTACACGTGTTCGCATAAAATCGCTTTTCAGGAAAAATCTAACTTACTACTTTACCAGACCACGGGGAAAGCTGACACTGTTGGCAGCTTATATTGCTCAGGGTATTCAACATTTATGAAATATAATCCTTCTGGCGGTGACGTGATTCCGCCATGAGCGCGACTACGCCCTTCTAATACTTCTTTAGCCCATTCAATCGATTTTCTGCCTTCTCCAATCGGTACTAATACGCCAACTAAATTTCTGACCATGTGATGCAAAAAGGATTGCGCTTTTACATCAATTGCAATGCAGTCACCTTTACGTATGACTTTTATTTTTTCAACGGTTTTAAACGGGCTATGCGCTTGACACTCTTTTGCTCTAAATGCTGAAAAATCATGATACCCAACCAATAAATCAGCCGCAGCTTGCATCCGTTCAACATCTAAAGGGCTAAAGATCCACCACATTTTATGAGCATGAATAGCTGAACGACTAACTCTGTTCATAATGACATAACGATAGCTGCGGTTTAATGCAGAAAATCGTGCACTAAAGTCATCATCGACTACTTTAGCCCATGTGACATTGATATCTGAAGGTAGATTGGTATTAAGCCCTAAAATCCAGTTACGTTCGCCACGTTGCACCGTTGTTTCAAAATGTACAACTTGTTGTAATGCATGTACACCTGAATCAGTTCGGCCAGCCGCCACTGTTTTTACTGGATGGTTAGCAACAAGACTTAATGCACGCTCTAAACAACCTTGAACCGTTATTTGTGCTGGTTGAACTTGCCAGCCCGCAAATCGCGTTCCATCATATTCAACACCTAAGGCAACTTTCAACTAATCACCACGTTATGACAAACTCATCAACAATGCTTGCGCTTTAGACTTTTGCTCATCATTTCCTTCTTTGAGTACTTCTTCTAAAATATTGCGTGCGCCATCAGGATCGCCCATATCGGCGTAAGCTGAAGCAAGATCTAACTTAGTTTCAGCCTCATCAATTTCATCATAGCCACTCAAATCAAATTCTAAGTCGCTCGATTCAGGTTGCAAATCTAAATCGCTATCTAAATATTGAAGCTCATCCAGAGTAACATCCTCAACAGATAAATCTTCAGGCTTATAAGATTCGTCAGGTAACTCTATCGATAACGGCTCATCACCTAACGACAGCGTTGTATCTTCTAACTCACTAGCAGAATCAACGTCAAAATTGAGTGGCGCATCAAAATTTGTCTTAGCAGCTTCATCATCTATAGAAAATGATTCATTCACATTTATATCATCAAGCTGTTCACTCGGCACATCTGCGTTATCGCTTGCATAATCATCAAGATTAAATTCAATCGTATTAGAATGTGTGTTTTCAACCTCAACTTCATTCATATTTTCATCTGAACGGGGTTCGGCTTCATCGACTGATAACACATCATTTTGATTGGTTTGAATATCATCAGAGTCCAAGTACATTTCAGACTCGCTAGCAATAGTCACAATATGAAAAAGTGTATTTGATGGTGCTAACTCTCTACCCCAAGCTGCAATCTCCAACCATTCTGCTGAACTTTTATCGATATCCAAACGGCCTGCTAAGCTTACAAACTGTTCAAATAAGCGTTGTTTATACATAACATACAATAATTTTCTTAAGACTAATTGATTAGCAGGCTCTTTTTGCTCTGCTTGCTCAAGTGGTAACATCGCTTTTTCGAAATTTCCGTACCCAACGAGCATATCTGCTTGTTCAATTAATACCGCAACGCTTTGCTCTCCATTATCATCGCTAACATCAGCAGCACCTGAGGCATACACCGCATTTTCTAAGCTATCTTCTTTGTGTTCGTTGAAATTTTCAGTTAATTGACCTTCATCGCTTCGTTGTTGGCCGTCATCCTCTTCCCATTCATTGTCTTCTTTGCGACGTTTGATTAGTAATAACAACGCTAACAGTAATAATAAAGCACCGCTGCCTATCGCAAATTCTGACATATTATTAGTCACGATATTTTTTACCGTAAAAAATATAGAACCTAATTCATCATCCTCTATCGAATCGTCATTAGCTGAATGTAACTGATTATCCACCAACTCATTATTCAAAACAGGCTCATTCTCAGTAAACTCATTTTGTTTATCAATGTCTGTAACTTCAGTTGCATCTTGAGCAGAAGGTGTGTTTTCAGTTTGCTGTTGATCTTTCTCAACCATACTCTGCAATCTAGCAAGATCAGCATCTTTTAGTGAAATTAAACGACGCATAGTCTCCATTTGTACTTCTAATGCATCCATACGTGCTTTAAAATCAATGTTCTCTTGTGTTTGGCCTTCAATAGTTTCCTGAGCTAAGGTCAATTGCTCACTAAGATCTTTTATTTTTGCAGATCCCAACGGTGATAAAGCGTCATCATTTAACGATGGTTCTTCAGTTGGAACGACTAACTTCAAACGCGCCGAGTCATCTACATTATTGGTAGCCGTTTCATTCGTTTCTGAAACAACTACATCACTACTAGGTGTCGTTTCTTTTTTCGCTGGTTCAATGGTTTCCTCTACAGAATCTGCAACAGGCGGCGTAACCGTTTGTTCTACAGAATCAGGATTAATGGCTGGAGGTGTATTTCTGTTTTTCCACGCTATATTTTGTTGTTTAAATGCGTTAAGAGCTTGTTGGCCTGTTAATTTATAAATATCACTTTCGCTGGGCATCGATAAGGTATAGCCGGCTTTTAAACCATTCACATTTCCATTTTGAAATGCATCAGGGTTTGCATAAAACAATGCCATCATCATTTGAGGAACAGTAATGTTATTATCTGGTTTTGAATTTAATGCGATTTCCCACAGCGTATCAGTACGACTTACCGGACCATAACTATTACCTGAGAGTGAAATGCTACTGTCATAGCCAGAATCTGATGCAATAGTTGGACTACTATTCGCCGTGATTATTTGAGTAGGTCTCTTTGCCGATGTCGAAGAACCGCTATTAAATGTACTCTTAGGTGGATCGAGTAATACCGTATATTCACGAATTAAACGTCCTGAACCCGTTGTTGTTGCCGTCAACAAAAAATCAATAAAAGGCTCTCGAATAGGTTGCTGAGAACTAATGACAATTTTAACGCCGCCCAACTTCTCAATCACATCAAACTTAAGTTGGGTGAGTAAAAAATTCCGTTCAATACCTGCTTGTTCGAATTCTTTACTTGATGCTAAACGCACTTGAAAATTACCAACATCGTCCGCATTTAAAGCGGTAATAGGAATTTCCGCTTTAAACGGCTCATTGAGTGCTGATGACAGCTCAAGTTTACCTAAACCAAATGCATTGGCTTGCATCGGTCCCAAAAGCCCCAATGCTGCCATCACCGCAACACTGGCAAATCTTCTAGTCATCATCTCAAAACCCCTTATTTAATACTGATATCCATAATGTTGTAATGGCTTAGAGATATTTTTCAACCAAAATTTCTGCAATTTGAATGCTATTTAATGCCGCCCCTTTGCGCACATTATCGGCAACAACCCACAGATTTAAACCCGTTGGATGTGAAATATCTTCACGAATACGACCTACATAAACAGGGTCAGTACCTGAAGCTTGAGAGACCGCAGTAGGATAACCACCATCAACGTGTTCATCTAATACTACGATACCATCTGTTTCAGATAATAGTTTTCTCGCTTGCTCGGCAGTAATTTTATCCCGCGTTTCAATATGAATAGCTTCAGAATGTCCATAAAACACCGGAACACGAACGGCTGTAGGATTAACTTGGATAGACTTATCACCCATAATTTTTTGGGTTTCCCACACCATTTTCATTTCTTCTTTGGTGTAACCATTTTCTTCAAAGACATCAATTTGAGGAATAACGTTAAAAGCAATTTGTTTTGGGTAAACGCTTGTTTCAACAGGGCGGCCATTTAATAATGCTGCCGTTTGTTTAGCTAATTCATCCATTGCAGGTTTACCCGTTCCCGATACCGCTTGATAGGTACAGACATTAATCCGCGTTATACCAACCGCATCGTAGATAGGTTTAATCGCCACCATCATTTGGATAGTAGAGCAATTCGGGTTTGCAATAATACCGTGATTTTTATAATCAGCAATCGCATCAGGATTAACTTCTGGCACGACCAATGGGATGTCGTCTACATAACGAAATTCAGACGTATTATCGATAACAACGCAACCAGCTGCCGCGGCAATTGGAGCATAGATTTTTGAAATGCTGGCACCAGGTGAGAATAAACCAATTTGTACTTTAGAAAAATCAAATGTTGCTAAATCTTCAACGACCAATGTTTTATTACCAAAAGTCACCGTACTGCCAGCTGATCGCTCACTAGCTAATGCATAAACTTTACCCACCGGAAACTTCCGCTGATGCAAAATATCTAACATTGTTTCACCTACCGCACCGGTAGCACCTACTACTGCAACATCTACTTTTTTATTCACTTGGAGTCCTATTTATAAAATTTATTAAAGCGCCGCGACGACAGCATCACCCATTTCAGATGTGCCAACTTTAGTCATGCCTTCGGAATAAATATCAGCAGTACGAATGCCTTTATCAAGCACTTTCCCTACTGCACTTTCAATTCGATCAGCCATCACGGATTCATTTAATGTGTAACGCAACATCATCGCAACCGATAAAATCGTCGCTAAAGGATTTGCTGTGTTTTGTCCTGCAATATCAGGAGCTGAACCATGAATCGGCTCGTACATACCTTTACCACTTTCATCGAGTGATGCAGAAGGTAACATACCAATAGAGCCAGTCAACATTGATGCACAGTCAGACAAAATATCACCAAACATATTAGTGGTGACCATTACATCAAATTGTTTTGGCGCACGAACTAACTGCATAGCCGCGTTATCAACATACATATGACTTAGCTCGACATCACTATAATCTTTAGCAAGTTCCGTCATTGTTTCACGCCACAATTCCGTACTTTCTAACACATTGGCCTTGTCGACTGAACATAAACGTCCTTGTCTTTTTTGAGCAATATCAAAAGCGACTTTACCGATGCGTTGAATTTCACTTTCGCGATAAACGAGCGTGTTAAAGCCTTCTTTTTCGCCATTTTCAAGAGTACGTACACCACGAGGTTGGCCGAAATAAATGCCGCCAGTTAATTCACGCACAATCATTAAATCTAAGCCGGCAACGACGTCATGTTTCAATGTAGAGGCATCAGCTAATTGTGGATACAAAATTGCTGGACGTAAATTGGCGAATAAATTTAATGCACTACGAATCGCTAACAAACCTTTTTCAGGTCGTACACTGATATCGAGCGATTCCCATTTATAACCACCGACCGCGCCCAATAAAATGGCATCTGCCGCTTTCGATAATGCTAGTGTTTCGTCAGGAAACGGCGTGCCCGTTTCATCATAAGCGGCACCGCCTATCAAACCATATTCTAACGATATATCTAAGCCATCTTTTTTTAGGGCATCTAATACTTTGATCGCTTCAGCAACAATTTCTGGTCCGATACCATCGCCGGGTAATACTGCAATTTTTTTTGTCATTATTTATTTCACTAAACTAAAATTTAAAATTATTTATCAAACGTAAGCAGGGTTTAAGAAAACAACCAAGGTGATTGTTTCTGTCTATTTTGCTCATAGCTTTCGATGTCACCTGTATGTTGTAACGTTAGCCCAATGTCATCTAAACCATTAAGCAAACAATGCTTTTTAAAGGGATCAATTTCAAATGGTATCTGCCCACCATTTGGCAAGGTAATTTGCTCGGCTTCTAAGTCAACCGTTAATTGATAACCAGGCTCTGCTTGAACATCCGAAAATAAACGTTCGACTATTGTTTCATCTAACTGAATCGCTAAAATGCCATTTTTACTCGTATTATTAAAGAAGATATCGGCAAAACTCGGTGCAATAATAACGCGGATTCCAAAATCATCTAAGGCCCATACTGCATGCTCTCGGCTAGATCCACAGCCAAAATTTTCTCGCGCTAATAAGATCGTACCGCCTTTATAACGTGGCTGGTTTAACTCAAAATTTTCATTTAATGGACGATTTGAACAGTCTAATCCTGGTTCACCAAGATCTAAATAGCGCCATTCATCAAATAAATTAGGCCCAAAACCACTGCGTTGAATAGATTTCAAAAACTGCTTAGGGATAATCGCATCGGTGTCGACGTTCGGTCTATCTAGTGGTATTACGATACCTTTTTCTACAGAAAATACTTGCATTGCTTATTTCTTCACTTTAACTGAATTTATCTTGCTGACTGAGTCGGTTCATTTTAGCTTTAATGTTAAATAAAAGCTCACGGGCACCACATGACTAATACTAGGAAGAGATGCCAATTCCATTAATTTGTTAACACCTGATGCCAGTTCAAAGTCATCAGCATTAATAATGACTGGCTTAGCACTCACTACTGATAATTTAGCACCAACCAAACGTGTGACGATAACATCAAGTGTCAACGGTTTTGTTACACCATGTAAATTTAGTTTAGCATCGATGGTAAGGTGTGTACTTGCACCTTCTGCAATTGCATCAACTAAGTCAGTATCAATCGAGGCAGTCAGTATTGCGGTTGAATACTTACTGACATCAAAAAGCTCTTTTTTCATTCTATCATCACGAATGGCAACATTAGTATCAACACTAGCCAAATCAATATCTAATACAAATTGACCTTGGGCATCATAACTACCTTGTAGCTGTTTAAATGAATGAACTTCAGCTATATTTGTTTTTTTAATCGAAATAAAATTCAATTGAGAATCGCTACTATCGATAACCCAGTCCATCGCTTGTGCAGAGATTGAACTAAGTGACAATCCCATTACCACGGCTGTCATTTTTGTTAATTTAACTATATTCACTTGAATCTCCTATATTTATTCGGGGGTAGTAACTTCGCCATCAACCGATTCATATTCATTATTAAGACGCTCAATGGAATCATTTACCTCTTGCTTGGAGGTAGATTTAAGCACGATAATTTCCACACGTCTATTCTTTGCCCTATTCTCAGGCGTATCATTGGTTGTTAAAGGCTGTGTTTCAGCATGACCTTCTAAAACAAAACGATCTGGCTGCATTTCACCGTTAGCCAATAATTCATGGACAACGGATGTTGCTCTTGAAGTTGATAACTCCCAATTAGAACGATAACGAGCTGTATTAATAGGTATATTATCGGTATGACCTGCAACGACTATTTGGCCATCTGTTTTACTTAATACATGACGAATTTTATCCAAAATAGGTAAAAACTCTCTATTCAAATTAGCATTACCAGATTGAAAAGAACCTTTTTCTCGTATTCTAATAACTATTCTATCGAACTGGGTTTCAACATCAATTAAACCTTCGTCAATTTCTTCTTTTAAGGCTTCTTGGAACTCTAATGATTCTTCGTTAATTTCTTCTTGCTGTTTTTTTGCAGCAACTTCAGCTTTCTCATCAGCGTCTTGCTTTACTTTTAAAGCATCTCTGGTTTCATCAATAGTATCTTGTCTTACTTCTGAAAGCGGTGTCGGTCTTGGTTCTCCGGGACTGAACTCTTGAGCAATGATACTCGTACCTTTTGGAATTTCATTGGCGGCAACCTCACGCTGTACACCAAATGCATTATCCAAAGATTTAACAACCATCTTGTATTTCAACGCGTCCATTTCGGCAAACGAAAGTAGCAATACGAAGAAACACATTAATAATGACATTAGATCAGCAAACGTTCCCATATAGGCAGGTAACCCTACTGGGGGACAATCTTGCTCAACGGCATCATCTTCTAATTCTTCACTCATTTGAATTAATTCCTTTCATAGCTAATTATTCAGCGGCCTCAACGGTCTCACGTTTAGACGGAGGTAAGAAGTTTTTCAATAATTCATCTAATACTTTAGGGTTTTGTCCTTCTTGAATAGCCAATACACTTTGAATAATAATATTTTTATTCAACTGTTCTTCCATGCTACGTAATGCCAATTTATCGGAGATTGGTAATGCGAACATATTGGCTAACATTGCCCCATAAAGAGTTGTAAGTAAGGCAACCGCCATCGCAGGACCAATCGATTTAGGATCGGACATATTGGACAGCATTTGCACCAAGCCAACAAGGGTTCCTATCATTCCCATGGCCGGACCAGCATCACCAATTTGTTTAAAAATAGCTTGTCCCATTTTGTGACGCGAGACCATTTCATTCATTTCTGTTGATAACGCTTTCTTAACGACCGATGCTTCGTGGCCATCGACCAGCATACTAATCCCTTTCGATAACACAGGATTAGTGATTTCTTGACCTTCTAACGCTAATAAACCTTCTTTGCGTGCAATGCCTGCTAGCTCGACAACACTTGTAATTAAAGATTCAGGGCTTTCAGATTTATATAAAAATGCTTTCATCGCCGTTTTAATTGAGCCAATAAACTGTCCCAAGGTAAATCGCATTAATACGACAGCAATAGAACCGCCAAGAACAATCATGAATGACGGCGCATTAATAAAAACTAACGCACCTGACCCGAGGGCAATAGTTGCAATAATAAGCCCCCAGGATGCTAAAAATCCCAGTAATGTAGCTAAATCCACAAATCAATCCCCTTAGATGAGTGCAGCATAATATAAATATGACTCAGCAACAGAGCATAAAAGCCTTTGTATATCACTGCTTGAATCCATTAATTTTAAAAAGGTAATTCTACCCAATACCAGCTAAAAAATCTGTTCTATTCGTTTAAACGTTCTTTTTCTTTAACTTTTGACGATATAACAACCAAGCAGGTAACAAACATAAAATACACAACACGACGAGTACGAGCAACGGCCATAATATCGGCTTATTCCACTGTTGCTGCAAGCTTGATCGTTGCTGTGCATCTAAACGTCGATACTTAATCGTATTATTTGCCATTAAATTTGGTTTTACGTTTTTATTCCATGAGTGATACAAAGAAAACTGCCTGGTATGAAACCCCCAGATCCACGGCGAATCATCGGTAATAATATTTAACATTTTCTTAATGATTGCTCGTCGCTCATCATTATCTGGCATCACTCTCATCTGTTCGAACAAATGATCAAATTGAGCATTTTGATAGTTAGCAGCATTTTCACCACCCGATATCATCTTGCTATTCGGACCATAAAGAAGAAACAGAAAGTTTTCCGGATCAGGGTAGTCGGCATTCCAACCCCATTGAAAAAGCTGAGCTTGGCCATTACGCATTTTATCTTGGAACCGATTATAGTCAGTGCTACGAATAACGAGCTGTATTCCTAATTTAGTAAATTGTTTACGCAACCAGTCAAACTGAGCTTTAGCATCAGGTCCACTGGCCGGCACATCTAAATACAACGTTAGTGGCTCACCTGTTTTTTGTGAACGACCAGCAGGATAACCCGCCTTTGCTAATAGTTTGGTCGCTTCGGCTATTGATTTTCGCTTAGCCGTATCTTTTTCCCAGTCATACACAAAATGATTAATCCCTACTTCACCATTACGGTAGCCAAATATACCTGGTGGAATAGGACTTTGAGCAGCAATACCACGACCGTTTAGAAATATTGAAATAAATTCTTCATAATCAATGGCGATTGAAATCGCCTGACGTAAATATTTTGCTGTATCACTATAACCGCCGACAACCGGATCTTGCATATTAAACCCGATATAGAAGGTGGAGGCTTCAACAGCTGTTCTAAGTGCAATACCCTTTTCCTTCATGGCATCACTTAAAAGATATTTTCCGTCAGGAGCAACATCAATTGCTTGATCAAAACTATCCGAGCTAATACCACTAATATCATAATAACCTTGAAGAAACTTATTCCAATATGAAGTACTTTCTTTTTCTAAGTTGAAAACGATTCTATCAATAAAAGGTAATTTTTTCCCTTTATCATCTAACAATCCTAGTGCTAAATCACTAGGTTCTCCTTGTTGGGGATAATATTCATCATGAAAATTTGGATTTTTTTCTAACACCATACGACTGTTTGGATCATTTTCTGTTAACTGATACGCCCCCGTTCCAACCGGATACCAATCTAAGGTTATATTTTTCTTAATGAGTCCTGGCTGAGCATAAAAGGCATCGGCTTCCCATGGAACAGGAGCGAAAAAAGCCATTGCTAGCCAATATCGTAATTGTGGATATTTGCCGATGACTTTGATTTGATAAGTATAACGATCAACCACCTTCACCCCAGAAATAGCTGATGTTCGTAAATCTATTGTTTTTCCTAATTGTTTTTCGGCTCGTAATTGTGCGGCGTAATCTGCAAGTCCAACGATGTATTCACTCATCACGCCCAATATCGGAGAATGAAGTTCAGGATCGGCTAATCGTTTAATTTGATAGACATAATCCTCAGCAACTAACTCCCTACTACCTTGAACCTCAAAATCAGCAAGCTTATTGATATCATCTAATTGATCATCGGTCAGATGATGATATACAAACTGTCCTTTATTATCTTTCGAAAAGGCAGGATGAGGTTGATAAAGAATGTTTGGTTTAATTGTAATTTGATAAACACTGTAGGCAACCTCGCTCGAGGTATCATCTTCACTCACTTCAATATCGTTTTTATTATAGTAATGTATTGATGGCAAACTTGTGGCGGTCAAGGGCACTAATGTAAAGGGTCTCTTTAAGTAATGATATTGAAACGGCGGCTCATAAATTTGACCCGTAAAACTCGCTTCATTTTCACTATATGATTTAGCAGGATCTAAATGCTTAGGACGTAATGAGAATGAACTGTACAAGGTCACAGCATTATCTGCTTGTTCAGAATAAGGTGAATTGACTGTCGGCAACTCACAGCCCACCAAAAACAATAAAACAACACTGCAAAAATACGATATAAACCGCATAGAATTTCCCAATACTTTATAAATTAGATTCATTATAACGAGTTATAAGTTATGTTGCCTCTTCCAGAAATAAGTAATTTCGGGTACTTTGTAACGTTTTCTAACATTACTTTCTAAGGATTAACTATGGGATTTTTACAAGGCAAACGTGTATTAATTGTCGGTGTTGCGAGTGCACGCTCTATTGCATCTGGTATCGCGCTAGCGATGGCACGCGAAGGTGCTGAACTGGCATTCACTTATCAAAATGATAAATTAAAATCTCGCGTCGAAAAGATCGCTGAAGAATGCGGTTCGAATCCTGCGCTATTATTCCCTTGTGATGTTGCTAATGATGCAGAGATTAACACTGTATTTGAACAGCTAGGACAACACTGGGACGGCTTAGATACAATCGTTCATTCAGTCGCCTTTGCTCCACGTGATCAACTACAAGGTAGTTATGTTGATAGCGTAACGCGAGAAGGTTTTGCAACAGCACATGACATTAGTTCTTATAGCTTTGTAGCGCTTGCAAAAGCCGGTAAGGCGATGATGGCAGGACGTAACGGTTCACTATTAACGTTAAGTTACCTGGGAGCTGAACGTGCAATCGATAATTACAACGTGATGGGTGTAGCTAAAGCCAGTTTAGAGGCTAATGTACGATACATGGCTTATTCATTAGGTCCTGAAGGTACTCGCGTAAATGCTGTATCAGCAGGTCCAATTAAAACGCTAGCTTCTGCTGGTATTGCTGACTTCAGTAAAAAAATGGCATTAGGTGAACAAATCTCGCCGCTACGTCGTAACGTGACGATCGAAGAAGTGGGTAATGTGGCTGCATTCATGTGCTCAGATTTAGCATCTGGTGTTACAGGTGAAATTACTTATGTCGATAGTGGTTACAATATTGTTGGCGTCGCAGGTTAAAATCTGAAGTAATAATATTTAAGATCACGGGATTTAAAGCACTCAAGCTGAACAAACAAAAAAGGCGCTATAAGCGCCTTTTTTACAACTCAATTAAATTATCTAAATTATAGATTTTCTTTATATAATTTAATGTCAGCATTTTCTTTCAAACTATCAATCAATGCTTGTAACTCACTCGTGCCATAGGTACGAACTAGATGAGACTGTAAGCCATCACGCTCTTCCTGTGCAGCATCAGCGGCCACACCATCTTTAGCCGAAATAACATTCACTACAACATAATTACCATTACTTGCCGTAAAGCCAATAAATGATGCATTTGAACTAGGTTTGGCTACAGCAAAAGCACGCTCTAAAACTTCAGAACTTAGCTCTTTGCTCATACGTGTATAGGATTGACTGGCATGCCATTCATTACTAGCAAACAAACTATCAGCCGATGTACCTGATTTTACTTTAGCCAAAATCTGTTCACCCATTTCATGTGCTTTGTCTCTCGCAGCAGCATAACTTAATTGTTCTTTAATAGCCGGAGCAACCGACTCATAAGGAAGTTGGCTTGCAACAGTATGCTTGTTTTTATGTAATACCAATAAATCTGATTTGCTTAATTCAATCACCGCACTATTCAAATTATTAGCTAAAACATCTTCACTAAATGCCACACTAGCTACTTTTTGATTCGTAGCAATACCAACAGTATTGCCATCACGCATGAATGCAGGACTGGTTTGAATTTCTAATGATAACTCTTCAGCAACAACATCTAAGTTATCTGGATTTTCATAACTTAAATTAGCGAGTTTTTCAGCTTGTTCAAAAAATAAATCTTCTGCTTTATGCTGACGATAAAGCGCTTCAATCTGATCACGAGCTTCAGCAAAAGACTTGCCTTTGGCAGCTTGAATCGCAGTCAATTTAATAAGGTGAGAACCGAACTCTGTTTTAATAGGTTCACTCACATCACCTACATTTTTCATCGAAAATACCGCTTCTTCAAATGCGGGTTCCATTACGCCACGTTGAAATAGGCCTAAATCTCCGCCTTCTTCAGCAGAGCCTGTATCTTGTGATAATTCTTTAGCAAGTGCTGAAAAGTCTTCACCTTGCTTTAAACGCTGCTGTAATGAAGCTAGTGTAGCCTTAGCTTTTGCATCATCACCTTCGATTAATATATGACTTGCTTGACGTTGTTCAGGCGCAATAAATTGGTCTTTATTTTTGTCATAAAAGGCTTTGAGCGATTGTTCATCAACTGGAATATTTTTACTTAAATTATCAACCGATAACTCGACATAATCCACCACCATTTGCTCTGGCGCCATATAGTCAGCCAAGTGGTCATTATAATATGCTCGAACAGCATCATCGGTTACAGTGATTTGTTCCATCTGATCTTTAGCAGCAACAACACCATAAGCAATCTCACGAGTTTGATTTTCTAATCGCAAAATGGTGTCTAACTCATGATCACTAACAATGACAGAGCCTTGCGTATTTTCAGCTAACTCTTGTGTTAATACATCTGTACGTAACTGAGCTTCGTATTGAGCTGGATTCAAACCTACACGAGCCAATGCCATCGAATAAACATCATGATCAAACTGACCATCCTTTTGAAATGCAGCTGTTGATTTAATAATTTTAAATAATGTTTGATCTGTGACTCGCTGTCCTAAATCATGTCCTGCTAAAATAAGTAGCTTTTGCTCTACAAGTCCCTCGAGAACACTTTGTTTTATCGCTAGACCTTCGAACATAGCGGGGTCAAAATTCTCTCCCATCATATTTCTCATACGATCACGATATTGCTGTAAAGCCTTTTGATACTCAACTTGCTGAATAGCTTCGCCATTCACTTTTGCGACAAGGACATCAGATGGGCCGGTTAAGTAAGAGTTAACGCCCCAGAGAGCAAATGGAATACTAATTAAGCCTACAATAAACCATGCAACCCAACCTTGAGCTCGTTCACGAATAAAATGCAACATACAATTAGGACCTTCAGTAATAAAAGTGTTGTTAGTTCACACCCGAAAAAGATGCAAAAAAAAAGGCGCATAAAATGCGCCTTTTCGATAT
>LAZR01000727.1_pt1 | contig 23315 bp, 36 predicted proteins | sample 329461 | NCBI WGS metagenome assembly LAZR01 (sample SAMN03002196, study PRJNA259156) | marine sediment metagenome | biome: sea floor; feature: Hydrothermal impacted sediments; material: marine sediment; isolation source: Loki non-amplified sample from Loki's castle hydrothermal vent sediment ...
CAGCAAAAAGCCCAACAAGTAGCTATGGACTGGGAACTGCAAAAAATGCAGATGCGGTCTCAACAAGAGTTTGAGCAAGAACTTCGTGATAAGCAACGTGAGTTCGACAAGTTCAACCGGGCAAAAGACTGGGACCTTGAGAAATTGGAACTTCGATCCCATATAGACTTTGAGATGGAAGAGAAGGAACGAACCGAAAAAATAGGTCGGGCACAAGCCAAACACGATCAAGTCAACAAACATATAACCGAAGGGCTTATCCCCCCCAGAGAAAAAGACTGGAAAACCGACAATATGCTGTGGAAACTTGAGCAAGAGATAAACGAGATAAAGAACCCAAGTAACTTGCCAGACCCACAAACAAGAGAATTTGCTGAAAGCCGAGAAATACGGGCACAAGAATCAGCGACACGCACTCAAGAAGCACATGAAGCCAGAATGGTTGGCAAAGAGCCTTCTTTAGTAGACAAACGTTGGGCAATTAAATTTTTAGCCGACAATCCAGAATCTCGTTGGTATTGGTTTGATAAGGCTGGGGCAGGTAGTAAGGAGACAAAAGCAGGAAGAAAACTTGCCCGAGAGATTCTAGGTGCTGAGGAGGCTTCGATTGTCGAAACCACGTCTCGAACGATGGCTGAAACATCTATCCCTGTGACAGCTATACCTATTCCGTCTACGGTTGAGGAGTTCAAGCTCGTGGTATCTCAATTAAAGGCTTCCGATCCTGTTAAGGCACAACAGTACCACACACAGCATGTCGAGCGATTCAGAAAGTAACCTCTTATGGCAAAGTACAATTTTGATTCTCTGGCATTTGACAACATCGCAGCGGCGACGCTTCAACCTGATTTAGACTTTGACAATATCCCTGCTATCAGTAGTTCGTCCGATTTAGACTTCGACAATATTCTCGCTGTGGACACAGACCCTATCGGTTTGGGCGAAGGCTTCATGCTCGACGCAGTACAGAATGTTCCTGGAAGCCTTGCTGGTTTGGAACAATCAATGGAACTTGTAGCCGCAGGTAAGAGGCTACAAACTGGTGATTATACAGCCGGAAAACCGCCCACCATTGGTGTTGCTCCAAGTCCGGTTGCTGTTCTACGAGACCCATTCAGTTTTGGGTACTACGGTGCAATCTCCCAAATATCTCGCGGGGGTTTCCAGGCGTGGACTCCAAAGAGACAGAAGGAATACGACCAACAGTTAATAACCAAGCATAGTGCAGAGCAAGAAGAACGTAGTCGGCGTGGTTTCACAACACTTGGTAAAGCGGGTCATATTGCCGCACAAATGCCTTCTATCATGCTTGATTGGTGGGGCACAGGTGGTTTCCGATCAGCAGCATCACAGACAACAAAACGAGCAATGGCGAAATCGTTACGGCGATATGCCACAACAAATCTTGGTAAGGCCGCTATTGCTACCAGTGGTGCAGCAGCCGGTGTATCGCTAAGGGCGGCAGGTCTACCCCACCGTGCTGTTGAAGCAGTTGCGAGGAGACAAGTACCACGAGGAATGAAGATCAATGACGATGGATCGGTTGAGATAGAAGGGCCTGTTGAAGGAATGATGGAGTCTACTATTAAAGGTTTGGCCGATCATTGGATCACCATCGCAGTCGAACAATCCGGTGAGGTGTTTGGTCCCGCGTTCAAGAAGGGTTTTGGTTTTATTGGGGAAAAACTGCCTATTATAAGCAAATTACTTCCACGAATGCAGAAAGCATGGATGGCCAAAGGTTGGGGCCGGACTATAGCTGCGTTCAATAAAAAAGTGTCAACACTCAGTGGGTTTAATGGAACCGTAAGCGAATTGGGTGAGGAGTGGATAGACAACAACGTCAAGGCTGTATTGGCCATTGATGATTTCGGTGCCGGTGATGACACCACTTGGCAACAACGAATCGTTGCAGCGAACAAGAACTTTATGGATAATGTCCCTGCTATGGCGTTGGCCTTTCTTCCATTTGGGGTTGCCCGGGGCATAAGTGGTTTGGGTAGTATTCCGATACAGGAGCAGATAAAGAAAAGAGAAGTAGCACAGGCAGCTTTGAACCAAGCATACGCACAAGAGCTTGATGCTCCCACAGAAATCGAAACAGCCGAGGGTTCTATTGGTTATGACAGTGGTTTTTTTGTTGAGAAGTATCTGAAACAAACTGAAAGCGAACTTCCCACCGCACTCAAAGAAGCGGGGGTGGGTAAATACTTTACACCAAAATGGTTAGTCAACCGCTTGGTTGGTGCCGAGACTCTACTCGAAGATGTAGAAACAGCCCGTATAGCAATGGATTTAGAGCGCAACGATTGGAATAAGTGGATCGGTTCCATCACCAAAAAACTCAAAAAAGAAAAAGACCTGGCCCGGCTTCCTGCGTTACTTGAACAAGAATCTGAGAAAGAAAGCCGAGCATTACTTAAAAACCAATTTAGTGGGGAAGCTGAACTAGAGCGGCAAAGTCAACAGGAAGGGATTCTATCTGCCGAGGCTTTATCGCTATCAGAAATCAGAGATCGCCTTGATAAAGCATATTCTCAAGGGGATATAGAATCTTTTTCACGCATTGTCAATGAAGAATTTGGACCAGTATCACCTTCTTTTGAAAAGAATACTTTGCAAGGCATGGCTCAAGTCCTTCAAATGGAAATGGAAAATCGTGTTGCTAAAATCCAGCCTGCTAAGGCGGGGAAGAAAACCAAAGCCCACATTCTTCAAGAAAAAATCGGTGATCGCACTAACCCAATACATATCATGCGTGACCTGCTCGACACTTACGAAGATGCACCTGCGTTTCTAAATGAAAGTGAGACCAGTATATTCAATCAGATCAGGAGTGTAACACGGTATATGCTCGACCGTGTAAACCGTGCCCGTGTTGCCAGGGGTGAAGCTCCAATCGAAGGACTCGATGCGTATATCACACATTGGTTGGACGCTGTTGTTGAGGACACTATGGCAAGGGCACAAGAAGGTCGCCGGGGTATCCTCGGCAGTGCATTAACCAAAGTGTCTAAGAAAATATCTAATCCTACAGCAGAGCGGCGTAAACTTCGTGGGGACATAGAGCAACAGTTCTCAAAAGATTTGGGTAAATCGTTGCAGCTAATGATTAAACACGATTTGCGGGATATTTATATCCTGGCTCCATATCAGGCAGCTTTGGCAGAATTGAACACTTTGGATAAAATGGGACTCGTCCCAACATCAACATACCGAGCGATTGAAGATTACCTCCGTTATGACATCCGAGATTTTGAAGCTCCTTTAGATAAATTGTTCAATAGCACTATGAGGAAATATGCGGATTTGTTGGAGCGATTAACCTTTGGTAAAGTGGTAATTGACGACCCGGCCCGACAGGTTCTCGGAGCCGTCCGCAAACTTGGCTTCTTGTCTGGCCTTGGTTTTCGGCTGAAAGCACCCCTGCGAAATCTCGGCCAGCGATTACTTCTTCAAGATTTATATCGTAGTCGAGATTATGCAAAAGCACAAGCTGTCGCTGCCCATATTTCTGCGATGCCACAAGTTGAACACCCTCAAACTGGAGAAATGGTTAATCTATACGATCTGATTAAAGAACAGGATTGGTATAAAACAACAATCCAAAAATTTGAAGACATAGTTGATGATGCTGAGGTGACACAATCTAAGACAAGGTTAATCGCACGAGACGTGCAAAGTAAATCATTCTTTTTATATCGTAAATCCCATGCGGGCAACCTGTTTTTGAGCAACGTAGAAGTAAGTGCATTAACAGGGTATTTCGATTGGCAGCATAACTACGAGCAGTCTAAACCGGGCACTGACCACTTCAAGAAAACCATGTTGTATGCGACACAAAACAAAATAAATCCACAACAGTTATTGACTGGCAAAGAAGATATGATGTGGTCGATAAGAGAGGCAGTTAGGCGGACGCAATGGGAGTATTTTGCTACGTCAATGCCTACGATATACCGAGGGCAAACTTCCCGTGCCGCTTTTCAATTTCAAAGTTGGATTATGAACTATTATTTCAATCATATCCGTGGGATGACAAGTCAATTACTAACAGGACGAAATGACCGGGGGCGTTTGATTCCCGGTAATGGTAGGCTTCGAGCATTAAAGGGTATGGGAACTATTGTTGCGATAGGTAAGGTAATCGAAAAAGCGCTTGGCATCGCGGTTTTGAAATTCCTCTTTCTCCCTGATTTGTCGAAACCCCTCTCTGCGCCCATCCCAAATTTTATCCTGGCCGTAGCCGCTTATTGGGGAGCGGATAATGATAAAGATAGAAAAATAGCTTGGAAACAATTGAAGCGTGCCTTCAAGTTTTGGATGCCTTATAGTCTTGCGATGAAGGATATATGGGAAGTATTAAGTGGTGAGCAAGATTTCGATGACGTGTTATTCTACAAGAAGAAGAAGAAAAAATAGGGGGATACGATGACTCTAGGTGAACGAATGGCTCGGATCGAGACGCTGGTAGAGGGTCTTGTCAAACACAACGAGACTCGGGACAAATGGATGATGCGCATCTTGTCTGGTTTAGTTATTGGGGTTATCCTTCTCACTTTGCCCGGGTGCGTCCGGTTGTTGAGCGGGATCGGGGCGGTGTGAGTCAAAGGTGTAGCGACAGTTGAACTGATCGTGATGAATGTAACGAAGACAGACCAGATTAAATAAGTTTTCCCGACTTTGCATTTTATTTATGTTATTTTTTTTTGTCTACACTGCATTTTTTCTAGGGAGAAAAAATACGATGAATGCTGAATTACTAACCACGAGTGACATTGCCGACAGGCTCCACGAACCCCAAAACCGGGTCGCATATATACTAAAGAAGCACAGAATCAAACATGAAAAAAGGATCGGTGTCACCAAAGTTTTTGACCCATCCGTTGTTGCTGTTGTGAAGGCGCACCTCTATAATATGCAAATTCAAAGTTGAAGACATATCCAGGAGACAGACAGACAGATGGGTAAGGCCAAGATCAACCACACAACAGACAACACCGACAGGATCACACCGATACCCGGTTTTCCCGGTTATTTCGTGTCCCGAGATGGGTTTGTATGGTCTAACTATTCGCGTAAATGGCTCCGATATTCAACGTACCGAGGTCTTCGCCGTGTCAGGATGATGAGGCGGGGCAAACGATGTGTTCGTCCTGTTCATCGTATTGTTCTTGAGACCTACGTTAGTCTGTGTCCTGATGGTATGCAGGGTAGACACCTTGATGGAGACAAAACGAACAACAAACTCGGTAATCTTTGTTGGGGAACTCCAAAAGAAAGTGGTCGGGATAATGTGTTGTTCGGTACGTTAAACTATGGGGAGTATCACCCTGCCGCCAAACTAACCGAAGTTGCTGTTCGTCTTATTCGTAAATTTGGGGGTGAAGAGGGCGAGTTGAATCAAAGAAGAGTCGCAGAATTATTCAATATCTCGCAGACGGCTGTGAACAAGATTGTAAACTACAAGACTTGGCGACACGTTGAGTGAGAACACGGACAATGAAAACTGAATCAAGCGTGAACCACACACAGGAGTCCATTGATGTTGAGTTTAGAAGCACACAAAAAGTTAGGAGTAGAGTTGAACGATGCCCTACGTACCGCCAAAGACCGCTGGCCGGTAATATTCAAGGCTTATGGTAAAGGTTCAAATCAGGCGAGAATTGCTTTGCACGCGATGGATGAGATTGATCGTTTGCGGTATCCATTGGAAAAAGCTCTGATGGCTGAACATGGACAAAATTTTGACCGGCACATCTATTTTCCTGAGAGGGCCTAAGATGGTCAAACAAACACGTAAACGCAAACGAAAAATCGAACACGAAGTCTCGGCGGGGCAAACTATTTCCCACAGCTTCGGTGACGGTCTTCTGGCCTGGCCCATGTATGCTGTCTATGGATTCGTGGACGAAGTGTAACGACGGGACCATACGCCGCTGTTTTTACTGGGTTTACTTACTTTCTCTGTCTCTTTTGCTTACGTCGTTCGCTGGCAGACTGTTTCTTCGCTCGTTCGGGCAACTGATCTTCAGTTTGCCCCGATATAAATTCTTTGGCTATCGCCACGGTCAAATTACCTCTTGGTTTTACTGATCCTTCGGCGATTCCCTTCATCAGGCTAAACTGGGCTTTCGATTGTACTGGCATCTTTGTTACCCCCTATTTTTGTTCACTGTCTGTCTGATCGGTATCAGTCCATGATTCCAACTTGATGTTTACCATCTTCCATCCGCAACAACCTTGTTCGCCACAATCACACGGAAATACGTGTTGACCACGTTCATGGAGCCACTCGATAGTCACATTACTGCCTTTGGTGTACTGTTTCTCGAACTCATCTTTGGTCATAATTTCGTAACCTCCCACTTTGGCCTGTGCTTTTTTTAATTAGGGGTGTCATAGTGTCGGTCGGGGGGAGAACGCAAGCCACAGACGAACTGCGGGCGTCGAATTTTCACTGATTTGAATCAGATAGGCGATAATCAAGAAATACCCGACAAAACTTGTCGGCTCTACTCACTAAATTCTGATGTTCACGTACAGAGCAGTATCCATAACACCAACGCAACCAATGCCAGTACTGCTCTATATTTTCTTTCCATATCATCCATTCTATCACCTCTTGATCTATTCTATCACCTCTTGATCTATTCTATCACCTCTTGATCTATTCTATCACCTCTGATCGGACGCCCGATGTCTCACTTGACGCCAGACGGTGTTGGGACTGCTCACTGTCGTTCTAAAACCTCCAACCCATTCTGGCAGAAATGCCACGTCTGTTGTCGTAATCGAATTGGAAGATCACTTGTTCTGTTACAAAGTAGGCCAACCCGCCGCCAAATAAACCGTGAGTTGTCCAGCCCTCATCTTTGCCGTATGAGCGGGGATAAACTTGAATCTCTGAATCATACACTGTTACTTCATCGGCAAAGGTACACCCACCAAAACCAGTGAGGAACAAATTGGTATCTGGGATTATCTCAATACCATATTTGAGAAAGAACCCAAACTCTGGCCAATCTCGATAGGTGCCTTCTTCTTGAAGCGTTCCGTTTCTACGTTCCCAATCATACAAGCTGTTGTATGTCCCAGAAGCACTTTCATTATAATTAGCGGCACCTCCATTGAAAATAATCAGTATGCCTACTGAATATATAGTGTCACGATCACCAGCCCATCGTGGTTTTTCTATGCCACCCAACTCGAAAGCCAGACTTTTAGAATCGGTTGGCCCACCATTTCCACCAGAAATTATTACTTGTTCAACCCCGTTGTTGCATCCCTGTATGAGTAAAGCCGCCAGTACCATCGTCGTCAGCATTATCCACCACATGTTTTCTTGTCTTCTGGTTGATAGCATCTGTCATACCTCCTACCCTGTCCGGCGTCTGTTTAATTGGTATCGGTATCGGTCCATGACCCCATTGTAGATAACTTTGTTATGCCGGTTGTGGCGATCCATAGCGGCGTTCGCTACAACAAGTTGCCTATCGAACCGTTTGGCCAACCGCCGTATCGTTTGTTTTTGCTTACTCATTACACCGCACCCCCCGCTCTATCGGCGTCCTTACCAACACAACCACCAACAAGCATCGCCTGTCGTCTTAGGCTTTCGTCGCTGCATTTAGCACACCAAAACCCATCAGCGTTCTTTTGAGCGGGTGTCCTGTGCTTCTTACACACCAAAACCCCGTTGTCGTACTCAAACATAGTCCCTATCCCCTTAAATGCTTGCATGTTCGACCATACTGAGCACGAGCACAAAATAATTGGCCCTCTATACCATGTAGGTCTAAACTGTTACGCAGGGCCACTATCACATCATCCAGCATCGTATTACGTTCTTGCCCCAATTCGGGGTGCGTTGATTCTGTTGACCGTATATCTGCTAATGCCTCTGCAATCCTATCATGTTCCATTGTACTACCCCCTGATACCTGATTACAGCAATTCGATTCTGGTGACTGTGATTTCACAACGATAATACCAGTCTATCTCTCTGTCTGGTCTCTGTCTGGTCTCTGTCTGGTCTCATACCCGGTATGCCGAGGTATTCCGCATCACGCCGCTTTGGGCCAATTCATATAACCTGTCATAATCAGCCAGATCGGTGTTAAGGTCTATCGAGATTTTGATAGGTTTACCCGTGCGTGCGGTGTTTGCGGCTATCTCAAAAATTTTGGCAAACCCACATAACACCAAGAACCAAAACAAAGGCACGAATATCATCCACCCAAAAGACACCAAAACACAGAAAAACCTATACAACTCGTTATGTTCTTGCATCACGCCGCTCCTTTAGTTCCATCCATGCCTTGCCCATTCGGGGAAAACTGCCGCCTAACCACAAAGCATAAAACAAAACCATGCCTATTATGGTTAGTGCTTCTCCGTTTTCCCATTCTGTTGCTGCGTTAAAGTCCCGCAGTGCTTCGATTATTTCGCTTATCATGCAGCCCCCTGTTCTATCCATTTTTCTACTATCAGCTATATTAAGTATAACCGATTTTTCGAGTAATGCAAATGATTTCTAAGAAAAAGAAGAAAAAAGTGCGTGAATTATCCAGTCGAGTCCTGTTGTAATCTGGTTGCGTGGCTTGGTTGCGTGGTCTACGTCCTGGTCGTATGGTCTATCATGGTCAGTCTATCTGACTACCTGGTACAGTGCCTGTGTTCTGTCTGCCTGTGTGTCCGTGCCAATACCTGTAATGCCTTATTGTCCTTGTGTTTTATATCTGGTCGTGTCCCTGTGCGCTGTCCTTGTCCCTGTCCCTATCGTTGGCCTTGTGCTGTAAGCCGGGCGAATATGTGTCACCAAGGGCACGGACAGGGGACCGGGGGGAGGTGGGCTGGTGGATATTATGGGACCCACGGACGTAACATAGCCTACGTGACCGGACGCCGATTTTTTCGTAGAAAAACACTAAGGGGTCTGTTGTCAAGGAAGATAGTCTCCGCAAGAACGAATAGGGGTCCCTGACGTAGAAAATTTTACATATATTTTTTTTCCGCAGAAAACACTAAGGAACCTCTTTATCAAGGAAACGAATTTCACCGTATGTGAAAATTTATTTTGGGTTTTTTCCGGTTGAAAACGAGTGATGTCACCACCCTCCACAAAGCAGCACAATAGATGTTGCAACCGTCATTAGGGTAAACGCGCTCAACACCCAACAAATAACGATGCACGACCAGAATAGAAATGTCTTTATCACACAGCCTCCTGCACAGTCCCACAATCGGAGCACACCTCAATAGGTATTTTGGGTAGTTTATCGTATTCTTCACGAGTAATACCACACGCTCGTTCTGCAAGTGTCGCGTTCAGTTCTTTAGCTGTCTCCCGCTTGAGTTCTAATTCCACAAAAGTAATACATTGTTTTTCACAAATCTCTGTGTCTGTCAACGGTTTGATCTTTGTCTCTGGTTTCCACGACACCTGAACGGAATATTCTCGACCATTCAACGTCAACGGAATTTTAAGACTCTGGGCACCCATTCGGTCCAGATGCTCACAGAGAGTCTTGGCCACGGTACGACCCTGATCTAATTCATTATTCAGTTCTTCGCACATATTTGATCTCCTATTTGTCCTTGTTAACTGTATCGCTTGATCTGTCGATTCTTTTCATCCAAGACCGTGCGTAGACGTTTGATCTCTCTCCACGCCCAAATATTTCGTGTGTTGGCTTTGTCCAACTCCACCCGCACATTATACAATGTCTTGGTGGGGAAGTATTCTACCCAATCTCTCAAGAATTTGGCTCCCAACTTATGACCCAGCCGATGCCGCCAACCGTGACGTTTCCACAATATCATCTCACTACCTCCCGTCCCCAATACATATCAAGTCCATCACGGAAAGCTATGACCAACCAGAATAGTCGAACTGCTATCCAGGGGCAATGTGTCAACAACCATTCGGCCTTTGGAAAATATATATACCCAAATGATCCCGGTGATTCCTCGAACCAAACATCTGGGTCGTTGAGTGCTGATAGGTACAGTATCATCTCTCTGTCTCCACTACACCTTCATTATCCCGATTCGCGGCCAAAGCATCGCCTAAATCCCACTTATCGAGGTCTGTGGCCTTCCAGTTAATCAGGATGACCCCAATATCAGGGCCGAACATACTGTCGCCACATTTCTGACAGCGTATCCAGGACGTTGACTCCTCGCCGAGAACCCACTGCCATTCGTTCTGTCCACATTTACAGGTTTTGGTCTTACTCATTTCTCTGTCTCCTATTCACTGCGTTTAATTGCATCACCTATAACGTTCGATTGTTTTCAACCGTACCATTTTCTTACTTTTTGATAGGCCTTTGCGAGTTGCGGATCAAAGAGGGTCATCGCCTCAATCATTAAATCGTCGGCCTCTTCGTGACTAACTTCACAATCCCCCTGCACTTTCGTAAGCTCAATCATGTGCTCTAATATCTCATCTCGCTTGGCCGTTATACGTCCTTGACACTCTTTACACTGATGGTATCGCCCATCTTTGCAGCCCCCTGTCCACACCTGGAACACACTCAACACCTGGGTCCGCTTACATTTGCTGCATTGCTTCTCATTCATCAGACTGTCTCCTATTCGATTCAGTTTGCACCACCTGTCACTTCGCTGCCCAGCGGGAATCATGTACGACAACACTGATAAGTGTACTACTCACACCAAATTGATCTGCGAGGTTTTGTAGTGAGTGGGCACCGCCACGGTAGATGTTGAAGACCAGCCGCCGTTCTCGATCAGAGAGTTTGTAGTTCGGATGTTGTTTTTCACCACGTTGATGTTGACTGCGATGGCTCCCGCGTTTAACCATAAGCTGCACTATCTCCTTATGTGTCTTCCATCGAAGGTTGTCCAGGTGGTAATTCGCTGGGTTCCCATCCATGAGACAACACTCTGTATTTGGTGGGCGGGGTCCACCGAAGGCTTGAAGCACGAGATTGTGGATGAATAGATTGTGTCGTCGCCGCTCGTTATACAAGCCGACCCGTAGATACCCATCATTGTTTTTTATAGGAGTCATCCACCTGTTGCCACACTTACGCCCGAGTGAGTCTTTACGTGGTTTGCTCCACACACGCCCATCGCGTGTCACCGCGTAGTTGAGGAACCCGGTGATTGGTTTCACTTCATTCATGTCCATGTTCTGTCTCCTGTCTGTTTCTATTTCAGTTCATATCGAGCGGCCCATCAGTTACCGCACCACAGATCAGATTGAAACACATTGCCACGTTTTTCTAGTCACAATACAGCTTATGTTGCTTTGTGTGACCCCGAACAGTTCGGCAAGTGTTCGTTGAAGGTATCCCCCGGTACGATACATGGAGAAAATCTCGTGGACTTGATCCTCTGTGAGCTTTGAGCAACCTTGACGCTCCCCTCGGGTGTCAGGCATGTAATTGGTGCCACGATCTATCCTGGCCTGTGCGATCTGTACCATAGTGGCCCATTGGAGGTTGTCCAAGCGAAAATTCGTTTCATCGCCGTCCTTGTGCATACTCATCATGCCCACAGGACAGGGGCCGACGTAAGTCTGGAGTAGAAGCCGGTGAACGAACTGCTGGTATTGTCTGCCTTCTCGCCAGAGCCAGGTAGTAATGCGGCCTTGCTTGTCTACGCCGAGTTTCAGCCATTTCCGCGAATGATTAGACCACACACGTCCGGTTTTAGTAATCGAGTATGAAGGGAATCCTGGTATTTGTCTCATTTCACTCATAGCGATCTCCTGTCCCCTTCACGCTCCGTTTCGTTGGTATTTCCGCTCCACAATCCCGCTGGCATGGACAATCGCACTCACCCATCAGATCATCCAGTGCTTCCAATTCCGCTTCATTCAGCGGTGGGGTTATTTCCTGTTTGTCGCTCATAGGTCTATCTCCTGTTACACCCACGCTCGTCTACTCACTCTTGTCTACTGAAATCCACTCCCCATCCACCAGTTCACACGGGACGCCCCCAATCATCAACTGGTGGACGGATTCAGGGGCAGACTCTGTTGGCTCCGGCTCCACCGCGATTATAGACCGTCTCAAAAACGTGGTCAAGTCAGAGACACCCACACCGACACTGGCTCGCTCTTGGAATGCGCACAGAAATGTCGAACACGCCCGGCAAATCAAAGCGGCCCGAAATGGTATGTGGCAGAGGCCCTTGGCCGTGGCTTGTCGCTGATGGCAGATGGCACACTCTCCATCTTGTTGGGCGAGCAGTGTCTCGCGTAGGGCTGTTCGTTCGTCTTTGGTCATTGCCGATCCTCCTCTGCTCGAAGTTCATGGTGGGTTGAGGTGGGATCGTTGGGGATCACACTGGGTATCGCCTTACTGAGTACGATTTCGCCTGCTTTCCTCTGAGGGCTTGTATCGGTCGAGATTTGGTCTATACTCGAAAACACGGTCTTGACTTTAACACCCACAGTCTCTTCTGCGTTCATCTGTTTGTCTCCAATACCTATATTCCGCATCACTACTGCCCATTCTCACCAAACTACCAACCACTGCCTCTACATAACTCATATAACCTGAACTCAGTCGGATCGTAACTCTGATGTCTTCCGGGCGGTGTTCTCGTCTCCGGGTCCCAGACGTTTAGTTCGATATTGAGAGCGTACCCGGTCCCGGCCAATATCAGGGAACAACGACGGTTCGACCTTCTTCATGTCTGCGAGCAAGGTCATAACCTCCTCTACTGATATGCCCATCCAACTGGCTACAAAGGTGGTTTGCTTCTTTCGCTCGACCTGATACATCAACTCGTAACATCGCCACATCCGCTCGGTGATACCTGTGTTGCTCATTCATCGTTCCTTATCGTGACCAATATAATCCGTATAATCATCATAACTAATATAATCAATACAACTAAATATAATCAATACAATCAAAAAACACCCCGAATAACCACCTTCATTCCCCCATTAACCAACCTTATACTAATTATTATTGGCCCACACTAATTATCATCACCGTATTAGTACACCAGTAGTACACTCTCAACCGGCCTATAACTCGTCATACAGCCTATATGATTCCTATAACTACTACAATCTATCTAATACATAGCCTCTGATTCTGAGAATCCTGTGGGGGAAAACCTTACACAAACTCCAATCTTGTAGTGTCCACCGCTGAAAGTCCCTGTGAGCCGTTGTGAGCCGTTGTAGGTTCCAGACTTGCCACGGGCGGCAGAGCAGGCCCTCGTGTACTGGCCATACCGTACAGCAACTGCAATCAGGGTGTATGCAGACATGACAGGAGTTCATCATCTGGGTTCCACAGCATTGGTCCCACGGGTGAGATCACCAACGGACGCAGTATCAGGACCAACTTTGGTTTCAGCCTCGCGGATAGAGGTAAGCCACTCCGCCTTCGAGTCCCAACTGGCCCGAGCAATCCAGGAAGCGGCTTCTGCCATTTCCTTCGCTCCCTGCATATCCTTCTGTGCCCGTGCGACGATCAGCTTCGCAGTCTCTACAACCTTATTGGCCTCAGCCGCGATGGTCTTTGCCTTCCATAAAGCACCCACAGCCGTCGTATGTGTGGACTTGACCCATTTCAACTCCGTAGTGGCCCGAGCGTCGTTATGCACAGCCCGTGCTTCCACTTCCCATTCAGCTTTAAGCTCCGCATTAACCACGTCTGTCTGTCCAGAGGCCAAGGTCTTGGCTACCGACGCTGCTTTGGCGTCTTCAATAATGATGAGAGCACCATTATACGACCTTTGTTCGAGAGTCTGGCTGGGACGAGGGGCTGCACCCGGGTCTGCTGTGGCCGAGAACCGGCGTTGGGGATTAGGCTCGGGAGCGAGATCGGTGGTGTGATCGGCTTCCGTATCCAGCAACACCATACGCACAGAATCATCAATCACAACATCGTCGCCGACAGCCCAAATCGCTTCTAATACCCCGACACTCAACCCAGCACTTGCCGCGAGGATGGCTTTTACCTCTTCGATCAGACCACCAGCAGTCAGAGGATCAGGAGAGGATCAGGAAGAGGATCAAGCGGTGTTGCCCAACGGGAGTCTTTCTGCCCCTGGCTCCGTGCGTTACCGTTCTTCGACACGGCATAGTCCTCAAAGCCAGGGACAGTCTTGACCTCAACATCATCTATAGGCCGGTGTTCGTTTCGTTCAGTCATGGTTTTCTCCTTTGTTCTGGTTCTGTTCGATTCTGATCTGGTTCTGATTGATTTCAAGTTCTGCTTTCAATTTAGCCCGGGCACGAGAAACTGCCCCATCAAAAGCTGTGACTGCAAATCCCATTGACCTGAAGTGTAAAAGTTCAACTGGCTTGTCTGGATTATAGGACTGTATGATTTGTAAGGCAGGACCGATCTCATCCTCGAACAGCCGATATTTGACACCTCCAATCGTGATCGCTTCACCTGTTTTATTCGGTTGTTCACCACTCATTTTGATCTCCTTTTCTATCCCAGTTTGTAACCAGTAACCGTTGTAACCGCATTTTCCAGTTACGTTCTCGTGTGGGGTTTTACTAGAAATGTTAACCTGAAATATCTCTGAAACGGTAACAAGTGTGTTTTTACTATTAAAAATGCCGTTTTTGTAACCGCTTTCATTGAATTATTCTCTCGTATTTAGCCCAATTCCAGCCCAATATTTGCTGATTTTATCCGTGTTTCGCATGGTCTTTCGGTTACAACCGAGCGATTCCAGACTCTGGTTAAATTCTCGTGATGTGACAATTCGAGTGTAGTGTTGTTCGTCTTGCCACGCTCCATAAACAGCCCTCATTTCAGTGACAGAAACAGATTGGTCGCCGCCGATAATACACATTTCTTCAATGAACGATTTCAACGGGTTTTGTTCGTCCCGGTACTCCTCGATCTGCCGCTCAATAGCCTTGGTTGGTATCAGGGTTTCCGCCACCTGCCATTTCAAACAACCTTTAATCGCCCAATGCAAAATCCTGGTCCACTCTTGTTGGAGTTTTTCATCCAAGTGTGTGTCTTGCTCATCAGGTTGTATCCTTACAGCCCATTGCATCACATGAAGGCGGTCCCAGATAGCGTCTGTTGTTTCATCAATGACAGGTAGATTCTGGGTCATCAACACGACTTTATGAGTTGGCTGAAAATCAAAGAAATCCCCTCGCATGAACCGGGCGGTCATCAGCTTGTCTCCGGTCATTGACTTGACGAGTGATGTCTTGAGCTTCATACCAACTTTAGTCTCAGACGCTACGATAAGGCGCTTACCTTTTAATCCGGCTACCTCTGTGGGATGTTCTTCGTTCCGCGATTCTCGTAATAAGGAAGGAGGTGCAGTTCCAGCGTAATCACCCATCATAAACATCAGGGTTTCGAGGAACGTGTTCTTGCCGTTTTTGCCTTCACCGTGAAATATCGGGAAACATCGACTTGAGGTATCACCAGTGAGACACATACCGGCAAGCTCTTGAAGGTAGTCGATAGCGGCTTTGTCGTCGTTGTGCCACCTCTTCAAGCACTTTATCCATAACGCTTTAGTCGGCCTGCCGTGGTAATGGTAGTAGACCGGGGCGAGTTGGGTTATCATGTCCTCGGGGTTGTGGGGGCGTAGTTTGCCTGTCTTGAGGTCTACCACACCGTCTATAACGTTGAACAGGTACGGGTCTGTGTCAAAATCCTCTTCCCAAACGGTAAATTTTGAGTGTGATTCAGCGTATTTGAGGCACGCTGTCATAGCTCCGGCTGTTTCTGATTTCTTGGCATGAGTAAAAAGAGCAGGTCTTATAGCGTCGTCTCTACAGTCAATGGCAAGACACCACAGCTTCTTGGTCAACTCTCTGTAACAACGCTCGGCATAGGTTTTTCCTCGGTCTCTGTTCCACCGTCTGCCGTCTTGGTACATCCATTTTTTAGTCGATGCGTTGTACCGGAGTTTATCGCTGTAGGTGTTGGCAAACCGTTCAGCATTACCTGCATCAGTGCAGTGGATGTCCTTGCTTGTCGTTGGGGTTTTCACTGCAATATCCACCATTACTGGAGCCTCGGTCAATGGGGATACTTGGTCTACGAGCACATCAAAGGCTTCCTTGGTTCCACCCTGTTCAAAATAATCAGTGACATCGCTCTTTGGTCCAACAGGAAGGTTGATGATCTTGACGCTCGTGGCTACCTCAAACAGTTTACTTGCAACATTGATTGCATAGCCCGCACCCGGTTCGTCATTATCAGGTACGATGATAATGTTGTGGTGTTTGAAGTAAGACAGCGTGGCCCCATTAAACATCTCATAGGTTTTATCTCCGCCACTTGTTGTGGCGACATAGCCGAGTTGCTTCACTACTGTCTCAACATCTTTTTCACCCTCTACGATGTAGATGTCGTCCGAAGGTTCTGCTGCGATCAACTCAGGTAGACGATACAACCCCTGTGGTATTTTGTTAAGTCCTTTTAACCACTTGTCTTTGTCATCTGGTCGAGAAAACAAGTAGGGCGGACTGCCAGGCTTCTTTTCGTATTTGGTCTTTCGATATAACAACGTCCCTGTCTCATCGAAGAAGTCGAAGTGGCATAACTCTTTTCGAGGTCCAGTCATATCCTGTACGAGGTCAGTAGCAGTAAGACCCCATGCTTTGAGGCAACCGTTCCATAGGTCAATCTGACTTGTGCCAAGGCGGTCACATGGGAAACAATTTACTATTACCTTCTTTGTGGTCGGGTCGTATGTGACGCATAAGTGTGGGTTTTCTTCTTTACCGTCTTTATGGATCGGACAAGTTAGCTTGTATTGGTACTCCTTGATCTCCTCATAGTCTCCAGCAGCCTTCAGAACTACCGCCAGTGCATAGGGTAGACTTGGGCCTGTCTTAGCCAAGACTGGGCCATACTGCATTTGTAGTATAGCCACGTCCTCTTTGCTCATCGTTGGTGTTTTTTCACTCATGGTCGTTACTATACTCCAGTTGTATCTTGATCTTTTTGATAACTTCTTCTGCTTAAGATTCTTCCACCACCTCGCAACTTCATGTTGAGGCCTGCATCATCGAGTCCTCCATTGTGATTCTCCAGAGTTACGGTATAGCCTTCCGCTACGGCGGAGTGGATGAACTCAAAGTTGGTTAAATAATTGCCTGTCTCAGCTTCGAGGACATGCTTTTGAAAATAAGCATAAACATTATGTTTTTTGGTGGTGAGTTTGCAACGCCTCCTTATCCAAGATCGTGCCTGGAGTATACGTTCATCCACAATTTGCTTCGCTTCAAGAGGTGGTGTGGGTGTTATTCCTGATGTCATTGGGGTTGTCATTATCTCTCCGTTTTTCTCATAACCTTGTGAAGGGCCATGTGTTCTGTATGGGTCAAAAAATCAATGCCACCAACACAATAATCACCATCATTGATTCGATGAATGTCGAGGCCAACCAACATCTCCACGGAAATAAAACCGAGGTCTTCAGTGACGTGCGTGAAGAACGACTCGAAAGTGAATAGGCACTGAATACCAGCACCACCATAACGATTGTAGTCTTGGTTTTTAGGATTCATACACCTGTGCACCATAGCACGCCAGCGGTTGTGAAGATAGTAATGTAGAGTTGCGTGGTAGGCTCGCTTCTGGGCCATTATCTCTGCTTGGTGTTCATCACGGTAAATTTTACCCTTTACTGCCTGTTCGGTTCTGTGTTCCACCATCCAGATTCTGTGGTATGTAGCTTGTTCCGTCCGATGTTCAGCGTTGTATATCTTGTCATACGCCGCCTTTTCAGTTTTGTGGGCCAAGCAATAAATTTTACGGCTCGCAGCCCGTTCTGTTTGATGGGTTTTGTGATATACCTTGCAGGCTTTGCCCACACACTCTTTACACTGACCAAGCAACCCGTCCTTGGTGAGCTTGTGCTTGTAGAACTCTGCCAAGGCTTTGGTCAGTTTACACCTGTTACACGTCTTCTCTGGTGTCTCGATCATCGCTGTTCCCGTTCTATCTCTGTGGTTCCTTATTTCTGAATGCGTAAATTGTAGCAGAACTTCTTGATAACTGGCACAACATTTGGATTGTACATACGGGCTGTTCCTGCACGTCGGATTTCTTTGATGCCTCTATATGAAACGATGTGGCGAATACGTTCTTTGTGTTCACCCAGTTGATCGGCAATCTGTGCGATAGTTAATAGTTCCATAATCGTGTCTCCTGTGGTTATCGTTATGAACTCATTTCAAATAGCAAAAAAGCTACGTTAAAAAACACATGTCCCCAATATACGCCGGATGACCCCCATATAGCACTAAAAATTCGTGACTAAATCCCGTTAAGGAGGGGTGGTGTCAATGACTTTTAGGGATTTTAGTTGGTGTATAACAATTGTAACGATTATATGGGCAGATTCCGTTATTTACTCTTCACTCGTGCTCCACTATTTTATCAAATGTGTCGAATATGTCACTCGCTTTTATCGGTCTTAAATCGACATGTTCGATAAGCCACTATCAATCCAGTTGGGCCAACCCCCCTCGATGTCACTATCTCACATCAGGCTCGTCGCCCCCTGGTTAGGGGTGTAGTTGTAACAGTTGTAATGAATGTAAGGAATATATCGGTTGTATAGGTATCCTCGTTTTTTGGCTCAGGAATGAAGGGATGTCGTATCAAGGAAAGAAATAATAAAAAATACCCGCATTTTGTTTTCGGGCAACCAGTGTTTAAGCGTGTGTACGATGGGTTGGTGTTCAAACACGAGTTGTCAAACTGGTCGGATGTGCCTATTAGTGGAGACAAGAACCATTCGTGAAAAAATTATCAGGTTTTAGCGATATGTATCTTTTCTCCCTGTCCACCGATCACAACACTCCACAAACATTCTGCAAATACGCAGTAACATACCTGGCAACACGTCTACCAAAGCAGTACACAGTGTGGCAGAAGAATAACCACTCACCTATTCAAGGAGAACTAGAATGACACCAGAAGGAATAGGTTACGGAAAATATATGAAGCCAAAGGTCAAACCAGCCAAAAAGAAACTCAGACGCAAGAAGAAAGCAGAGAAGTACTAATGGCTGTTAGAAAACTTAGACGGCGGATCAAGGAATTGATTGGTGGTAAGAAGACCTATCAAAAGAGCAAACTGGAGCTTGAACTCGGGAAAATAACGCGATCATTACGAAGAGCAAAGAGTCGGGTAGCAAAAGAAACAGGTCCAGAGACTCTTGCCCAAAAGGAACGACGGACGCAGGTTAGTTTACCGGCGAAAAGTAGTATCCCCTCGTTCAAAGAGTGGCAGGCCAAGACTGGTAAAGGGATAACGGCTGTTACACTTGCGGAGTACCGGAGGTTTCGTAGTCAGAGGCTTCGTAGAAAGAAAAGTGATAAATAGTGCAACACGGAAAGCAAACAAATATGACAAACCATCTCTTAGTGATCGTTTATTGCATAAAGCGGCCCAAGCACAAGAAGAAAGCAGGGAAATACTAATGGCTACATATAGAAGAAGACAATATTTAGAAGAGGTAGAAAAAGCTGCTGCAAGAGGTAAGTCTCCTGCAATACAACATAAAACAGCTAGTCAACTTTCAAGCATTATTAGCCCACTAGGTAAGCCTGATAAGTTTGATAAGCCTTCTCTTGTTGATAAGTTTATTTTGAAGAGGCTTCGTAGAAAGAAAGTTAAAGATGAAAAAGGAGCTATAAAATACCTTGAGGCCAGGAAGAGAAAGAAATTAAGGAGAAAGAAATAATGTCACTACAAGAAGCTGCTTTGCCGATCATGGGCGTAAGTGAAGCTCTTCCATTAGATAAAGAAAACCCAACCAACTCTCCGCACATCAACAATGTTAGGCCGTTTGATACTTTAGAGCGGAGAGTTCGTTTGGGCCAGCGTCCGGGGCAAGACAAGAAGTACGCTTTACAGTTGGGAACAGGCTCTCCTGTTGTAGCGTCTATTGCACTCACATACAATGTACCGGAGTAATCAATGGCAATTTACGAACAATATATAACAGGTGACGATGCTGACGCTTCAACATGGGGGGCTAATTGGACTGCTCAGACGTTTACCCCAAGCACCAATCATAAATGTGTCGGTGTGAACGTTTATATTGGTATAGCAGGAACTCCCGGAGAAATGATAATCTCGCTCCGGGCTACTGATGGTAATGGTTTGCCCACAGGTGCGGACCTCATCAGCGACACAATTTCAGCCGGAGAAATAGATAGCATAGGTACAAATGTTTGGGTTGAAGCGTCTTTTTCTGCGGGTTACAACCTTATTGCGGGTACAACCTATGCTATTGTTTTACGGGCTGTAGACGGGACTGGGACCTCAGATGACATAGATTGGCGTGTGGACTCTTCTTCTCCCACATACACGGGAGGCTCTCGAATAGATAGCACTGACAGTGGTTCAAATTGGACCGCTGATACTGCGGGTGATCTTTTATTCCAAGAACGCTCTGGGGCGATCATCCGACAAGATTCACAAGGTGACAATAATACAGGACGAGTCTTGTATGGGGCAGTTTGGGTCGCAACTCAATTCACCACTGTTGCTGGATATGATATTTATGGTGTGGGATTGAAGTTTAAGAACACCATTGGTGACGCTGGTGTTTTAACTGTGTCAATCCGGGCAGTTGATGGTGGCAATGACCCAACAGGCCCTGATCTAGCTTCTGGAACTTATGTCACCGAACCATTAACATCCGCTGGGGAGTGGTTTAATGTCACGTTCACAACGCGGTTATCTCTCTCTGCAGCAACTACTTATGCTATTGTGTGCCGGTGTCCCAGTGGGGATGTCAATAATACTGTTCATTGGATGAAGTCTGATGTTGATTCTGAATCTAATGCTTCCACCGATTCGGGGTCTACTTGGTCAAACATTACTACTGATACCAAACTCTTCAAAACATACTCTCCGCCAGATTCACAACCGTCTTCCGATTTGGTGGGCGCAAAAAAATTAGTTTCTGTAAGCGGTGGAGAGATTTACCAGGAAATTACTCCGGGTACGCTTGCCTTGATAGATGCGACTATCGGAACACTTGAACCTGATAGAATCACTACACTTGCTACAGGTTTTGGCAAAGTCTTTGTGGCCAATGATAACAACCTAAAGGTACTTGACTTCTCTAGTAGTAAACTCACCACTGCATCCCTGGGAGCGAACCCCCCGGACATCGGGACTGTTCTCACAGGAGGCTCCTCTGGAGCAGTGATGCACACCGAATACATCAACGCACTATCGGGGGCGACAACTCTGTATGGGTTCAGGACCACGACAGTTACATTCACCAGTGGTGAGACAGTGACGGGCACAGACGATGATAGCAACGCGGTCTCCTTTACGATTTCAGCAAATGAATCTACACCTGCATCAGGCCCATATTATTATGATTGGACCGTATTTGGCAATAGTAGTACATTTGGTGTGATGCCCGAAAACGCCACTTTGGTAACAAGGTATCGGGGTCGCTTGGTTCTCTCTGGAAGTAGGGCGTATCCCCATCAATGGTATATGTCACGAGTAGCTTCTCCATTTAACTTTCTTTATGGGGCTAACGACCCACTTTCAGCAGTGGCAGGAAACAATACAGACGCGGGCGAGATCGGCGATACCGTAAGGGCTATGATTCCTTATGGTGATGATTTTATGGTGTTTGGTTGTGCAGATTCAATTCATATTCTTGATGGTGACCCTGTTGCCAGGGGTAGTATTGATGAAGTAGATGAATCTACCGGGATACACAGTACGTTTTCTTTTTGCAAAGATAGTGAAGGCAATTTATATTTTTGGGGTCAAGAAGGTCTTTATAAAATGGGTGGGGGTAGAACCAAACCCCAAAATATTGGACAGGGGATGCTCCCTAAATGGGCAGATGATTGGGCAATTGACCCTGCGTTACATAGAATTGTTCTAACTTTTGACCGCAGAAGAAACGGTGTTGTTGTTTCTAAAACAACGTTGACCGATGGGACCAACCTTAATTATTGGTTTAGCTTAAAAACAAGGGGTTTATACCCCGAAACATATCCACAAGCCTGCGGTATTTTTTGTAGTTATGATTATAAATCTAATACTCCTGCTTATGCCGGGTTGGTCTTGGGAACTAATGATGGTTATCTTAGAAACTATCTTGACACAGCTAAAGATGATGATAGTGGCAGTAGTGACACTGCCATATCTTCTTACTTGGTGCTTGGACCATTTCCTATTGGAGACGGTGCAGATATGGTAGGCAAACTCACGGAATTAGTATTTGAGTCTGCCGGTGGGTCGTCAGGAGGAAGTTTTGGAGATTCAGATGGGTTTTCTTATGATATTCATGTTGCTGATGACGCGGAAACCTGCATAGAAGACATCAAAGACGGGGCCACACCTATATTCACTGGGACTGTTTCTGGCACCGGGAGAACAAGTAATAATCGCCCAAGACTTCGTGGAATGTATTACGCCATTAAAGTATACAATTCTACTGCCGCTGAGACTTTTGTGCTAAACAGAATACTTACAAACCGGATAACCGCCGGAAGAATGAGAGGGTAATAAGAGTTACATGACGACTTTCACAGAAAGACATTGGAAGGAAAACACTAATGGCTAAATCATACGCACAGATGTTGGCGGATTTTAAGAAAAGAGAAGAAGACTCTATTGCCGCAAACCAAAGGCGATTAGATCAAACAACCGCTATCTTTGATGAAATAATTAACAGGTATAAGCCTGGCGGTTCCTTTGGGCGGGGGTACTTGTCTCAATTAGAGAATCAAAAAGTACAAGACGTAGGTCAAGAATCTCAACAAATGATTAGCTCTGGGCTGTATGGCACTACAACCGCTGCGGGAGCAGGCCAAAGATGGGAAGCTAATGTTGGGGCTACAGCACGACTTAAACTAGAAGACGTTCAGATGGAAAGATTGTCTCAAGCACAAGTAGGTAAAGCTGGTTTAATTGAGCGTGTAGAAAACCCCGCACCCAACCTAGATTATATCATCGCCTTGACCCAAGCCCAATCAAGTAGTTCAGGTGGTGGCGGTGGTGGTGGTACAAGTGGGGGACAGCGACCGAGATCATACGGCACAAGTGGGGGACAGCGACCGAGATCATGGGGCAGAGGAGGGGGGCGACGGTAGTCCAATAGTGAAGAGCTTTTATTAAAGGTGATTTCTTATTTAATGGAACATCAAGATGCAATTTAGCCCAAAGATCAAGGATAATGATTGGACTTCGGTTCGCAAAGCGATCAAGAAGCTGAGTTTCGCTTTCGGCCCCGATGCTACTCCCACGTATGCTGGTCTTACCTTAACGGGACTAACAGATACACATGTTTTATACTCCAATGCCTCGGTTCTTGCAGGGGA
>LAZR01000728.1_pt1 | contig 23268 bp, 20 predicted proteins | sample 329461 | NCBI WGS metagenome assembly LAZR01 (sample SAMN03002196, study PRJNA259156) | marine sediment metagenome | biome: sea floor; feature: Hydrothermal impacted sediments; material: marine sediment; isolation source: Loki non-amplified sample from Loki's castle hydrothermal vent sediment ...
TAGTTGAATGTTGGCTTGAGGATTGTGTTGATGGGCTTCTTCCGATCCCTGACATTGATACTGCTCAATTGAAGTTACTGCTGCATCCCCCTTGAAAGCTCTTCAACCTTTTTGCTTTTCCAATCTGAGAGATCGAACCTCTCAAGCCAGAAATCGATCTCCTTTCGAGCATCACTGCCTTTGAGCCCCTTTATCTCAGCCAGAAACAGAAGAAGCTCTCCGACCTTCATCTTGGGATAAAGGCCTCTGTCTTCAGGGAGGTAGCCTACCCTTTCTTTCATCTCTTCATCCATTCTCCGGTTGAGGACTTTGATAGAACCCTCATCGGGAATGATAATGTTCATCACCATGCGAATCGTGGTTGTTTTTCCCGCTCCGTTTGGCCCCAGAAGACCATAGATCGTTCCCGCGGGAATCTCAAAAGACAATTTCTTGACAGCATTGAAATCGCCAAACTTTTTAGATATTCCTTCAATCTCTAGAGCATTCATGACACTATCCTTTTAAGATAAATATTTTCCAAACGTTACATGATATAATGAGACGAGTCTCGGTAAGAATTTTCAGACAATGACTGTCTTTAAGTTTTCTAATATACTCAATCTCCCCGAAAAATTCTATACTTAAATCATGGGGACGTTCCCCAAAGTACCACCCTTTAATTCATTCATAAATAAAGATTAATATATGAAAGAATGTTCCTCAATAAATAAAATAAAGGAGAACGTTTCCTGCCGAACCATCCTTTGTTCATTGATTTAATCAAAAAAAAATATTGATAAAGGTAGCCAATTTCTAATATGAAAAGGATGGTACTTTGGGGAACGTCCCCATAATGCTTCCAATTATAGCCTAATTTCTGCTATATTCTATTAGAAAATGTTCAAGCAATTAAAAAGGAGGAAAAAATGAAAAGAGGAAAATATGTGCTGATCATAATTTTAATATTTGTCTTTTTGTTCCTGGCAGCTGTTTTTTCTTTCATCTATGTAGAGTTTGGAAAACCTCCCGCAGTAAAAGCCCGTTCTTATCTGGAAATCAAGCTTTCAGGAGAGATTAAAGAGCAGGCGCCTCGAGATTATTTATCGAGTATGTTTGAACAGGGTCCCTCTCTCTCGCTGCACAATATCTGGATGAACATCAAAAAAGCTAAGGTCGACAACCGAATCAAAATCATTGTTCTTCGCCTCGGCTACATCCAGTGTGGGTGGGCGAAAGTAAACGAAATCAGAGAATCTATCCTGGATTTTAAAAAATCAGGGAAAAAAGTTTATGCCTACATAGATGAGTCTGTAGAATTCGACAAACAATATTACCTTGCTACCGCCTGTGATCGAATTATTCTCCATCCTATGGGTATGTTTATTATTAACGGAATCGGTGGATATGTTCCGTTCTTCAAGAAATCCCTGGATAAACTGGGCATAGAAGCTGAAATTGAACATGTAGAAGAATACAAGACAGCCTATAACATGTTCACAGAAGATGGATTCACGCCAGCTCACAAAAGGATGATGGAATCCCTGTATGGCGATCTCTATTCTCACTACATAAAAGCGCTTGCAGAAGCCAGGGAAAAAAGTGAAGAAGAAATTAAAGCACTTATTGATCATGGTTTCTTCCAGGGAGAAAGAGCGTTGGAAGCAGGATTGGTGGACGACCTTCTTTATGAGGACGAATTTGAGGATCTCCTCAGGGAGAAAGAGAAAAAACTAAACAAAATCACACTCGGGCAGTACTCAAAGATCAAGCCGTCATCTCTGGGTTTAAACAAAGGAAAAAAGATTGCCCTCATCTACGGAATGGGAGCTATCCATACCGGAGAAGGTTTGTATCAATCCATGGGAAGCTCTACGACGGCCCGCTGGATTAGGAACGCCAGGAAAGATAAATCCATTGCAGCAGTAGTCTTCCGGGTTGACAGCCCAGGGGGCTCGGCTGTGGCTTCTGATATTATCTGGAGAGAAGTAGCTTTAGCCAAAAAGGAAAAACCGTTTGTTGTATCCATGTCCGATGTGGCTGGTTCGGGTGGATACTGGATTTCCATGTCCGCGCACAAAATTGTAGCCCAGCCCCAAACCCTCACCGGGTCTATCGGAGTCATTTCTGGGAAATTCAACCTCGTAAAACTTTATGAAAAACTGGGAATAACTTCAGAGAAACTCACCTTCGGGAAAAGGGCAGATTTATTTTCCACTTATAAAAAACTCACCAGGGAAGAAAGAAACTTCCTTAAAAAAGAAATTTTGTGGGTTTATGATAAATTTCTGACAAAAGTCGCAGAGGGGCGAAACTTATCAAAAGAGGAAGTCGATAAAATTGCGAGAGGCCGGGTCTGGACAGGAAGTCAGGCCAAAGAACAGGGCTTGGTAGATGAGCTCGGAGGATTATCTCACGCGCTTGAACTGGCAAAAGAACTGGCCGGTATTCCAATCGATGAAGAAGTTAGACTCGTAATCAGGCCCAAAAAAATCTCATTCTTTGATACGTTTTTCGGTAGAAGATTGGCAAAAATAAACCTCGGTCTCGATCCTAGATTAGAAAAAATGCTTTCTGCATTTATGCTGCTGGATAAAGAAAAAATCCTGACAATAATGCCTTTCTGGTTTGCCCCGGAATAAACAAATAATTGCGGATTTGATGAATCAAGCCCCTACAATATAAACCTACAATATAAATATGTGGGCTTGATGAATCAAGCGCCTACATTATCTATAAGTCATTGATATATTTTAAAAGGTGGGCTTGATGAATCAAACCCCTACAGAAGAAAACAAACAGGTGGAGATGAATCAAGCCCCTACACAAGAAATAAACAAACCCCCACAGAATCAGAAGGCGTATGAGGAAGGACAGATCGTCCTGAAATCACAAAAGCTGCAATTGTGCCAATCAGGTCTTGCTTCATAATTTTGGATCCGAATGCCCGCTTCAGCTTCTTTTATTTTCTCCACAGCTTTCTCCATCTCCTTTTCGTTCTTTTGGGCATGGCCTATGGTATCTGATTCCAGAAAATGGAGCTGCGTCTCGAAAAGCGGAATGTCGTGCGTCTTGATGAAAGAAATGGCGTACAAATTCATTTGAAGGCTATTCCTCGCTTTTTTATCAGCTTCTTTCTGGTCCTTGACATTTGTCGCCTTAAAATCAACGATAACCGCCCCATTATCTGTATAATCAATCCTATCCCAGCGGCCGATGAATTTAACATCGTTTAGCTGCCATTTGAAGCTTTTTTCAAGGAAGTGAGGAAGATGCTTTGAGTTTTCTTCGCGGCGATAAAATAAGCGAAGTGCCTTTGCACCTGCTTTTTTCCTCGTTTCTTCATGTTCCCGGCTGAGAAATCCTTCGTTTATCCAGCGTTTGTTGTATTCTCTAAGAAGCTCCTTTTGACTTAATTTCGCACCTTCCATTTTTTTTATTAAATAAATATGGATAGTGTTGTGGAGGACACGGCCAAAAACCAGGTTGTGGTGGGGAAGAACAGGAATCCGCATGATGTGCCTGTATCTGTACTTCAGGGGGCAGGTTAAGTAATCATCCACCTGAAAATAGCTTAAGGTCAGGACTCCTTTGACCTTCGCTTCCTGGATGAATTTAGGCTGGGGAGGTGACTTGGAATACCTTTTGATTTCTTCTATGGCTGAAGTCTGGAGGATATCTTCAGGCATCCGGGGAAGATCAAAAGCTTCAAGGACAAACGGACTTACCTTTTTCAAGCGCTTCAAGCCGTAATCTCTAGCCCAGGTCAAATAGAGGAGGTCTTTGGCTCTTGTCATCCCCACATAAAACAGCCGCCTTTCCTCCTGAAGATAACTTTTTTCCTTCTGCTCTTGACCATAATCATCTCCTCTGAGAACTTTATCCTTGAGAACATCATCAGGGACAGGAATTTTCTCCTTTCTCTCTCTGCCGGGAAACCTGTCGCCGATCAGACTGACCATGAAAACGACAGGGAACTCCAACCCTTTAGCTTTGTGGACTGTTAGAACGCTAACAGCGTCTGCCTCCAGTTCCGCCTCGGCAGTGGCAGGATTATCCCCTACCTGCTGAAGGATATCCAGATACCTGGCAAAAGAAGAAATAGAATCATCATCTGTTAACTCTGAAAAATTCTTCACCTTATCAAAGAAAATGCGGATATTCTTTATTTTCAACTCTGCCTGAAGGCTCCTTTCCTCAACGAGAGATTTTAGATAACCAGTCCTCTCGAGAAAAGAATAGACAACCATTCCCGCATTCTTAGAGCTTGCCAGCTTGATAAAGTAAAGCAAATTTTCGAAAATTCTCTTGATTTTTACCACAGTAGAATCAGAAATCTCTACCGGACTCTTTCCTCCAGAAATTCTCTTGAAAACGTCATGGAGAGGAAGATTCTTTTTGTGAGCATAATTAGAAACTTTGGTTAAATCGTAAAGATCTATTTTATATACATCGGAAAGGGAAAGATAAAAAAGGCTCTTGCTGTCTTCAAAATCAGTCAGGGATTTTATGAAGGAAATGAGGATTTTCACCTCGTCCTGAGAATACAATCCCCTGCTTCCAGAAAATCTGAAGGGAATCTCCTTCATGTTTAAAGCCTTGAGGAATGGATCTGCATCTGCATTCCGTCTTACCAGAATGGCAATATCACCGTACTTATATCCCTGTTTAATCTTTTCCAGAATCATATCAGCGACTTTATCTACCTCATGGGAAACAGTATCAAACTGAAGCATGTGGATACTCTTTCCTTTGCTTTTCCGTGATGCCTCCAGGGTTTTATTAATTTTTTCTTTAAATTCCAACCGGTCGGGATTATTCTGCTTGATCAGTTGCTGGGCAGAATCAAGGATGGATTGGGTTGAGCGGTAATTCTTATTTAAAACGACCTTCTTATAATTAGGGTAAATCTTCCGAAAATTATAGATATTGCTTAAAGATGCACCTCTAAAGCGAAAAATGCTTTGGTCATCGTCTCCGCAGACAGTTAGGTTCTTGCTTTTTGCTGCCAGGAGCTTTAGCAGCAAGAACTGAATGTAATTTGTATCCTGGAATTCATCAACAAGAATGTACTTGTATTTATCCTGGAACTCTTCGAGTAAGGAAGGGCGCTTTCGAAAAAGCTCTGCCACCAAAAGAACCTGGTCTTCAAAATCAATTTTTCCTTCCTCCATCAGCAATTCCTGGTACTTATGATAAACTTTGGCCATCTCCAGATGTTTTAAGGCGCTCTCCTTTTCCCCGTCATCCGAAGCTTCTGCACTGAGCTTTTGAGAATATTCCAGATACTCGTCTGGTTTTATATCTTCCTGTTTTAATCTTTTAATAGTAGTCAAGAGTTCCTGAATGTGTTTTGTGGGGAAACTCAGGGGACGATAGTAGTCTAAAGGAAACTCGAAGAGGTGCTCTCTAAAAAAAATAGCCTGCTCAACTTCATCGAGAAGCTTGAAATCCGGAGAATAACCCAGTTCCATCACATAGTTCCTCAGCACTCTTTCCCCGAAGGAATTAAAAGTGCTGATCTCAACGAAAGAGTAGCTATAAGGAATCAAGAGATCAACTCTCTCTTCCATTTCATTGGCTGCTTTTTCGGTAAAGGTTACAGCCAGGATTTCTTCGGGTTTGGCTAACTTGGAGGCAATGAGATAAGCGATGCGCTGGGTTATAACTTTTGTTTTTCCTGTTCCAGCCCCAGCAATAATAAGAAGAGGACCCGAACCATAGGTCACTGCCTCCTTTTGGACAGGGTTCAGGGCCTCGAGTAAATGATGCAGGCTTTCCTTCTGAGTTGATCGGGGCATGCTCTGAATGATGCGAAAATTGATTTACTTTTCTTTTTTAATGATAACGACTTCATCTGGCTTTACCAGCCAGAGCTTTTCTCGAGCTTTCTTCTCCACTGCTTTTGGATTCTGCTTCAACTCTTCTATCTCTTTCTCCAATTTGTTTTTTTCTATCTCAAGACGCACTATCTCTTGAAGCAGAGCTTTGTGCTCTTTCTGAGCTCGATATATTTCAATCAATCCTTTCTTTCCGAAAAAAGAGGCAAGGAGCAGTACCAAAAAGAAAAAGCCCAATCCAGCGATTAGCAGCTTTCTCCGAAACGATATATTGTCTTTCTCTTTTTTCCTCATCAAGAAATCAACTTCAAGCCAATTCCCATGAGTTTCTCTACTTCTTTCTTTGATCCAGATTCAGCATAGCATCGAATAAGAGGCTCTGTCCCAGAGAACCTGAGGAGAAACCAATCATCATCGGCTAAATCTAACTTTATCCCCTCGATAGTCTCTATGTCGAGCACCTTCCTGTCATTGAGGAAGCTTGGAGGATTTTTTATTAGTTTTTTAAGCTTCCTCTCTCTTGCCGCATTTAAAGGAATACTCTTCTGCTTCCCCACTCTTTTCCCGTATTTCCGGAACAAATCATTTATCTGTTCTGAGAGGGTTTTCCCCACGGCAGCTATCATTTCTGCAACCAGCAGTCCGGCGAAAATCCCATCTTTTTCTGGAAGATGATCCTTTATGGCGATACAAGCACTCTCTTCTCCCCCAAAAATAATTTTTTTCTGGAGGAAAAGTTCGGACAGGAACTTGAATCCAACAGGAGTTTTATAAAGAGGAAGATTATATTTTCTGGCGATCCGGTCTACAAGGTGAGTTGTGGCAACGGATCGGGCTACTCCCCCCCTCCAATTCTTCTTTGTGACAACGTAATCCAGCAATAAAGAGAGAATCAGGTTTTGAATGACAAAACGTCCTTTCTCATCAACAACTCCGAAACGATCACCGTCTCCATCGGTAGCAATTCCTAAATGGCATTTTTTAGCCTTGACAAACTTCTTCAGTTCTCCAAGATTTTCCTCTGAACAGGAAGGTGAAATCCCGCCAAAATATGGATCGATATAGGCATGGAGTCCCTCGACAGGAATTTCGTTCTCTTCCAGAATTTCATCCAGATATTCCCGGCTCGTCCCGTAAAGCATATCCACTGCAATCTTGATTTTAGACTTCCGGATGAGATCAAAATCAACCTTCTTCTGGATGAAAGCCAGATAATCTGCTTGAAGGTCAATTTTTTCTATAAACTCATTTTTAGGATAAAAGGGACAGAAAGAATATTCTTTCTGCAAAAATCTTATTTCTTCTTCTATTTTATCTGTTACTTCTGGAAGGGCAGGAGCACCGGTCTCTGTGTTGAATTTCAGGCCGTTGTATTCAGGAGGATTGAAAGAAGCTGTGAAATTGATGCCTCCCTGAGCTTTTCTTTTTATGACCTGGTAAGCTTGTGCCTGCGAGGGTGCATCCCTATCTGTCAGGAAAACATGAATCTTGTTGTGGGAGAGAACTTTTGCCGCCTCGAAGGCGAATCTGTCTGATAGAAAACGGGTATCATAATTAACAACAACTGCTATTCGCGTTCCGGGAAATTTCTTCTTTAGGTAATTTGCAGTTGCCTGCACAACCAGTCTGACATTTTGAAAAGTAAACTCCTCCCCCATTACGGCTCGCCATCCTGAAGTCCCGAATTTGATCATCTTTGCTTTTTTCAAAATTAACACAAGAACCAACTAAATGCAATGGGGTCAGGTCTTGTTTTTTGCCTGCCTCAAATGTCATCGCGAGGAGCGAAGCGACATGGCGATCTCGTTAATCCATCTTAAGAGATTGCCACACCCTTTCAGGGCTCGCAATGGGCATATTAGTCACAGAATGTTGGTTTTTAATTTATGGAACATTATGTTTGAAAAGTATAACATTCTGTTTATAAAGAAGTTCGTGAGCGTATTTGAGGCCAAAACAAGGTGAATTTTGCCAACATTATTAGACCATTTCAATGAACAAAGTAAAATCATCTCTTAAGTTATTTATTTTATATGAAATACATCTTAGTCGACCAACACTTTATGAGTAATATGCCCGCAATGACATTGTAAAATATATATTGCTTATATATGAATCAAGGCAAAAAGCAAGACCTGACCCCAACATTTGACCCCAACATTTTGATGAAATCAATGAATTAAAGAGTGGCACTTTGGGGGACGTTTCCCAAAGAATTAATTGACAGCCGCCAGAATCTTTTTTAACTTATTCGATGTGGCAGAAATGAAAAATCGATCACTGGCAGCAATATTCCTGATATCCTCAGCAACGCTCTGTTTAGAGATATCCCTAACCCGATATTTTTCTGTCTCCCAGCATTACCATTTTGCCTTTTGGGTGGTCAGCATAGCTTTTATGGGGTATGGAGCAAGTGGATCTTTTTTAACGCTTTTCAAATCCTTCAGCTCTGTAGATCGGGACACTTTTTTATCTTACAGCTCTTTTATCTATTCTCTGACCATTCTTCTGAGCTTTATTCTCTGTAACTCTGTTCCATTCGACTTCATAAGTATTTCATGGGATAAAAACCAGATATTATTTGTCTTTCTGTATTATTTCCTTTTCTGTATTCCGTTCTTTTTCGCTGGTCTGACAATATCTTTCGCTATTTCCAGAGTCCCAAGGCTTGTGAACAAGATTTATTTTTCAGACCTTTTCGGTGCTGGAACCGGTACTCTGATAGCCCTTTTCGTCTTCCTTCTCAAGGGAGATAGAGGAGTTATCATCTTTTGTTCCCTTTTAGCTCTTTTCTCCTCATTCCTCTTTAGTTGGAGACGGCGATTCACTTTTAGGTTTCTCCTTCTCTGTCTTATGTCTGTAGAAATTGTCCTCTTCCTGAGTTCTCCATCCTGGTTGAGCTTCAGAATCTCACCGTACAAAGCTCTGCCCATAGCCCTAAAATATCCCCAGGCAAAAAATCTCCTCACAAGATGGAATTCCATCTCCCGGGTCGATATTATAGATTCGCCCGCCATAAGATTTGCGCCAGGGCTGAGCCTCTTGTACGAGAAAGAATTACCGCCTCAGCTTGGACTATCTACAGATGGAGGGGAGCTTTCCGCCATCACCCGCCTAAAAGACCCGGAAGAGCCGCAGCTTGAATTCCTTTCTTATCTTCCTTCTTCCCTTGCTTACTCCTTAACCGAAAGCCCGCGCACCCTCATCATCGATCCAAAAGGAGGGCTGGATGTTCTCTCTTCTCTATATTTCAATGCTTCTCAAATCAAAGTAATCGAGGCTAATCCTCTGACTGTGGAGCTTCTTCGCCAGGAGCTGGCCCAATTCTCCGGAGACCTCTACAATAAAAATAACATTCAAGTTGTTTCAGCCTACAGTCGAGCTGCTTTGAAACAGGATAAAGACACCTACGACTTAATCGTCTTTTCTTTAACCGATGTCTTTGGCTCTACGGGAACAGGCCTTTATGGATTCAGTGAAAACTACCTTTATACAACCGACTCCTTTGCCCATATTTTAAACCGGTTGTCACCCGATGGAATTGTTAGTATTAGTCTCTACTTGCTTCCTCCTCCCCGGCAGGAGGGAAGAATATTGGCCACCTGGATTGATGCTCTGGAGAGGAGCGAAATGGACCCTGGTTCTCATATCATGGCCATCAGAAGCTGGGCGACTATAAGTTTTTTTATCAAAAAAAGCCCATTTTCCAGGCTGGAGATCCAGAAGTTAAAAGATTTTGCAAGTAAGCGTCTTTTTGATCTTGTCTATTACCCGGGAATACAAATTGATGAAACCAATATCCACATAGAGCTCGAGAAGCCCCTTTATTATAATCTCACCCTTCAGCTTCTCTCTCCTTCAGAAAGAGTAAAGCTTTACAAAAATTACCTTTTCCAGATAAAGCCTGTAACAGACAACCGCCCTTTTTTCTTTAATTTTTTCAAGCTAAACAAACTGAAGGCAACCTACAAAGCAATGGGCAAGAAATGGCTTCCTTTTCTCCAGGGTGAATTCTTAGTCCCCCTTCTCCTCGTACAGTCCATCATTTTAGCGTTTATTCTGATACTTTTGCCTATTTTTGTTTTTCGAAAGGCAAAAAACAAAATAAGAGGTTTTTCTTCAAGAATTTTTTTCTATTTTAGCCTGATCGGAATGGCGTTTATGTTTCTGGAAATAACTTTTATACAAAAATTTATTCTTTTTTTGGGGCACCCTCTTTATTCAGTATCTATCATAATTTTTTCTCTGCTCTTCTCATCCGGACTTGGGAGCTTCTTCTCTAAGAGAATCCTCGGCCAGAACTTAAAAAGGAATCTTAAGCGAAGCCTTCTTCTCTGCGCAGGGCTTATCGTGCTCTATCTTTTTCTTCTTCCTTTCCTTTATGAAAGCTTCATAGGCTTCAACCTGACATTAAAAATAATCCTGACGTTTTTGATAATTTTCCCCCTCGGTTTCTTAATGGGATTTCCTTTTCCCACAGGAGTTCGGCTGCTGGATCTAGGGGAGAAAAGACTTATTCTCTGGGCCTGGGCGACCAATGCTTTCTCCTCTGTCATCAATTCGATTCTCGCCCTGATCATAGCATTCTGGGGAGGATATAATCTCGTCTTAGTCCTGGCAGCAGGAGGCTACTTACTTGCCCGTTTTTTTCTGGACTTCTCCAACCATGGGAACAAAAGTGACGCCTAAGATCTGCTTCACTTTCGGCTTGCCCTTTTTTTTGGTAATAAGAGTGAGAGTCTGAAAATAGAGAGTACTGCCCAGGGGAATGATAAACCTCCCCCCTTCCTTTAGCTGCTTGAGGAGAGGAGGCGGGACATGATTGGCTGCACATGTAACGATAATGGCATCGAATGGTGCCTGCTCTTCCCAGCCAAAATAACCATCACTCCATTTGACTTGCACCTGACTGTAATTTAGCCTGCTTAGTGTTTCAGCTGCTTTTTTCGCCAAGTTTTCCTTTATTTCAATCGAATATACTTTATCTGTTAGGTGGGCAAGCACAGCAGCCTGGTAGCCAGAGCCAGTCCCGATCTCCAAAACTTTCTCTCCCCCTTTCAACTCAAGGTGTTGGGTCATCAAAGCTACTATATAGGGCTGGGAAATCGTCTGGCCCTCATCAATAGGCAAAGGGGAATCCCTGTAAGCCTGACGCCGCAAGCGGGGGCTAACAAACAGATGGCGGGGAACTTTTCCCATGACCTCCAAGACTTGTTTGTCAGTTATATCTCGTGCCTTAAGTTGTGCCCGAACCATCTGTTCTCTCTTCCTGGCATATGATTCATCGTCTTCACAGAAGCAGACAAAAGCGGAACAAAAAATTATTGTGAGAGCAAATACCAGTTTAAAAAAATTGCTTTCATTCATCTATTTCTCCTGGCTGAGATGGCTTTAAGCTCAAAAGAGAAAGCTTATGAGGCTTGAAACCTTCTGGCCTTTGAATTGTTTGCCAATCTTTATAATATTTTAATCCTATTGTACTTCCAAAGTAAAATGAGGACGTTAACCCGGGGCAAAATAAAAACGTTCCCTCAATTTACACCCTAAGACGTATTATCCGTAATATAAGATTTGTATAGCTTCAAATTGCAAGAAACAAGACCTGACCCCATTTTATTTCTTCCTCTGCAGAGATGAGGACCTTAACCCCTAAGGGTGATGAAATTACCCTAAAATTCACCCTTTGAAATCCTCCCCTCTGGTGATTGACGCTACAATCCATCTCTGCAACGATATGTAACTGACAAGACTAAACTTTAGCTGCTTTATTAGAGAGGAATCGGTGAGATGAGAGAAAACTCGAATATGAATTTCATCCTCAAATTAGTTTATCAAAAATTGTCAAATTATTCAGAGTTCAATAAACCAAAATAAGAGCAAATCAGGAGAAACTTCAGATACATTTTTGAATTGACAAAGCAAAATTTTTTTGATAGTAGTAGCTTAATCAATATGAGCGAAAGAACTCAGGCACCTGAAAAGAAAAGAGCTGTGTATCCAGGGTCATTTGACCCTATCACAAGCGGGCATGTTGACATTATTCAAAGGGGATTGAAGATTTTCGATGAAATACTGGTTGCAGTCGTAGAGAATCCCAAAAAAAAATCTCTTTTCACAACTAAAGAAAGGATGAATATGGTCCAGGATTTTTTCGTCGATCACAAAGATATCGAGGTAAAAGTCTTCGATGGTCTACTCGTTGAATTTGCAAAAAAGAATAACGCTAACATTGTGATAAGGGGTTTAAGAGCCATCTCAGATTTTGAATATGAATTTCAAATGGCCTTGATGAACCGGAAGCTTAACTCAGAAATCGAGACACTTTTTATGATGCCCAATCTCAGCTATTCTTTCCTCAGTTCAAAATTAGTGAAGGAAATTTTCATGTTAGGAGGCGGTCTTACAGACTTGGTACCAAAGCAAGTGGAAAAAAAACTTAGGGAGAAATTCAAGAAAAGCACTCAAGCATAAGCTTACTACTAAAAAGGAGAGAGAAAATGTTTGGCCTAGGAAAATCGAAAGGAGTAGTTGGGTTGGATATCGGTTCCTATTCTATTAAAGCTATCGAGTTAAAACCAAAGGGAAAAGAGGGAGAAAGCTCGTTTGAAGTCGAAAATGTAGCTCTTGAGTTCCTACCTCATGACGCAATCGTAGAAGGAACAATCATGGACTCTGAAGCTGTAGTCGAAACTATAAAGATGATATTCGATGAAAACAAGATCACGAACAAAAACGTTAACATCGCTGTCTCTGGCAGTTCAGTGATTATAAAAAAAATATCACTTCCCTCTATGGAAACAGAAGAGTTAGCAGAATCCATTATCTGGGAAGCAAGGCACAATATCCCCTATCCCTATGAAGAGACAAGTGTGGATTATGCTATCTTGAAACCATCTTCAGGTTCAGAACAGAAAGCTTTAGATATTCTTCTTGTGGCGGCAAAAAAAGAGAAAATCACCAATTATAGTAATGTTGTTAATCAAGCTCGCAAAAACTTAGAATCAATAGAAGTAGATGCTTTTGCCCTTCAAAATGCGATGGAGATAAATTATCCAGAGATTTTCCGAGAAAAGACAACTGCTTTAATTAATCTTGGGGCACATACAACCAATATCATCATTACCGACAGGGAAACGCCTCAATTATTCCGAGATCTCTCCATCGGTGGCTACTTTTTCACAGAGAATATAAGAAAGGACCTGGGCGTCAGCTCTGACGAGGCAGAAAAAGTACTCAAGGGAATTCCCGTCAAAGATATGCCACCTGAACAGACGCAGGCTGTTATTGACACGAACACTGCGAACCTCCTTGAGGAAGTTGAAAAAACATTCTCTTTCTACGAATCTGGAGAAGGAAGTGAAAAGAATATTGACAAAATTTTATTGAGCTGCGGATTATCCAAGCTAAAAGACCTGCCGAAATCCTTTGAACAAAAGTTTAATACAGATACAGAGCTTTTCAATCCTTTTAGAAATATCTTTTATGACGAAAAGAAATTGGATTCTGTATATCTTCGGGATATGGCCTCACTTTTTGGAGTGGCTACTGGCCTTGCCACCAGAAGGAAAGAGGAATAAGATCATGATTAGGATAAATTTATTAAAGCCTGAAGCAAAAGAACTCCCGGCCGAAGAAGCCAGAAGGGAAATAAAGCCCCCAAAAATGAGCTTGATCTATCTTCTTGTTGTCTTTGCCGTCGCAGCTCTTTTCTTTTACCAAAGAAGTGCTATTAATAAAGAGAGAGGTCTCCTGGAAGAGGCGCAAACAGAAAAAAATAAGCTCAGTGATATTCTGAGCAAGTTAGAAGAAGCACAAGAACTAAAAAGCCTCTTCGAGAGAAAAATAAACCTCATCAACCAGATAAAGCCGCGCCAGCAGGTTGCAGTAAGGATAATGGATGAGTTAAGCAAACACATTCCTTACTATGTCTGGCTTTCAGAAGCTACTTACGACAAACAGAAGGTTCATATAAAAGGGAGAGCTCTTTCTAACAACTTAATCGCAGATTATATTTATAGTTTAGAAACAAGCCCCTATTTCTTCAACGTCAACCTTCTCTCTTCCACTCAGAGGACATCGAGAGATAATCAATACCTAGAATTTGCCTTAAATGCAAGTTATGTTGCCCAACCAGTAGCTGAATCCCTCTCAGGAGAAGATGTAAGTGAGGTAGCAAAATGAAAGATTGGCCCTGGTATGGACACATCCTCCTGGCGGTGATTGTCTTTGCCCTTATCTTCTTTATCTATTTCAAACCCCAAAACAGCAAACTAACAGCCCTTAAAGATGAAAGGGTGCAAACTGAAGCGGAAGTAACGAATCTGAAGCAAAGAAGCCTGCAACTGAGTAAAATTGAAAGAGAATTAATTGACTTGAGGAAAATTCTGAACGAGCTCGAGGCTATCATTCCTAAAAGGAAAGAAATATGGGATATTTTAAGGAAAATGCAGCAACTCGCCGTTAATTCCCGTCTTAATATTGTAAAATTTCTTCCTAAGGGAGAAGTCGACATGGAATTCTACTATGAGTGGCCGATATCAATAGAAATAACAGGGAATTATCACAACCTAGCGATATTCTTCGACCGCTTGAGTAATTTTTCGCGCCTCTTCAATATAGAGGATTTCTCGATTAAATCCCTTGGAAAACAAACAGATACCTCCACCATATCTGCAGCCTATACAGCAAAAACATACATCTTTCGTGAGGAAACTGCTCCTGGAAAGGGGAGTAGAATAAAAAAATAAAATGAAAAAAATAGCATACCTCTTTCTTTTATTCAGTCTTATTTGTCTGATTATCCTGCCCATCTTATCTCATGAAGAAAAAGCGGAAAAACAGGATTTGGCGAAAAAACTCAGCGCTGAGATGCCAAAAAGGACTTCACCTGCCTACCAGCGTGCAGGAAGGAAAGATCCTTTCAGAGATTTACTCGCAGGCAGAGATGCCAAGAGAAAAACCACACCTGGCGGCAAGCCTGAAATGTTTCTCGACGATATAACCCTTATAGGTATTGTCAAGGCCAGAGGAAAATTCACCGCTATAGTAACCGGTCCTCAGGAATTCCCATTGTTCATCAAAGTTGGACAAAGATTCTCTGACGGCTTCGTTTTGTCAATTCAAGAATCTAGAATTATTTTACGGAAAACAAAAGAAAGAGGCTTTCCTTTATTTAAACCAAGAGATATTGTCAAAGAAATTCATCCAGAGGAGCGCTAAGATGAAATGGAAAAAATTTTCCCAAATCCTTTCTGTGTTTTGTCTGTTTGCCTTATTAAACGGATATGTTCTTAACAATGAGGCCTTAGTCACCATAAATAAAATATCTGTCAAACCTGAAAAACTCAATACACTAATAATATTTGATACAAGCACTCCTCCAGCCATCTCTGAAACATATTATTTAAAAGATGCTCCTTCAACAATTGTGCTCGAGTTTGATAACGCAACAACAGCAGAAGATTTTCAAGTAAGCCGAGGAGAATCTTTGCTCGTTGAGGACATAAAGGTAGAAAAAATAGAGGATAACGATATCCATGTTTTAATTAACTTGAAAGAGCAAGTGCCATACAGAATCTATGCCGAGCAGGGACAAACAATTATAGAGCTGAATAGAATCCAAAGAAATTTAAACGGATACATCATCGATTCTGCAACAGAAGAAGAACTCAATAAATGGCCTAAGAAGCAATTACTCTTTAAAGAAGTTGGCATCTTTGAAGAAAAGGGCATGGTTAATGTCACGGCAAGACTGGACGAAAAAGCAATAATCCAGGTATTTGCTCTTGAAAATCCCCTGCGTTTAGTAGTTGACTTCTTCCACACATTATATCCTGATCCCACTTTCCGCTATCCATTAGGAAAACTGGATATCAAAAGAGTAAGAACGGGACAATTTGAAACCGCTCCCCCTTACACAATCGCTCGATTAGTCTTCGACCTTGATCAGCCCAAATTCTACACTCTACTCTCTGAGAAAGAGAGTTTTACCTTCCAATTCTATAAAGATGAAAGAGCTCGAGTTGCTCCAGCCATGGTTCCCCCGACTCCAAGACCAGCACCTCCAGTTCCCCCGGCTCCCACTGAAGAAGAGGTAGCACCTCTAGTGCCAACCACCGAAGTTCCCGTAGTTCAAGAACGAGACGTAGAGGTTCCCGGTACTGCCTTAAGACGTACAGTCCTTGAAGCACCCGTAGTAAGATATACTGGAGAAATTATCAGCATGAAATTCAAGGATGCTGACCTGCGAGATGTTATTCTCTATCTGGGACATTTTGCCGGCCTGAACGTCGTTTTCGATCCAGAAGTAAGAGGAACTGTCACCTGCGACTTACAGGATGTTCCCTGGGATCAGACCCTCGATATTATTCTAAAGTTGAACAAAATGGGAAAAACAATTGAGGGGAACGTTCTCCGAATTGCTCCTATGGCAGTTCTTACTCGAGAAGACGAAGAGCTGAGAAAGCTGGAAGAAAGCAAAGAATTAGCCGGTCCCATCCAGGTTAAAGTGTTTGACCTCTCCTACGCAAGAGCTGGAGATGTTGAAAGTCTTCTGAGGACCAAAATTTCACAAAGGGGAGAAATCATTGTCGATGAGAGGACAAACACCTTGATTATTTCTGATGTGGTAGACAGGATCGGTACGTTGGAAAAACTCATCAATGTGTTTGATATGCCAACTCCACAAGTCTCTATAGAGGCTCGGATTGTGGAGGCCACTTCCACCTTTGTCCGCAACCTCGGTATCCAATGGGGATTTCGCGGTATAATGGATCCTCTTCATGGCAACCAGACATCTCTAAAATTCCCGAGCGACATAACAGTTGACGGGGCTCTAATCCCTCAAGGACTCACCACCAAAGGAATCGGAGGGCCTCTGGGCGGTTATGCTATAAACCTCCCTGCCCCTGCATTCAATACAGCAATCGGGCTCTCTTTTGGCAGTGTTATGGATACCTTCAGACTGGATATGGCTATTTCTGCTCTTGAAACTTCAGGCCAGGGCCAAATAATCTCCAGCCCCACAATAACCACTCAGAACAACCAGCAGGCAGAAATTATCCAGGGAAGGCAGATTCCTGTCCAGACTGTGGCTAACTTTACCACAACCACAAGATTCGTTAACGCAGCATTAGAGCTTAGAGCCACTCCTCAGATTACGGCTGAAGGAACAATTATCATGGATATCGAAATAAGGAACAACGCTGCCGACTTCGCCAACCTGGTCAACGGAATTCCTCCGATAACTACTCAAAGCGCAACAACCACGGTCATGGTTATTGATGGAGGGACAACCGTTATCGGCGGAATTTACAGGACTGAAGATTCTATTACCCGAGAAAAAGTTCCCTTGCTCCATAAGATTCCCATACTGGGAGGCCTTTTCAAGAACTTCGCTCGAACAAGGCAAAAGCGAGAGCTGATCATTTTTATCACCCCTCGAATAATAAAATAACAGGATGCATAAAATGAAAAGAATAAAAAATTCCTTAAAAATCACGGCAATCCTTTGCGTTTTTTTCTTTCTTCTTTCTTGCGACAACACACTGGGGGTTAATGACAAGTCCGGCGTTTTTCTTATAGTCACGAGAATAGTAGGGACGGATGCACTTGGGGACGATGCAGATTATCTCGCATCAGATGTTGAAACAGGAGGCTTAGGGGGCTACCTGACAGACCCGATTATGATTACACTGGAGGCAAAGCTTAAGAGACCGGAGCCCATTATTCCTGGAGCATCTTACAAAACCAGTGTAATTATTGACCGCTATACAATCACTTACACGAGCCCTGAAGGAGACCCTGTCCCCGCTGCATTCGAAGGCAGGCTCGCAGTTGTTTGCGAAATTGACGCTTCTGTGGATATCAAAATTGTGGCAGTGAGAGCGGAAGCCAAGACTGTGGTTCCCTTGAGCCTTTTAGAAGACACTTTGAACGTCTATTGGACAGTAGCCGAAATAAGAGTTATAGGCCATGACTTGGAAGGCAACGCGGTTGAAGCTACAGGCTTTATTTCCATATACTTTGCCGACTGGGCCGACAACTAAAAATATTCTTAATATGGCCTGACCCCCAAGAATCTCATTCGTAAACCCAAACCGACTTTCTCAATTTGATTGTCTTTAGTGCCTCTCTCAAAACTTTGTCCAATTCTGTCTTTCTGCTGGTCTTTAAGATGACCTGGACTCTGCTTATCCCCCTCACTCTAGAAACCGATGCCAGGGCAGGACCCAAGATTTCTACATCTCCCTCGAAGCTTTTCAACTTGGTTGAAAATTCCCTTGATTTCCTGGCTACGCTCCTTAAATTCTCACCCTGGAACAAAATTTCAGCCATACGGGAAAAGGGCGGATAATTCATGAGCTGGCGGAGCCTCAACTCTTCTTTATAGAAAGAAAAATAATCAGCCAAAGCAGCCTGACATATACTGAAATGATGAGGGAGGGCTGTCTGGATAATAACCTCCGCTTTATTATCGCTCTCAAGAAACCTCATCATCCGGCTTAATGTTTGAAAAGTTTTTTGACTGGCTCTGTAATCTGACAGGGTAAGAATTGTTTCTGGGAAAAGAATAGCAACCAAAGATACGGGGGGTAATTCTACCTGATGAGCTAAGAGCTGCGTTCCAACCAGAATATCAATTTTCCCGCTCCAGAAGTTCCGAAGGATTCTCCCCTGCTCTACCTTGTTCAAATCTGTCGCAAAAAGCGCTGTCCTGCCCTGAGGGAAAATTGTTTTTAATGCTTCCTCAACTGCCTCGATGCCTGTACCTCTTTCTCTGATCATCCTGCTTCCACAGTCAGGACAACGATCCATTTTCGCAAGAGAATAATTGCAGTAGCGGCAAACCAATCTCCCTTCTCTCTTGTGATAGGTCAAAGCAATATCACAATGAATGCAGCGGGAGATGTAATTGCATCTTGAACAGAAGAGATAAGAAGCATATCCTCGCCGGTTAAAGAAAACTAAAATTTGCTCTTTTTTCTTCAGCCTTTCGGATATCCTTTCTTTGAGCTTATTGGAAATCAGCCCTCGTTCCAACCTGTCATCAACAATTTCGACCTTCGTCTTTCTTGCCTCACTATCTAAACAATAAAGATACTTTCCCTTTCTGGCCCTGTAAAATGCCTCAACAGAGGGAAGAGCTGAACCATAGACAAGCGCCGCTCCTTCATGCCGTGCTCTCAGCAAAGCACCCTTCCGGGCATCATAGGAAGGGCTCTCCAGCTGATAGTATGAGTCATCATCCTCCTCATCGACAATAATCAAACCCAGATGATCAAGGGGAGAAAAAAGAGCTGAACGAGGGCCAACAACCACATCCACCTCTCCCTCTTTTATCTTTCGCCACTCCAGCTCCCTCTTTCTATCTGATAACTGACTGTGAAGAAGAGCAACCTTTTCCCCCAGTCTTTTCTCAAACCTTTCCATCAGGGTTTGAGTCAGGGCAATTTCCGGAACCAAAAACAAAACTCTACTTCCGCTTGCCAGAATCTCTTTAATCAAACGAGAGTATACAGCCTCTCTCTTCTCCGGGGGACCGTAAAGGAAAAAAGGTGAAAAAACTTTTTTCTCCATTTTACGGGCAATTTGATCTGCTATCCCTTGAGACTGTGCATCCAGCGAAAAATCTATTTCAAGCTGAGTCTGACTCATGGAAACAGCTGAAGTTGCTTTTTTTCTTGCCTTCTTTATTTCCTTCTGGACAAGGATTAAACCTTTCTTTTCCAGCCGGAAAAGAAAATGGGAAAGATTTTTGACCTTGAATTTCCTTTTGAGGAAGAGAACACTGTAGCTTCTTTTCTGGATAAAGCCTAAAAGATCCCTTTCTTCCCTGGAGAGATCCTCATCCTTGAGCGCAGCTCTTCCCTTATCAGAGAGAGCGATCCTTGTTTTGCTTTTAAGTATAAATGATGGCGGGAGGGAAGCCTGAAGAAGCTCTCCCCAGGACGAGTAATAATAATCGCATAACTTCCGGGTAAAGGAGAGGAAAGACGGGGAAAAAATTGGCTCTTCATCCAATACTTCCACAATTTCTTTGAGCTTAAATTCCGGGGAAATCCTTCTTTTCCCAAGTTTTACGATAAATCCTGTCAGCATCCTCTGGCCGAGCGGAACAAGCACTCTTGAGCCGATTTTAGCGATTTTCTGGCAGGATTCAGGAACAATGTAGGTAAAAGACTGGTCTAAGGGAAGGGAAAGGATAACTTCTGCATACAAGGTCATTTCTTGCCCAGGAAGGCCATTACTTTCTTCATGTCTTCCCAGACCATTTTCCTGATCTCTTTATTGCCTTCGTTTCTTATAAGATAAGAAGGATGAAAGGTTGGCATCACCTTTATATTATTAAATTCATAGAAACTCCCTCTTAAAGCTGTCATTCCCAGTTTGCTTTGGATAAAACAGTCCGTGGCCACTCTCCCCAAAGTCACGATAACCTCGGGCTTTATAATTTCCAGCTGCTCCCGAAGATAATCCTGGCACATTTCAATTTCCTCCTTGTGAGGGTTTCTATTCTCAGGAGGCCTGCACTTGACAATATTCGTTATATAAACTTCTTCTCTTTTAAACTGCATAGCATGGATTATTTTAGTTAAAAGCTGTCCTGCTCTTCCCACAAAGGGCCTCCCCTGAATGTCTTCATCGCGGCCAGGCGCCTCGCCTACGAACATAAGCTCAGTTCCAAGGTCTCCCTCTCCGGGGACTGCATTTTTCCGCCCTTGAGAAAGCGGACATTTTTGACAGTTGAGGATCCTCTCTTTCAGGGAAATATAAGGAGAGTCCTTAGAGGAAGATGGTGATGAAACAAATTCGGCTCCGAGCTGGGAAAAATATTTCAATCTCTCTTCAAGACAATCGACGAGTTTTCGAGCTTTATCCTCCAAGGATATCCTCTACTCTATCCAAGATTATTTGGCTTATTTCTATCTTACTCTTTCTTTCCGTATGAATCGTTTTGCCGTCAGGGAAAATAAGACTTACTTGATTAAAGTCCGATTCAAAACCTATCCCCTCATCTAAAACATTATTAGCCACTATCAAATCAAGACTTTTCTTCTTCATTTTTTTGAGTGCATTGTTGACAACATCTTCTGTCTCAGCAGCAAAGCCGACAATAATTTTTGCTCCTTTCTTCGAGCTTATTTTTTGTAAAACATCCTCAGTCGGTACGACATCGATTTTCTTCTCTAATTTTTCTTTCTTTATTTTTTGTGAAGACGTCTCAGCAAACCTGAAATCTGAGATGGCTGCTGCCATGATAACGACATCAGCTTGACCGAAGCGAGCCACCACCTCCTTCTCCATTTCCTGGGCTGTCTGGACTTTCTTTAACTTTGCTTCTGGAGGAGGAAAAATATGAGTCGGCCCTGAAATAAGAATGACTTCAGCCCCACGCCTGAGCGCTTCCTCAGCAAGCTCATAACCCATTTTTCCCGAAGAGCGGTTGGTGAGAAAGCGGACCGGATCCAGGAATTCCCTTGTGGGCCCGGCTGTGACTAAAACCGTTTTGCCCTTTAAGCTGGCGCTCTTCTTTATCAATCTCAGCCCTTCTTCAACAATCTTCTCAGGAGCTGCTAACCTCCCCCATCCTATATCTTTACAGGCCAAATATCCCTTTTCTGGCTCGACAAATCTTACTCCCATTGCCCTGAGTTTCTGGATATTCTCCTGAGTTTGTCGATGAAGATACATGGCCTCATTCATCGAAGGAGCGATAAGAACAGGACAATTGGAAGCAGTATAGAAAGTCGATAAAAAATCATCAGCTACGCCGGAAGCAAACTTTCCAATCATGTTTGCTGTGGCTGGGGCAACGAGCAGAAGGGATGTCTCCTTCGCCAGGTCCACATGAGGAATTTCGTCCTGATATTCTTCATCAAATGGATCTACAAGAGCTTTTTGTCCGGAGAGAGCACTAAAAAGCAAAGGAGAAATCAAGCGGGAAGCATTTTTTGTCAGGATAACTTGAACCTGAAACTTCTCTTTTTGGAAGCCGCGAATTATTTCACAAGCTTTATACAGGCTCACCGAGGAACACACTCCTAATGTTATTTTGGCCATCTTAACCTCTTATCTATCCTCGGAGAAACTACGGAGAATGGGAACAATTTCTTTTTTCTTAATGTCGAGGCGGCATCTCGTGCTTAAAATAATTGCTTCCAGCTCTTTCGAAGCTTTTTTCAGCTCGGCATTAATGATGATATAATCGAAATCGGGATAAAACCTGATATCTTTTCTGGCAACCTCAAGCCTTTCCTCTATCGAACCTGGACTTTCCTGGCCTCTCTTTTCAAGCCTCGCTTTAAGCTCCTCGAATAAGGGCGGCAGGATAAAGATGAATACGCTTCTCTTTAATTTTGATTTCATCTGCTGGGCACCTTGAACATCTATGTCCAGGAAAAGATCCCCCCTGGTTCCTTTCTTTTCTATCTCTCTCTTGGAAGTCCCGTAATGATTCCCATGGATGACAGTCCATTCAGCCAGTTTCTCCTCTTTAATCATCTGCTCAAATTCAGACTTTGCCACAAAATAATAATCCCGGCCTTCCTTCTCTGAGTTTCTTTTTTTGCGGGTTGTATGGGAAACTGAAAACTGGACGTCTTTCACATTTCCCATAACTTGCTTAACCAGAGTGGTCTTTCCGCATCCAGACGGGCCAGTAATGATAAAAAGCATAAAATCTCTCCTTCCCTAAAAAAGGGGACAGGCTACTTTTTTTTGAATTAAGGGAACAGAATGAAAAGGACGGTTTCTATTCGCGAACAGTTCATACAGAAAAAGTAGCCTGTCCCCTTTTTTTTCTTTTTTCATTTCTATTCTATGTTCTGAACCTGCTGCCGTATACTTTCCACTTCTCCTTTTATGGCTAAAATCCCTCTGATTATTTTAATATCCTGGGATTTAGAATTTATGGTGTTAGCCTCCCGGTAAATTTCCTGGGCGATAAAATCCAGCTTTTTACCCGCAGGTTCCTCTTTTCCTGGAGAAAGAAGGTCAAGGACATAATCCAAATGAGATTTCAACCTCGCTACTTCTTCTGTCAAATCGTATCGCTGAGCAAAATAGGAAGCCTCCTCGGCAATCTTTCTTTCTGAAAGAGGAGCTTCGTGTTTCAACTCTTTCAAACGCTTCTTCAATCTCTCTCGAATGAAAAAAGGCTGTTTTTTGATTAGTTTCTCGATCCGGTTTACACCCTGCTTTATATTCTGAAGATGCTTTCGAATCTCTTTCCCTATTTCCCATCCTTCTCTTTTCCTCATCCTCACAACATCATCCAATGTTTTCTCAAAACTACTCTCCAGGAAAGCCGCTTCTTCCCCACTGAGATTCTTTCTCTTGAACTCTGCGACATTAGGCAGACTAAACATATTCTCCACTGAAAAATCCACCTTTTTTCCCATCCGAAGAGAAAGTTTGTCAAGAGAAGTAAGTATTTTCTGAAGCAAAT
>LAZR01000730.1_pt1 | contig 23231 bp, 18 predicted proteins | sample 329461 | NCBI WGS metagenome assembly LAZR01 (sample SAMN03002196, study PRJNA259156) | marine sediment metagenome | biome: sea floor; feature: Hydrothermal impacted sediments; material: marine sediment; isolation source: Loki non-amplified sample from Loki's castle hydrothermal vent sediment ...
TCATCTGTTTCATGCGGTGGTCTCGAAAATGGCGCTGACGCATTTTACCTTTTCAGGAAGTCTTTTTCAGACCTTCCTTAGGCGTAGCTTAGCCAGGCATCAAGAATGGCTGTCTGCGCTTACCTGTACTGTCTTAAAGCTTGAGGGGGGCATACCCGTTATAGATCGATTGGGCAAATACTGGACGCAGTCGACGGACTGAACCACACACCGTCAGTCATGTGGGCGTGTGTTGGCTATACGCTTACGACCACTACATGGATTTCCTATTAGAGCAGTGGCATAGTTGAGCAACAGATAGGCTTTCGCTTAGACTTTTAGAGCTTGCTAAAAACACAAGCAGGCAACAATTCCCCAATGAAAAATTACAGTTTTGTAATTTTGCGCTCACCTTGCTGTCAGGTTTGAAGTCTTAAACTGTGAACAGTGAAAAGCCGCCATCCGATAGGCGAGCTTAACAAGAGCAGGGGATTAAAATGAACTTCTTAAAATCTATCGCGATCAGCAGCACCCTATTATTCTTTGTAGGAATGGCCAGTGCCGAAGAAGGTTTGGATAGGTCGAAGCGATTTCATGAAAACGCCCGTGAAAAACAAACTCGCTTATCTGAAGAGGAACACTCAGGTCATCAGAAGCAAGAAGCCGTCCAAGCAAAGCAAGATCAGCGTCAGGACGGTTCAGATCAGGCGGACAATTGAGACGCGGTAAAGATAAATTAATATTTATGCTTCAATCAAAAAAACCAGGCCACTATTACTCAAGTACGAATTACTCAGTATTTTGAGTGTAGTGGTTAAGTGATCCTGGACACTGAGTTAAGTTTTCCATAAACAGCGGCGGGCACGAGCCCTGCGTGGAGCTGTTGTGGTCGTTGCCAGTTGTACCGCCGCATCGGAAGTCGACTAATATTCTACCGGATCAGCGATGCAGCCATGTAACACGTCGCCAGTATACATTCCGTTTTCAAGCTTCGAAATAAACGCTCCATTGGGGCATTGCCATGACAGTTCTCGCGCCGACTCATGGATAATCTTCCATCCATAGCGTTCGCTAGAAATAGAGGTTAAGTCAGTAGAGCCAGCTTTTTTTGAGGGTAATGCTTCCGAGGGCCACATTTGGGCGCTTGTGATTGTATGTCCAGATCCAGTTTGTTGCGTGATCTTGCAGCGCATTTATCGACTCAAACAAGTAATGCCCTAATCAGTCGTATCGCACTGTTAAGTTGCACCGCTCGACGTAGGCGTTTTGCGGCGAGTTACCAGACTGGATGTACATCCAGATGGATGCCATGTTTTCAACCCAGACTACCAGCTTTTTGCTGATGTGCTTAGGGTCGTTGTCGCTGCGGATGGCGAGCGGTTTGCCACGTCACAAGATCACTAGACCCAAGGCGCGAACGACGCGCTCTGTGGGCAGAGACAGATCAACGTCCATCGCCAGCGCTTCGCGGTTACAGTCATCGATCAAATTGAATATCCGAAAGCTGCGAGCATCTGATAGCTAATCGTGCATGAAGTCCGTCGGCCAGCTCTGATTCATCGAGTTCGGTACCGCTAGCGGCTGGGGCTTCTCCCTAGCGATGCGCGCTCGACTTGACCTGCAGATCGAGCTCCAGCTCGCGACAGATTCGGTCCACCCGTTTGCGATTCCAGCGGTAGCCTTTCACGTTGCGCAGATACAGGAAGAACAGGCCATAACCCTAGTTGGGTTGGTTGTGTGTGAGGTTAATGAGGTGGTCGGCGATCTTGACATTTTCTGATGACAAGCGCGGCTAGTAGCGATAGCAAGTAACGCTGACGTCAAAGGCAAAACAGCCAGGTTGGTGCTGATGTTGCCAGAGCTAACCGCTTGCTGTGACCTCTTGCGCCGCTGGCATGGCTTCACCATTTTTGACTTAGCCGCCTGGATGATCTCGGCCGTCAATCGCTCTTCGGCATGCCATTCTTGAGGCACTGGTTTTCATCCTCGATCTCGCGCAGCTGGGGCACTAACGAGCTGTTGATGCCGCCAAACTTGGCCCGCTACGCCGTGCATGATGCCATACTCACGGCATAACTCGGGTGCAGGGCTGCCGGCGTCGGCGTGCTTGAGAATAGAAATGCTTTGGCCTTCTGAAGAACGGGATGTCTCCACATAAAAATTTTTATCCGATTAGTAGGAAATTTTACTTCTGATGAATACTGACTCAGGGGGTTTGCCGAGTCAGGCGTGCCGAGGAAAAGTGAGTTTAAAAGTGGTGCGACCGCTCGTGCTAGCCACGGCCACGTGGCCTTGGTGGAGGTTCATCACTGAACGAACAATCGCTAGCCCCAAGCCCACTCCTCGAGATTGTATGCTGCCGGTGCGGTAAAAACGCTCGAACAGGAGTGGGAGATGGCTAGATTCGATAGTGGGGCCTTGATTGGTAACGGCCAATGAGATCGTTTCCAAGTCCTCCCGGATTTGAAGTTCTACCGTGCTGCCAGTGTTCGAATGTTGCAACGCGTTGGATAGCAGGTTGGAAATGGCTCGCTGGACCATGAGTTGATTTCCTAAAATCTTGGCATCGCCCGTTATCGTCATTGCGATTCCCGCTTCCTCAGCGAGTACTTCGAAATATTCACATACTCGTCTCGCGTCGTTCCCCAAGGATAATGGTTCCAGCTTCAGTGCTGGGCTGGCCTGGGCCAGAAACAGCATGTCTGACACAATTCGATCCATGCGTTCGAGCTCTTCTACCGACGATTCCAGCGCTTCAAGATATTGTTCCTTATTTCTCTCGCGTACTAGGGTGACCTGAGCCTTCCCTATCAGGTTGTTCAGCGGAGTTTTCAACTCATGAGCTACATCGTCCGAGAATTGAGACAAGAGCTGAACGCCATAATCGAGTCGATGAAGCATTATGTTGAGGCTATCCGCCAATGTCTGGAGCTCTTTGGGAAGCCGATCGATGCGGATTCGGGGTGACAGATCCTGCGTGGTTACCTTAGTCGCCAAAGCACGAAATTTACGCAGCGGTCGCAAGCCATTGTTTGCAACCAGCCATCCGGTCAAACAGATTAATGTCAGCAATACCGGCACGGCCACTAAAGCCGAGCCCAAGAATGCAGCCACCAACTGTTGATCGGCACTGCGATCTTGCGAAAGTAAAACCGTCATTTGAGGCAGTCCCGGAACCTGGATATGCTTGCGCCCAGTTAACATCAGCACATCCTCTTTCGCAGTCCATTCCAGAAAGTCACTATCTTTGTTAACGAGATCCAGCTGTTCCGGAGCACTGGCGAACCTTCCGATACTCAAAATAGGCGATTTCGCTGTATCGTTGACGACAGTAATCGAAAGGTTGTCATGGCCGAGTATCGTATCGCTCAGCGAATGTTGCCAAGGACGGCCTGTGCTGGATTCGGTATCTACGAGTACATGATCAATTTTTCCGAGATTATCCGTCATTTCCTCCTGGGCTCGCGAATCTAATTGGCGTACCAATACCCAGTAGCTCATCGCTATAAGCAGCGCGACCAAAGCGGCGCCGGCTAATGTGATTTGGAGCGCAAGTCTCGATGCGAGGCTGAGTGGCTTCAATGCCGCGCCTCTAGCACGTAGCCCACACCCCGAATGGTGTGTATCAACCGATTGCCAAAGGGCTCATCCACTTTCATCCGCAATCGACGAATCGCGACATCCACCACGTTGGTATCGCAGTCAAAGTTGATGTCCCAAACTAAAGCTGTGATCTCAGTACGTGTAAGCACCTCGCCAGCCCGGCGCATGAGCAGATGCAATAACGCGAATTCTTTGCTGGTGAGGTCGATACGCTGACCGTTTCGATAGGCCCAATGCCGGCTCGGGTCCAGCTCGAGGTCGGCTATATTCAGATTGCTCGGGAGTGCGACGGCCTCGCTGCGTCGCACCACTGTTCGGATGCGAGCGACCAGCTCAGGGAACTGGAACGGCTTGACTAGGTAATCGTCAGCGCCCAATTCCAAGCCGCGGATTTTGTGCTCCAGGCGGCCCTTGGCTGTCAACATGATGACGCGTGTTTGCTTCCGGCGCCGGATGAGTTCGAGCACCTCCCACCCATCCATGGTTGGTAGATTCGCATCAAGTAGCACGATGTCATAGTCGTTTTGCTGAGCTAGGTGAAACCCGTCGAGACCATCAGCCGTTCGATCGACCTTGTAACCACATTCGGTAAGACCCTGTTGTAGGTATTCTGCAGTTTTTATTTCGTCTTCTATAATCAAGATGCGCATGATTTCAGGTAGCTCGGAAAAGAGGTGTGCGGTAAGCGGAACAAAAATAATCTATGTATTAACTATAAGGTCAAGAAGAAAACGGTTTTTTATTAACGTAAAAGACAAATGAAAAAACTTTGCCTATGGATTTGGCAAGCAACCTAGCGCAGCAATAGTTTTTCGGGGTCATCCAGCTATTTTGTATCTACCGGAAATTTGGTTAACCCACAGCGCAAGGAAGTGCGTTGAAGCAAAAAAAGGCGCCCAGATGGGCGCCTGAAACACATCTTCTAACCTAGGGAGCAAAAAAAGAAGATGTGGTGTTGCCTATGGTACCTCACAGGATAGATAGCGGGTATTCAGCTATGAATCGGACTTCATCAAGGTCTGACTCAAAGTCAGTTGCCCGCGTAGTAGCCTGGCGTACCCTCAAAGAGAGCCCACTGAGAGAGCCTGTCTGTACAACATAGCGAGCTTCGACGTCGCGCTCCCATCGGCTCTGTCCTGTCAGCGCAGCACCGTTATCGTCTTGCCGCATGTACACCTCGTTTGCGTTGCTATAGTCAGCGCCCCAACCACTGGCGTAACGCGTCATGAACGTAAGCCCGGGGATCCCATAGTCCGCCATGTCCAGATCATAGCGCAGCATCAAAGACTGTTCTTTGGGTGAATTGAAATCGCTGTACTGTATGGAGTTATTCAGATAAATCGAGTCCGCTTGGCGCAGATAGTCAAAATCATTGTTGCCATTGTTTTGCTGATAAGATGCGGTAACGGCGTGCGCACCAAAAACGACACCCAAGCTGGAACTCCAGATGTTGTTGTTGAACTCACCCAACAGGTCACGACCTTCATTGGTTGCTTTGTAATAGTTGAAACCTCCCAGCACATCTACCATATCTGAGACTGGGTAGGTGGTCGCTAGACCAAAGTAATGTTGGTTCCAAACATCTTTGAGCCGGCTGGTATACAGACTAAAACTGATATTTTCGTTAACGCGATAGTCGCCCCCTGCGTAGCCGAGCCAAGACGCGTCGACATCCCCTCCGTAGAAGGTGACAAAGTCGTCGTTCGTGTTGCTAGTGTTGGGTTGGCTCATCGCGTGTAGGCGACCACCCTGGATGGTAAGGCCTTCCAGCGAATTGTTCACTACAGTGAAACCCTTGAAAGACTCCGGCAGCAGCCGTGAGTCACCGTAATGCACAACGGGCGTCGTGGGGAACACGTCACCGGCCTTGATCTCGGTATCGAACAGTCGCACTTTCACTGCGCCACCCACCCGAGTGAAATTATCCTCAGGATCGCCAGCGCTGTCGTAAGGAAGCAGGTCTATGCTGCCACCCACACCGGAGCGTCCCGAACCGGAATCGAGCTTGATTCCGAGCATAGAAAAGGCGTCGACGCCGACCTCCACCGAACCTTGGGTATATCCGGACTCGAAAAAAGCCATCACTCCGTGAGCCCATTCTTCAGAGTAGCCATTGCCGGTGGTGCTCTCACCGTCGCGAAAGTCTCGATTGAAATAATAGTTGCGATTTATTAACGAAAGCGTGCTGCCTTCGATGAAACCCTCCGCTGTTTCCGATTGAGCAAAGACCGGAGCGTTGCTTAGTGTCACTGAAATGGCTATCAGTGAAAGAGTGGTTTTTTTGCTCATGATAATGCTCCTGATGTGCGACATTATTTGCGCCTAGATGGCGCCTTTCGCATTAAATTTTTATTAATTATAGGCTTTTAAAGATGACCACAACATTAGCGGTAAATTACTATTTTGTAATCTTCAGGTTCAACAGTCGATCGCTTTTTTATTACAAATTTGTAACGAAGTGGTCACTGGTTCGTTAACAGCTCTACTTTATAGTCTCCTACAGATAGCGCTCAGATATTTGGCCTGTATAGCGATGTTATATGAAGTCGCTTTCTTGTTTGGATCTTGAACTATTCACTGTTGCATTAGCTGCGCATATGATCCTCGTCTTGACGCAGGTAGTTTGCGACTGGATAAGAGCCTCAACATACTTCACCTGCAGCTTCGGTCATAAGTAATCCACGCGTAGCACCCTGGCTTGCTCTTTCCTGGAAGCCAGCATGGCTGACTTAATGTGAGACGCCAGCATCTTAGGGCGAGGAAAAAACAGCTATGCCTTGGATTAGAAAAATAGTTCTGCTGTTGTTGCTTGCGCTTTTCCCATTGCAACATCATCCGCAGTTGTTGGCGCGAGGTAAAATTATGAAAATGGTTCGCCAAAAAGTTATCTAGGATATCTGCATGAGTCTTTGAGTTCGGAGAAGGAGGGATTATAAAAAGCAAATAAAAAACCAGCCCAAATTGAGGCTGTTTTTTCCATGGCGACCAATGCGAGCGGTATATAACGAAAGGAATCTCGCCTGGCGTGGCCTTAAGAAGGAGCTTGAAAAAGTTTCCTTTTGGCGGCTACGCATCGGCTGAATCTGAGAGCTCTTAGAAATCTAATCGGCGCATCAATGCAAATAAGATCAGACGCGAAAGTAACCATTGAGTGCCATTTATCTGTATCTGACGTGCCTTCTATCTTCAACTTCTTTAGGAGACTTAGATGCGAGAAGTTCTATTCTTGCTAGGATTGATTACGTTGTCGTGCAACCTTGCCTTTGCGCAATCTTTAGATTTGCCGACCTTCACAGAGTCCTCACCTGTCAATGAGTTAAATACCTCCCTGGTTGAGCCTATCGATTCCATAAGTATGTTGCGCGCCTTGGAGCTTGCTAGCTCTGCAAGCCCTCAACTGGCTGCTGCCAAACGCGAGCTGGCTGTTTCCCAAGCATTAATTACTCAAGCCGGAGTACGGCCAAACCCAATATTGTCCGCTAGTCAGGAAGGAATAAGGGGAGACGCCCCGGAGACGACGCTTGAACTTAGCCAAGAAATCGAGATAGGCGGTAAACGTTCGGCTCGTATTGAGGCAGCGCAACGCGCCATGGACGTAGCGGCCGCCGACCTACAGGACGCTCAAGCTCGACTGAGGGGGGCAGTGATGGGCGCATACTACGATGTGTTTACTGCTCAAGAACGGCTGGAGCTCGCTCAGGCTGCTTCAAACCTTGCGAAGCAAGCAGTGAACGTGGCCAATCGGCGTGTGAGGGCCGGCATGGTTTCTCCCGTAGAGGAAACCCGGGCGCGGGTTGCGGCTACTGGAGTGCAAGTGGAGCTTGCCCAGGCCACAGCTGAACTCGAAGCTGCGCGCACTCGTCTGGCGGCCAACTGGGGAAACCCACAGCCACGCTTTGAGCGAGTACAAGAGCCGGCAGAGGCAGTACCTCCGCTTCCCGAACTAGGCGAGCTTTATAGCCGTTTGAGCGATTCCGCTCAACTAACCCGCGCGCGTCGGGAAGCAGAAAGACGTCGGGCTGCGTTGGAGCTGGAAAGGACGAATCGCTTTTCTAACGTGACGGTTAGCGTAGGTGCCCAACGCTCAGATGAATATAACGGCACGCTGGGGCTGGTGGGTATCTCGATGCCCCTGCCGTTGTTTGATCGAAACCAAGGCAACATCGGAGCAGCGCAGGAACGGGCCTACCAGGCGCAGGACGAGCTTAACGCCGTCCATATACGCCTGAAAAGCGAACTTTCCCAAGCGCACATGCGGCTGCGCGCTGCTAGCCAGCAGTTCGAACTGTTGCGCAACGACATGCTCCCCAGTGCCCAAAGCGCTTATGAAGCTGCCAGCAAGGGGTTCGAACTCGGAAAGTTCACCTTCCTTGACGTACTGGATGCTCAACGCACGCTTTTTCAAGCCCGCTCTCAATACCTGTCTGCGCTCTCGCAAGCTAACCAGGCGGCGGCGGAAATTGCGCGAATTGTCGGCGATGGGTCGGCCGTTATCACCACGGCTACTCAGCCATAAGGAATCCATATGAAAAGTAAATCGAACACATCTTCCTTGGCTGTTCACAAGAAGCAGATTTTTTGGATCGTCGTCATATTAGGCGTGGCACTAGTGCTTGGCGGATTGCTTCTTGGCAGTAGTCCTGCTGTGCCCAATGCGAGCGACGAGCATGGTGGCGCTTCGGAGCATGATGATGAAGGGCATTCGGATGAGGATACCGAAGCCGAAGGAGATCATGGCCATGATGAAGAAGGCGCCGATAGCGATCACGAGGTCGGTGCGGCAGAGAAAGATGAGCATGACGATGGCCCTGAGGGAGCGGCGCACGCTGAAGCAGCAGAGGTTGAACTCTCTGAGTCCCAAATCCTAGCCGCGGGCATCTCGCTGGCAACCGCTCAGCCTGCACTGATAAAAAGCGCAATCGAGCTGCCTGGCGAAATTACATTCAACCAAGACCGCACAGCGCAAGTTGTGCCTCGTCTCTCAGGTGTCGTTGAAGCGGTCAAAGTTGATTTGGGCGAACAGGTGAAACAGGGGCAAGTACTTGCTGTGATCGCGAGTACAGACCTGTCGGAACGTAGAAGCGAGTTCTACGCGGCGCAAAAACGTCTTGCATTGGCTCAAAAAACCTATCGACGCGAAAAGGAGCTATGGGAAGAGCGTATTTCTGCGGAACAGGATTATTTACAGGCACAACAGGCTTTACGGGAAGCAGAGCTGACTGTTGCGAATGCAAACGCACAGCTACAAGCGCTTGGCAGTGATGCTGGCAAGCCAGACGCATTGAGCCGCTACGAACTCAGGGCGCCGTTCGATGGGATGATCGTTGAGAAGGACATCACGCTCGGTGAGTCAGTCAATACCGATGACCAGATATTCATCATTTCCGATCTCTCTACCGTTTGGGCAGATATCAGCGTTCCTGCCAATGCACTCAGCGCGGTACGAGTCGGCAGCAATGCCGTTATCGAGGCCACAGCATTCGAGTCCAGTGCCAATGGCACCGTTTCTTATGTCGGCTCACTTGTTGGTCAGCAAAGCCGCGCCGCTACCGCCCGGGTCACACTTCCCAATCCTGAAGGGGTTTGGCGCCCCGGCCTGTTCGTCAAAGTGCAGGTAGGCGCTGGCGAAGCATCCGTGCCAGTCGCAGTAAGTCCTGATGCGATCCACACATTGGAAGAAAAGCCGGTGGTGTTTGTACGGACCGACCATGGTTTTGCTGCTCAGCCAATCGTGACTGGTCGCAGCGATAGTGAAGCGGTTGAAATCAAGGAAGGTCTTCAGGCCGGAGCGCGCTATGCCTTGGCTAACAGCTTCATTATTAAGTCCGAGCTTGGCAAAGCCAGCGCCTCGCATGCTCACTAATACGGAGTTATAGACTGTGTTCGAACGTATCATTCGTTTTTCTATAGAGCATCGCTGGCTGGTTTTGCTAGCCGTGCTTGGCATGGCAGCGTTAGGAGTTTACAGCTACCAAAAGCTGCCTATCGACGCTGTTCCTGATATCACCAACGTACAGGTGCAAATCAACACTGCGGCGCCAGGTTATTCCCCGCTGGAAGTGGAGCAGCGCATTACCTACCCGCTCGAGACGGTAATGGCCGGGTTGCCCAAGCTCGAGCAGACACGTTCCTTGTCTCGATATGGACTTTCTCAGATCACAGTTATTTTTGAGGAAGGCACTGACATCTATTTTGCCCGCCAACTTGTGAATGAGCGCCTGGGAGGGGCCAAAGATCAGCTCCCAGAAGGCGTCACTCCAACACTTGGCCCTATTTCCACTGGGCTTGGCGAAATCTACTTTTGGACGGTTGAAGCTGAGGAAGGTGCCACCAAATCGGACGGTACGCCGTATACCCCTGCTGACTTGCGTGAGATTCAAGATTGGATCATCAAACCGCAAGTCCGCAATGTACCTGGTGTTACTGAGATCAATACGATCGGAGGATATGCAAAGGAATATCAGATCGCCCCCAACCCAGACACTTTGCGGTCGTTTGGACTAACACTACAAGATCTAATCGAGGCGGTTGAGCAAAACAATAACAATCTAGGTGCCGGATATATTGAAAAGCGCGGCGAGCAGTATCTTGTTCGTGCACCAGGACAAATGCAGTCTGTGGAGGACATCCGCAATACCCTTATTAGCAACGTTGACGGTACCCCAGTGCGTATCCGGGACGTTGCGACGGTCGAGGTTGGAAAGGAGCTCCGTACTGGCGCAGCCACCGAGAATGGCCGCGAAGTGGTTCTAGGTACGGCTTTCATGCTTATCGGTGAAAATAGCCGGGTAGTTTCTAGGGCTGTCGATGACAAGATGAAAGAGATAAACCTTTCGCTTCCGGAAGGCGTAAAGGCGATCACTGTCTACGATCGAACTGTACTCGTAGACAAAGCTATATCCACCGTTAAGAAGAACCTCACTGAGGGTGCCATTCTTGTTGTGGTTATACTTTTTCTCTTCTTGGGCAATATCCGTGCGGCGATCCTAACCGCACTTGTTATACCGCTGGCGATGCTCTTTACGTTCACCGGCATGGTAGCCAACGAGGTCAGCGCCAACCTGATGAGCTTAGGCGCATTGGATTTCGGCATCATTATCGATGGTGCCGTGGTGATTGTTGAGAACTGCGTGCGTCGACTTGCTCACGCTCAGTCCCATCACGGACGGGCATTAACGCTGTCCGAGCGGCTTCATGAAGTGTTCGCTGCGGCAAAGGAAGTGCGTCGGCCTCTACTATATGGGCAACTGATCATTATGATCGTGTATCTGCCGATATTCGCCCTTACAGGGGTAGAAGGTAAGATGTTCACGCCCATGGCGTTTACCGTAGTGACAGCGCTATTCGGGGCGATGATCCTCTCGGTGACGTTCGTCCCGGCAGCCGTTGCGCTATTTATCGGTAAGCGGGTTACAGAGAAGGAAAACTTTCTAATCCGCAATACTAAACGGGCCTACGCACCTACACTCGATGCGGTGATGGCCAACAAGCCAGCGGTGCTCACCTTTGCCGTAGTTGTAGTCATACTTTCCGGCCTCGTAGGGTCACGTATGGGCAGTGAATTCGTGCCTAGCCTCAACGAGGGAGACTTCGCTATCCAAGCCCTTCGTGTACCGGCTACCAGTCTTAGTCAGTCTGTCGAGATGCAGCAGCAGCTGGAACGAAAGCTTATGGGTGAGTTTCCGGAGATCGAGCGGATTTTTGCGCGCACAGGCACTGCGGAGGTGGCATCCGATGCCATGCCACCAAATATCTCTGACGGGTACGTCATGCTGAAGCCACAAGAGCAGTGGCCGGATCCAGGCAAGTCGCGCAATGAGCTCTTAAGCGAGGTCCAAGCGTCCGCCGCTGAGTTGCCGGGCAATAACTACGAGTTTTCCCAGCCGATTCAGCTGCGTTTCAACGAGTTGATTTCCGGTGTTCGTGCCGCGGTGGCCGTGAAAATCTATGGTGATGACATGGAGGTTCTTAACAGCACGGCGGCGGAAGTGTCCGAGCTGCTAGAACAAGTACCAGGCGCTTCAGAGGTTACGGTCGAGCAAACGACTGGCCTTCCTATGCTCACGATTGATATCGATCGCGATCAAATCGCACGATACGGCCTGAGTCTAGATACTGTACAGCAAGCGGTTGCAGTAGCTATCGGTGGCCGAGAGGCAGGCACCTTGTTTCAAGGAGACCGGCGTTTCGATATCGTGGTTCGTTTACCGGACGAGATACGCAGCGATCTCGCCGCAATTGAGCGGCTTCCAATTGCCCTTCCAAGGGAATTAAACAGCACCATAAGTTATATCCCCCTCGGCGAGGTGGCCACGCTAGATCTGTCCCCCGGTCCGAATCAGATCAGTAGAGAAGAAGGGAAACGGCGAATTGTTGTCAGTGCAAACGTCCGTGGTCGTGACATTGGATCATTCGTATCTGAGGCAGAACAGAAAATCCAGGCCCAGGTAGATATCCCGGCAGGTTATTGGATCGACTGGGGCGGTACCTTCGAGCAGCTTGAATCGGCAACGAAGCGGCTGCAGATTGTCGTCCCCGTGGCGCTGCTCCTGGTGTTCATTCTGCTTTTCATGATGTTCAACAATGTCAAAGACGGCTTATTGGTCTTTACAGGGATTCCATTTGCGCTCACCGGAGGCATTGTTGCGCTGTGGCTGAGAGATATCCCGTTGTCCATTTCAGCAGGAGTTGGCTTTATTGCTCTGTCAGGCGTCGCCGTTCTAAATGGCCTGGTAATGATCTCCTTCATCCGTAGCCTACGGGAGCAAGGTTTACCTCTGGACACCGCGATCCGCGAGGGCGCTCTTACCCGGCTACGACCGGTATTAATGACTGCTCTTGTGGCTTCACTCGGATTTGTTCCAATGGCTTTAAATGTCGGGACCGGTGCAGAGGTACAACGTCCTCTTGCGACGGTGGTGATCGGCGGGATTCTGTCTTCAACGGTGCTAACGCTATTAGTGTTACCGTTGCTTTACCAGCTGGTTCACCGTCGAGATGACGAGTTAGAAGAGCAAGCAAGCGCTAGTTCTTAACAGAGCTATCAAAATTGAGTGTCGGTACGCACGCCCCGTTCCTGCTATATAGCGAGTACGGGGCGTGTTAGTCAGCGCTGCGCCGAAGCCTGCATCGCCTGTTTAGAAGAATGTGGGCGGATGGCGGGTTGATCGTTTGGCGCTGTCGGCGCAATCTCCCGACGCGCCAAGCCGGTTCAGGCCTTAACACTATCGATGTGTTGGACGCCGTCAATTACATTTATGAAAGGCAATAGCATCTCCGTCCTGAGCACTGCACAATGAGCTATTGCTTAGGCAGGAGCTTGATTGTGAAAATCTTGGTTGCAGAAGATGAACCGAAGACTGGCGTTTACTTGAAACAAGGTTTGGCTGAAGCTGGGTTTGTTGTCGACTTGGTCACGAACGGTATTGATGCGGTCCAACAGGCTCATGATGAAGAATATGACCTGCTGATTTTGGACGTGATGATGCCAGGGCTGGATGGCTGGCAGGTGCTTGAACGAGCACGCGCTGCGGGTAGTGAAACGCCTGCGCTGTTTCTGACTGCTCGAGACCAGGTGGAAGATAGAGTCAAAGGCCTAGAGCTTGGGGCAGATGATTACCTGGTCAAACCGTTCGCCTTTTCCGAGTTGCTGGCCCGAGTAAGGTCGTTGCTGCGTCGTGGAACCAATGCAACTGTCCAGACGAGCTTGGCCATTGCAGACATGCAGGTGGACTTGTTGAAGCGAAGAGTCGAGCGCGGAGGCAAACGCATCGATCTGACTGCAAAGGAATTCATGTTGCTTGAGCTACTGCTTCGCCGTCGGGGTGAAGTGTTATCTAAATCGCTTATTGCATCCAAAGTATGGGATATCAACTTTGATAGCGACACTAATATTATTGAGGTCGCTATTAGACGACTACGCGCAAAAATTGATGATGACTTCCCTGTAAAGTTGATTCAAACCGTTCGAGGCATGGGCTATTTCATCGATAGTACAGAGTCAAGTTGAGCTTGGCGTTACATGCTTAAACGATTGCTGCTAATTTAATCTCGAATGTGGTGATTCTATCCGCAGAACTGCATTCAATTGTTCCTTTGTGCGCTTCGATAATCGACCGGGTAATAGCCATTCCAAGACCCGCATTCAAGGTGCTTCCTTCGCGCCTTGCGGTATCGATTCGGTAAAAACGGTCAAAAAGCTTATCGATATGCTCAGCAGAAATTATCGGGCCTTGGTTACTCACCTTCAAGAGCACCCAATCATCCGCTCTCGAGACCTCAATAACGACAACAGTGCCTTCATCTGCGTAACGCACTGCATTGGACAAGATGTTCGAAAGGGCGCGTCGCAACATGAGATTGTCACCTTGTACCCAGGTGACGCCTTCGCAACTCATGATCAGTTTTAAGCCCTTTTCGTCGGCCGCATATTCGTAATATTCGAGCACGCTCGCTCCGATAGTTGCCAGGTTGTGATCTTCTAAATCGGGAGTAATCATGCCGTTGTCGGCTTTGGCCAGAAATAGCATGTCGTCGACCATTCGCGACATCCTGCGGAGCTCCTCAAGGGTCGACAAAAGAATTTCTTTGTAGTCTTCGCCAGAGCGATCCTTCATCAGCGCGACTTCAGTTTGGGTCAGCATGCTGTTCAGCGGTGTGCGCAGCTCATGCGCGATGTCAGCTGAAAAGCCCGATAGGCGAAGAAAGGAATTATCCAATCGCTCAAGCATGGCGTTAAAGCTGTTCACGAGCTCATGCAGTTCGGTTGGTACCGATTCGGCAGGGATTCGCGTTTCCAGGCAGTTGGCAGTGATGGTGGAAGTTGTCTTTGACAGGCGGGAGATCGGCTTGAGACCCCGGCCAATAAATGCGTAACCAAGTACGCCGCTGAGCACAGCACTGATGAGAAGCGTATAAATGAACCATTGACGAATCATTTCGAAAAAGTGGGTGCGGTGTGTGACATCTAGGGCCAAGTGAATCGTCTTTCCTTCTCCATCTGCCCACTCCCCGATCCGCTGGGTCGTCCCCGTGTAGATGTTGGGGCCCACTTGAATCAGCCACTTGTCAGCATTGCCGGAGTTATTAAAAGGCAGGTATTTTTCGGGTAGGTTGTGATGTGAATAAACGACGCGGTTTCCGGCTTTAATCACGACAGCAAAGCCAAATGAGGTGTCAAGCAATCGGTCGATGTCGGACATTATGGATGACCCAAGGCCGTCATTGCGCGACAGAACTGCCTCCAGCGACTGTATCTTGTGTTGGAGAACCTGTTCATCCTGTCGCTCAAAATGCAGGCGACAAAAAAAATCAAAGCTTACGGCAGCGAACGCCAGAACTGTTGTTACTACCAATATAAAAAGAAGCGCCATTCTGGCGCGCATAGACAACATACTCATAACTGTTTCTCGCTCAGTACCAAAGGCAGCGTTAGTGAAAATGACCAGGCATTTCGTCCTTTACCCTTTACCTCCGCATCTGAACGCCCTAAAGGTGTCCGCCAAGCACCTGGCGCCGGACAAACCACATTTGCAGCAGAGGTAACGCGATCCACTGGGCAATGGGTGACAAACCTACATTCGTAAAGGGCAGCACCGGCATGGATTGTTCATAGGTCCAGCGTTGAAATGGGCATGTCGCCAGGAGCTCAAAAACTACGGTAATCAGTAGGCCAGCAATTAGGAATATGCCAAGGGGCAGGAATCGATCTGCCAGAAACCAGTACCTTGAACGGGCGAATAAGCTAGCAGTCCAGAACGCTCCAAGGGAAATAATGACGTCGCCGCCGGTGGCTCTGGTGCAATGCAGAATGACGCTGAAGTAATGAGTATCGTCGAATCCGGCAAATAATGGCATCTGCATCAGCTCCCAGATAAAATGCAGGAAGAATGAGAAAATTGCGACGTGTAGCTCTGGTGTGTTCAGTATTCTATTTTTGTTGATAGATAACTCCTTCGGTACGAAATAAGACGGACTAACAGCATTCGATTGAATGCGGATTTAGGCGGCTGTCTTTATTAGAGTCGAAGAGAAAAGGGCTCTATAACGAACCCTTGGTTAAGTTAGCATCGTTTTTTACTATTCGGCGGTTTGCTGAGTCTTCATCATGTCCATCATCTGGCGCATCTCAGACATCATGCCCATCATTATATTGCCGCCCATGTGCTGGTGCTCAGACTTTTTAGCCTATTCTGCCGCTGCGGATACTGCTGCAGTGGTGCCGGTTGCCAATAGGGCGAACAACACAATGTTGAAGGCCACTTTACGCATCACTGTTCTGCTACTCAATCAGAATTTTTTACGCTGGTCAGTTAGGCCTCAAGCGCTGTTTGCTGCTCATATTTCTGTCCCATTCCATATCTCATGCGTACCACAATCATTGATAAATAGGTCAAGAAGAGTAATAGGCCAGGCAGGAAACCGAGGAATAGTTGCTTGTTAAGGTTCAGCAGTATGAAGCTGAACCTAGTCACTGCTATTCCTGTCGTCTGGAATTTTTTATTACAACTTCTCGACTGTTTCTATACAAATTCATATAAAACACTTAATTATTTCATCGCTGCCTTTTATTTGGCTATCAGCAAGGGCCGTCCTTCACCCTATAGGGGCTTTGGTGCGGCACCTGGCGCCTCATGATGGAAGGCGCTTGTACCTCAGCTCATAATCGCTGCCGTCTTCGACGAGCGGGGTAATTACTTTGGAAAACTTGTTCATTAGACACCTCTCTTTTGGGAGTGCTATTTAGCTTGACGGTTTGAACCTGACGACAAGCTGTGAGGTACTTACTATTGTGTAATGCCTAGGCGGCATGGCTACCTTTTCCATGGGGTTGATAGCCATGAACCCAGTTTAACGTTGTTTGATCGACGTGATGATTGAGTTCATCCCTTCTGAGGTGAATTCAAACTCGATCTCGTCGCCTTCCTTGAGGCCTTGAAGCTGCTCAGACGTTGCCTTGAAATCCATGGTCATAGGGGGCCATTCAAGCTCTGGTACGGCCCCGTGGGCGATGGTGACAGAACCTCCATTCTGTTTGATCTTGCGCACGGTACCTGTTGCCTTCGCGCTCTGCGTAGAGGTATGCGTTTGCTCCATCTGCATATTGTCCATGGGCATGCTGTGTTTCATTTCCATGCCTTTCATTTCTTCAGCGAAGGCTGCCGGCGTCAGTGCCAGAGTAAGAACTAGTGCCAGTTTGGTTTTCATAATGAATCTCCAGTTTGTGGTTTGGTTTGCTTAATGGACCGGCGTCTCATCAGCAGATAAGCTGCCGGTAGTACAAATAGGGACAGAAGCGGTGCGGTAATCATGCCGCCGACCATTGGCGCTGCGATGCGGCTCATGATTTCACTACCGGTACCGCTGCCAAGCAGGATTGGTAGCAAGCCCGCGATGATGACTGCTACGGTCATCGCCTTGGGCCTCACGCGTTGTACGGCGCCCTCGCGAATCGCTTCCAGGAGTGCCGGTCTGTCCGCACATCCTGCATTCACGCGCTCGCTCCAGGCATTAGTCAGGTATAGGAGCATGATGACGCCGAATTCGGCCGACACTCCTGCCAGCGCAATGAATCCGACGCCAGTTGCTACCGACAGGTTGTAGTCAAGCAGGTAAAGGAACCAGACACCGCCAGTCAGAGCGAATGGAAGCGTCGCCATTATCAGCAAAGCTTCGCTGAACCTGTTGAAAATGAGGTACAGCAACACAAAAATGATTAGTAGCGTAGCTGGTACAACCATCTTCAGTTTGGCATTGGCGCGCTCCATGAACTCGAACTGTCCGGAATAACTAATGCTCATGCCTGATTCCAAGGACACTTCGCTGTCGATTCTGGTACGCAGGTCGTTCACCACCGCAGCCATGTCGCGATCGCGCACGTCTATATAAACCCATCCGGTGAGTCGGGCATTTTCGCTCTTGAGCATTGGTGGGCCATCCGTGACTTTGATTTGTGCCACCGTTCCCAAAGTGATTTGACTTCCCTCGGGAGTGTAGATCGGCAGATTGCGCAAGTCGGTCAATGAATCACGCCATTCGCGCGGGTAGCGCAAACTGATGGGATAACGAGCCAGCCCCTCTACGGTTTCGCCAATGTTGGCGCCTCCGACTGCACCGGCCACAATGGACTGCACCTCAGAAATATTTAGCCCGTAACGTGCAGCCGTACTGCGGTCAATGTCGACGTCGATATAGCGCCCACCGGTTAGTCTCTCGGCCACAGCCGAACTTACGCCGGGAACCGTCTTGGCTATGCGCTCGATCGCTTGGCTGGTCTTGTCAATTTGTACCAGGTCCGAGCCGTAAACCTTGACCCCGATCGGACTCTTGATGCCGGTGGCCAGCATATCGATACGATTGCGGATAGGCGGTATCCACAGGTTGGCCAGTCCAGGGACCTGTACCGCATTGTCGAGCTCCTTTACCAGCTTTTCAGGCGTCATTCCCGGGCGCCATTGGTCCCGGGGCTTGAACTGGATTGTTGTTTCGAACATGGTCAGCGGTGCCGGATCGGTCGCTGTGTCGGCACGACCCGCCTTGCCGAAAACGCGTTTTACTTCAGGCACGCTTTTAATCATGCGGTCGGTCTGCTGCAGAAGCTCCGATGCTTTTTGAACAGACAGACCGGGTAACGCCGTTGGCATGTACAACAGGTCACCTTCATCTAGTGGCGGCAGGAACTCTCCACCCAGTCGGGAGATAGGCCAGAGTGCCGTCAGAAAAATTACGAATGCGATCACGACGGTGGTTTTGGGCCAGCGAAGTACTGCTTCGAGAGCCGGTTGATATATCCAAATCAGCCCACGATTGATTGGATTGCGATGCTCGTCGGGGATCTTTCCGCGGATCCAATAGCCCATTAGTACCGGAACCAAGGTGACCGACAGCCCTGCGGCTGCAGCCATGGCATAGGTCTTGGTGAAGGCTAGTGGGCCGAACAACCGACCCTCTTGAGCTTCCAGGGTGAAAACCGGAATAAACGACAAGGTGATGATAAGCAGACTGAAGAACAGCGCTGGACCGACTTCGATCGCTGCATTGGTGATGACTTTCCAGTGCTCGGCGCCTTCAAGCTTCTTGTTCAGGTTTTTCTTGTGCCACGCTTCTATGTGTTTATGGGCATTCTCGATCATCACAATCGCAGCATCGACCATGGCCCCGATTGCGATCGCAATTCCCCCCAGGGACATGATGTTGGCGTTGACCCCTTGCCGCTGCATGATGATGAATGCGATCAGGATACCCACTGGCAAAGAGACAATTGCTACCAGCGATGAACGCAGGTGCCAGAGGAACAGCGCGCACACCAGCGCAACGACAATAAACTCTTCCAGAAGCTTGAAGCTGAGGTTGGAAACGGCACTATCAATCAGCTTGCTGCGGTCATAGGTAGTGACTACCTCAACTCCATCAGGCAGGCTCTTTTTCAGATCTTCAAGCTTGGACCGCACTGCGGTGATGGTTTCGCGAGCATTTTTTCCGCTGCGTAATATCACTACGCCACCGACTACCTCGCCTTCGCCGTCCAGTTCGGCAATCCCCCGACGCATCTCCGGGCCCAGCTGAATATGCGCGACATCGCCAAGTGTTATCGGTGTGCCGGTAGCGCTCAAGCCCAGCGGAATGGTACGAAAATCCTTCAGTGACGAGAGATAGCCCGAGGCGCGAACCATGAATTCGGTTTCGGCGAGCTCCAACACGCTTCCGCCCGTCTCTTGGTTGGCCTCTTCAACCGCTTGCCTGATCTGCTGCTGAGTTATTTGTTGATTGGCCATCCGTAGCGGATCCAGCACCACCTGGTACTGCTTGACCATGCCGCCGATTGGCGCGACCTCTGCAACATTTGGGAGGGTTTTCAGCTCGTACCGCAGGAACCAATCCTGCAGCGACCGCAATTGAGCGAGGTCGTGTTGGCCGGTGCGATCCACCAGAGCATACTGATAGATCCAGCCCACCCCGGTGGCGTCAGGGCCCAACGCTGGTGCAGCGCCTTCGGGAAGTCGGCTCTGCACCTGGCTGAGGTACTCGAGCACCCGCGAGCGCGCCCAATACAGGTCCGTGCCGTCCTCGAACAGAACATAAACATAGCTGTCGCCGAAAAATGAATAACCGCGCACTGTCTTTGCTCCGGGAACCGAGAGCATGGTAGTCGCCAGCGGGTAGGTCACCTGATTTTCAACAATCTGCGGGGCCTGTCCGGCATAGGGTGTGCGGATGATGACCTGAACGTCGGACAGGTCAGGCAGCGCATCAACGGCGGTGTTCTGGATCGACCATATACCCCAGGCAACCGAAAATAGCGTCGCCAGCAATACCAGAAATCGGTTGGCGACGGACCATCTAATGATGTTGGCAATCATGGCTGGTCTCCGAGCTGCTCGATCCGCTCGATAACAAGGCCTTCATCGCTTTCGCTTACACCTATCCGTACCCGGTTACCTTCTTTAAGTCCTTTCAGCAGCACCGGGTCTGCGATCGGAAATGCCATCGTCATGCCCGGCATGTTCAATGTCTTGAATGGACCGTGAGACAAATTGACCTTGTCATCTTCTATGCCCACGATGGTGCCCTCGGCCTCGTGCAATGCGGGCATGGTGTTTACTGGCGATTGCTCTGGTTTGGTGGTCAGTCCGCGCAGACTGGCTTCGGAATCGAGCAGGAACTGCCCGGACGCAACCACGCGCTGGCCTTCGTCAAGTCCCGACAACACTTCTGTCTTGAAATCGGTTTCGCGGCCGACCCTGACTTCTACGGGCCTGAACCTGCCTTCATCCTCGGAGAGCATAACAAGCGTGCGCCGACCTGTTCTGATTAGTGCTTCAGTGGGTACCACCAGGGCTACCTCTTCATCACGGCTCAAGGTCACGTCTGCGGTCATGCCGGGGCGCAGGAGTTGATCGGGATTGGGTAGCACGACTCGAACCCGAACGGTTCGGCTTTCCAGATTGGCTTGGGGTAAGATCGCCTCAATCACCGCGCCCAAGATTTCGCCCGGGTAGGCAGGCAGTATGGCCTCGACCTTTTGCCCGACCTTCAGGTTGCTCACCTGCGCTTCTGGGACGGCAACGTCCAGCCAGACTTTTTCCAGGCCGTTGATGCGGGCAAGGGACGCGCCAGCAGGTAGAGTCATACCCTCACGGACATCAAGTGAGCGAAGTACACCGCTGATAGGGCTGGTAATGGTCCAGCTTGAGCTGGCCTTGCCGCTGCGTTCCAGCGCTGTAATGTGCTCGTCCGGCATGCCGGCAAGACGCAGACGGTTACGAGCTGCAGCCAGCAACTGAGGCTCACCCATTCCACGCAATGCTAGATATTCCTCCTGTGCAGCCGACCATTCGGGAAAGAAAAGGTCGGCCAGCGGCGCATTTTCTGGTATCACGTCTTCCGGGGCCAGATCGTAAACTTTCTCGACAAATCCGGCGCTGCGTGTCTGCACAATGGCTACGTCACGTTCATCGTAGCCCAGCGTGCCTGACGCTTTGACGGTCTGGCTTATTGCTTCCCGGGTAACCGGTGTGACCCGCATTCCTAAATTCTGCGTCACTGAAGGGTCGATGAGCATGGAAGCACTTCCTGCCCCTTCTTCGGCATAACGAGGCACTAAGTCCATGTCCATGAACGGCGATGGGCCAGGCGCGTCAAAACGTTGCTGCGGATACATGGGATCGTACCAATACAGCACTTCTTTCTCGCTTTGATCGGCGGACTGAGCCTGGGCACTACTTGCGAGCACGGTGATGCTTGTCACTGCAACGCTGGTTAAAAACATGGGTAGGCCGATCAGCAGAGCTAGCCGTTTGATTCGAAATGTCATGGCTGAGTGTCTCCTAAGGAAAAATGTAAGCGGGCATTAGTCAGCGAACGGTTACTGGCTAGATCGACAAGGCGCAGACGCATCTCTAACAGCTCCTCGCGTGCTGTGATCACGGCAGTTAGTTCACCTTTGCCTGAGCGGTAGTCGGCCATGGTCAAACGAACTTTTTCATCAGCTAGAGGCAACAGTGTCTCCTCGGTGCGATCTAGTGCCCGTTCCAGACGTCGGAGTTCAGCCAGGTCTGCTGATAGCTCCTGCCGGAGCTGTCGCAGCCGGTCCTGCCGCTCGGCTTCCAGCCCTTCCAATCGCGCGCGTTCAGCGCTTATCTTCGGATCTTGTCTGGATCCTGCGAAAACTGGCAGGTCGAAGCTGAGGTTGAGGCTGATCATGTCGCCAAAGCCGCGTCCTCTCTTCTGATAATCCACGCCCCAGGCCCAGTCCGACGTTTTTTCCGAAACGGCTTGTGCAATCTGGGCTTCGGCTCGACTTGTCATCGGGTCAAATTCCAGTAACTCAGGGTGGTGTGCGAAGTTATTAAGGTAAAGCTCAGGGCTGCTTGTCCATTCCGGCCAGCTGCCCTGCAGTGGCTGGGTTGCAGCCTCGCCGATCCATCGTCGGAGCTCCGCCCGGGCAACCGCTTCACTCCGGATCAAGACATCTTCCTGTTCAGCTAAGTACGCGGCTTCCTGTTTGGGTAATACGCTATCGCTCGACAGTCCACGAGCGCCGGCAATGTTTGCCTTGATCGCCTGAGCAAAAAGACGATTCTCGGTGTAGAGCTGGTCAAAAATGATCAGCTTGCGCTCGGCTGCCAGGGTTGTAATCCAGGCCTCGGCTGTCATCTGGCGGACCTTGATTCGCTCGACCCTTCGCTGTACCCGGGCCAATGCCACGGTGGCTTCGGCGGTTTCCACTCGTGCACGGCGTTTGGCGCGGTTAGGGACCTCTTGCATAACGCCGACCATCTGCATCGTCATCGCCTCTGCGCCCAATTGCAGTCTGGACTGACCTTCAATAGGGAGGTTCTGGACTCCAAGCTTCAGCCTGGGGTCCGGCAGCTCGCCCGCTGGCGTGACGAGGTTTTGGGCAGCTTGCAGGTTCGCGCTGCGCGCCCCTAGGGAAGGGGCTCCTTGCTCCGCTAGAGTGATCGCCTCCTCGAGCGTAAGTGCTGCTGATATGCCGGGAACTGCAGCCAAGCCAATAAACATGGCAGTGGCACATATGCGCACGCCGTGAATTCGGTGATTCATGTCTTCGATTCCGTTGATGTTCTAGCGCATGCCATAGGCATACCTTCACCGCCTGCTCCAGTCGATCAGGCGAAACTAGGGGGCAAAAACATCAGCTGCGAGGGGGGTGCCAGATAATATCAGGCGTGCGAGCCGGTACTCGAACAGGAAGGAGGGTGGGGTGGCGAGGGGGGAGCGCCAGCGAAACGGTTTTGTTGACCGCAAGTTGGAGTAAGCTGCTGGTTTTACATTCTTGCCCGTTTTCGCAGGCTGACTTGAGCGCGTCTGGATCACAACATTCATGCGCAGAAGCGTCCAACGCCGAAGTGTCGTCGTTGGACGCAATGGCCGAAAGGCTCATGGTATGACGAGTGTCAAGCGTCATGGTTTGCGCCGTCCCGCTGATAGGAAGCGCAAGAATCATAAGCAGAACGATAAATACATTTCGGCACGTCATAGTAGGCTTAAGATATTGGAAAGTTAAACGGATGCAGCCGGTTATGTCCTTTCCTCTCCTCCCTCGGGATAATGCAAGTAATGATATCAGAGCTCGCTGACACAAAACTGAGCTGAAGATTACATTTGCGTCAGTTTCAAGCTTCCGGTCT